>Ga0224495_10001190_pt1 | contig 18846 bp, 8 predicted proteins | sample SF_Jul11_sed_USG_FD_168128 | JGI IMG/M metagenome (GOLD analysis project Ga0224495, IMG submission 168128) | Sediment microbial communities from San Francisco Bay, California, United States - SF_Jul11_sed_USGS_4_1 | ecosystem: Environmental > Aquatic > Marine > Sediment | place: USA: California... | reverse complement strand
TATTGAAGACGATTTCTGCATTTCGTCCGCAGGTTTCTTCCTCGGCTGCAGGATGCGGCTGGCGACCGCTGCCGGCCAGGAAAGCGTGCAGCTGGAGCGGGATGGAGACAGGCTGGTGGGGTATGCTACCCGCCGGGGTGCCAAAATCGAACAGGGGGCTGACTTCAAAACAGGCGGCTTTGCCGTCAACAATTACTTCGTAGACCAGCTGGAACTCTTTCTGGCGATGCGGGACTTTAAGGTTGGCGATATCATTGATGAGGAAATATTCGTTCCCCTGGATGTGCTGGCGTCCCGCATCAGAGGTCAAATACGCGATTTTGCCTACCTGCGGTTGCACAGCAGTCTGTACGATTCCGTATTCGTGGTGACTCTCACGCAGCCCCAGCGAGTGGACCTCTTTGTCACCCGGGACAGGCGGCTGGTGAAGGCCTCTTTCCCGGAGCAGGATGTCCGGGCCTACCTGGACGCAGTCAGAAAGCCGGCGCCGCAGCCGGTGCCACCCCCGGCAGCGCCGGTGGATATCCCGGCCTACCTGCCGTGGTATGCACTTTTTGTGGCCGTCGGCATATTTTCGATTCTGTTTTTTATCGGTCAGGGCTACCGCCGGTTGGTCTCGTACATCGGTTTTCTGTTTGGCGCGGCCCTTTTCCTCGTAGTGGTCATCACTCAGATACCGGCCCAGAAATACCTGGTCGGCAGCGTGGTTATACCAGGGCTGCGAGCCGGGGAATCGCTCTTTGTGCTGGGTCTGCTGCCGTCGCTGACAGTGGGAATTATTCAAGAGTTTTTGAAACTGCTGGGCGTCTTTGCACTGGCCCACCTCGCCAGGATTCAGCATAACCGGCTGACAATCGTCGGCTCTGTCTGCGGGGCGGGATTCGGCGTGGTCGAGGCCTGTTACCTGATAACCGGAATGGACCTGTCGCTGGTGGCGTCCTGGAGTTTGATAGAGCGCGCTTTCCTGATATTGTTCCACGCGACTTCCGGAGCCCTGCTGGGATATGGGCTGGCGCACGGTATACGCCAAAGGGCGGTCATCGTGACCGCCCTCGTTCTGGTAAATTCTTTAATTCGCTACCTGCCGACATTTGTCCAGCAGCAGGTGCTGCCGCTGGGCCTTATGTATTTCGCGTCCGCCTTCATCTGCCTGGTGCTGCTGTTTTCGGCAACCCTCGTATTCAGGCGCGCGAAATCGCCCGGCAGAGCTACATGATCAAAACCAGCTTACCTATCTGAACGTCGCCGTTTTCGTCCTCAACCGTCCAGTAGTAAATCCCCGAGACCGCCAACTGCGTGTTACGGGTAATGAGATCCCACGTATCATGGGATGCCGTAGGATCCGTTACCGGGACCCGGTGGCCGATTTGTCTGACCAAATCCCCGTCCAGGGAGAAAATGCGAATAGTGCACGTCGCCGGCAGATTGGCGAAATGCACCTGCCGCAACCGGTCTTCGGACCTGGTGTTTGAAGGCGCTTCCTCAAATCCTGACTGGCTGTAGGCGGCGTCCAGCCGGTACGGATTGGGATAAATGAAGACCTCCAGATTGTTCCTCTGGACTTCCTCGACCGAAGAGAGCGGGTAAGCAATGACGGAGCCCACGGTGACAGAGGTCTCCAGCGAAGCCAGGCCCGAAGAAGGCGAGCCGTAGTCGAAAGCGGTCACGTTTACCCAGTACTGAACTGTCGGCAACAGGTCCTCGATCACCAGGGCGTATTCAAAGTACTTGAGATACCCGTCCGGCGTGAGTTCGGTGGGATCGGCCTCTTCCGGTATCAGCGTCGAAGGGTATTCCTGGTCGGGATAGAGCCTCGTAATCTTGGTTGTGACGCCGAGTTCAGATACGTTGTAATCCTGGGGTTCGAAGTAGAACAACGAGTCCGTCGTGGGATGGACATAAGGAGAAGAGCGAGTGTAGACCAGCGGGTCAAAGTTATCTCCGCCGCAGGAGTCCCCGTAGGCGCACTGGAGTTGTTCTCTCGTATACGGGTCATCCAGAAGCTGGTAACCGGCCCCGCCCGGTCTGGCCGGGTTCCAAATCCACTTGTTATAGTCTTCCCGGTCATAAGAGGCCACGATCGAATAACTCTCCGAGCGGTCATCGCGGCTGATGTAAACCCGGTAGCCCTCAAAATCCATGGTGCCGGAGAAGACATCTTTGGTCGTCTCGGATCGCAGACCGTTGAAACGGATATGGAGCTTGCCCACCTCAGGCGTCACCCACATTCTGGGTGCGGGCGGTGGCGAGGCTCCCCGGAAGTCCGGCACGCCGTCACCGATAATCCAGCAGGTATCCGCCAGTGTGGGTTCCCATTCGTATTCCCATTGGGGTGGATCGGTGCCGGGAATGACCGAGGAATCCACTATAGTCGATTCCGCCACGCATACAAAGATTTCGCCATAGTAGCCGTTGCTGTCGGTATCGACGCCCGGGTTATCGTATATCCAGGATGCCCAGCGAGAATTGGCCGCCAGCGTCGTGAAGTTCAGGTTGTCATAAAACAGGCTGGGGTCGTCCGGCAGGTTATCGAGGTTGTCCAGCGTGCGGTGGAAGTCGGCACCGGCCATGTAGGCAAACGAGATGGGCAGTTCCTCTCCGGGGCTGATATTGAACGGTCCGAACGAGAGCAGATACCGGGTATCGAATCCGTCGGTGTAGTCGCCGGCCTGCGCGCCGGGTGGCAGCCAGAGGGTATCGCTTTCCGAGATGGAGGCGGTGAACACCTGGTCGTAGTCAAACTCCCGGTTACGGAGGACGTAGTACTTGTTGGCGTCACCTTCGGGTGTGCCCAGGCCGCCGGTCCGGAAATCCCGGAACCGTTCCTTCCAGCGTCCGGTCTCCGACCGCTCACGCGGACCGAAATCCAGGCTGGAGTTGCCGTTGCTGATCCACCAGTTAAACGAAACATCGAGCTTCTCGGCCGGTGTCCGTACAATTCTGGTCGCCGTTACATGCGGAGCCGGCACCAGTCTGTTGAAGTCACCGTCGTTATCGGATATCCAGGCGATATTGACCGTGTCGGTATACTCGCAGTTTTCGCAGAAAGCGGGATAGGTTTCCAGGAAGCCGCATATATCATCAGCAAAGCCATTCGTATTCTGGCAGTCGAAGCAGACGTCGGCGTCGACGTAAATGCCCATGTAGACGTTTTCGAGTTTCTGAAACCCCATGTTTCTTATTTTGTAGTCGAACAGGATTATGTCCTGAGCATAGGAATAGGACCAGGCATAAGAAGCCTCACGAGACTCGATATGGAGAGGTCGGTGGGGGCGACCGTCGAAAGCGTCCTGGGCGATACCCTGCGTATAGGTATCGCTGTAAACGCAGATGAAGTCCTCTTCGGATATGGCGCCCTCGTATTCCGGCTGGGTGGGGTCGATGATGGATCTTTTGACCATTTCGCCGAAAGGCGCCTCGTCCGGAAACATCTCCCGGGTGAGCTGCCAGCCGTCGGCACCCACTGAAACCAATGTGTCACGTCCGACGATGGCCCCGACCCAGAAGGAAGCCGCGAAGAGATAGTCAACGTTGGAGTTCTTGGGGTATTCGCAGGATGGTACCGCCTGGCCGGTAAAATAGTCCTGCGAGGCGCCAACGGTAAAACCGGTTCCGAAGGTCCCGTTGTTGTTTACGCCCAGCACGATCTGGCCGACTCGGTGCCCCGCGATACCAAACGCCGGCGGTCCGACGGCCGAGGATCCATCTCCATAATCCTTGTAGCCACGTGGATCGATGGCGGCTCGTCCAAAGGCGGTAAAGGTCGAGAGAAGAATGCTTGTCAATGCCACAGCAACGGTAAACAATAACCTCATTTTAGTAACTCTGCTTTGATGTTTAAAAAGTTCCAACAGCGGCGATACTACATGATGACAACCAGCTTGCCGATCTGGACTTCACCGTTGGCATCCTCCACTGTCCAATAATAAATGCCCGAGACCACCAACTGCGTATTACGAGTGATGAGGTCCCAGGATGCGTGCGACGCCAAAGGGTCGTCACTCCGCGCGTTATGTTTAATCTCCCGGACGAGATCGCCGTCCAGGGAATGTATTCTGATCACGCACCGGGCCGGTACGTTCACAAAGTGTATTTCCCGAACCCGGTCGCGATGCTTGTCAAAATCGTTCCGGCCCTCGAATCCGTCCAGTTTGTAATCATCGTCAACCCGATAGGGATTGGGGTAGACGTAGACGGCCAGTTTCTGACCTTCCGCCTCGGCGGCCGAAGCGTGGGGGTAGGCACACTTGGAGCCGACGGTAACCGAGGTCTCGAGAGACTCCAGTCCCGAAGAGGGTGATCCGAAGTCGAACGCCGTAACATTGAGCCAGTAAGGTACGGTAGGCAGCAGGTCACGTATAATCAACTCGTATTCGAAGTACTTGAAGTAACCGTCCTCCGTGAGTTCGCCCGGTGCCGCTTCCTCGGGGATAAGCGTCGACGGATATTCCTGATCCGGGTAAATTTTCCTTATCGGAGTCGCAATCCCCAGTTCGGCGGCATTGTAGTCCTGCGGTACGAAGTAGAACATGGAATCGGGAAATCCGGGAGGGATATACGGAGAAGTGTGTGAATAACCCAGCGGGTTGAAGTTGTGATCCCCGCATGAGTCGCCATAGAGACATTCGAGTTGTTCCCGTGTGAAGGGATTCTCCCTCATCTCGTAGCCGGGGCCGCCGATCCGACGCGGGTTCCAGACCCACTTATTGAAATTCTCCAGGTCATAAGAAGCGACGACGGAGTAGCTTTGCGACCGCTCATCCCGTGCCAGATAGACCCGGTAACCTTCGAAATCTACTATGCCCGAGAAAACATCCTTGGTCGTTTCCGAGCGAAACCCGTTGAAGCGTACGCGCAGCGCCCCTTCCCTGGGCTCCAGCCAGAGCACGGGTGCGGGCGGGGGTGAGGCCCCGCGAAAGTCCGGGACACCATCGCCGATAATCCAGCAGGTGTCGGCCAATGTAGGTTCGTAGAGGTATTCCCATTCCGGGGGATCGGTGTTCGGTATCAGGGTGGAGTCGATTACGGCCGAATCGGCGACACACACAAACGGCTCACCCTGATATCCATTGCTGTCTGTGTCGACGCCCGGGTTATCATATATCCAGGAGGCCCACCGGGCGTTCTCGCCCAGGTCGGCAAAATTGAGATTCGCGTAAAACAGGTCCGGGTTTTCCGGCAGATTGTCGATATTTCCCCGGGTCTTATGGAAATTGGGCCCGGCGAGGTATGCAAACGAAATCGGCAACTGGTCACCGGGATTTATGTTGAAAGGGCCAAATGAGAGCAGGTATCGAGTATCATAACCGGTGGCAAACAGGCCGGCTTCTTCGCCGGGGAACAGCCACAGAGTGTCGCTTTCCTGAATGGTGGCGGTAAACGCCTGGTCGTAGTCGAATTCCTGATTACGCAAGGTGTAATATTTGTTGGCGTCGCCTTCGGGCGTGCCCAGAAAGCCTCCGAAATCCCGGAAGTCTTCCTGCCAGCGACCCTTGCCGCTTTTCTCGCGGGGGCCGAAATCCTTTGAAGAAGCGGAATTGCTGATCCACCAGTTGAACGAGACATCCAGCCGCTCGGCCGGCGTGCGCACGACGCGCGTAGCGGTTACGTGCGGCGCCTGCTGCAGAAAGCCAAAATCCCCGTCATTGTCTGATATCCAGGCGATGTTCACCGTGTCAATATACTCGCAGTCCTGGCAATAGGCCGGATAGGTATGCAGAAAACCGCATATATCGTCCGCGTAACCGGATGTCCCCGTGCAGTCAAAGCAAACGTCGGCGTCAACATAAATACCCATGTACGCGTTTGTAATCTTTTCCACGCCGATATTGGTAATCCGGTAGTCAAAGAGAACCAAGTCCTCCGCGTACGAGTAGGACCACGCGTAGGAGGCCTCGGTGACCTTGACGTGCAGCGGCCGATGCGGTCGCTGGGAGACGACATCCGGTTGTATGCCCTCAGTATAAGTATCGCTGTAGGTGCATATGTAGTCTTCCTCGGAGATGGCTCCCTCATACTCCGGTTTGGCGGGATCGATAATCGACCTCTTGATCATTTGACCGAACGGTTCTTCGTCAGGTAACAATTCGCGACCCGAGGGATTCCAGCCGTCGGCACCTACGGATACCAGGGTGTCCCGGCCGACGACGGCTCCGATCCAGAACGCGGCGGCAAACAGGTATTGGACGTGAGAACCTTTCGGGTATTCGCATGACGGCACGCTGAAACCGGTGAAGTAGTCTATTTTGGGTCCCACCGTAAAGCCCGTTCCGAAAGTACCATTATTGTTGATAGCCAGTTCCAGTTGGCCGACCCGGTGAGCGGCGATTCCGTGGGCCGGCGGATTGACGGCCGAACCACCTCCCTGGTAGCCCTTGTAGTCGGTCGGATTCGTTACCGTTCGCCCGAACGTATTGCCCGCAAGCCACATAAACCCTAGCATGAAAATACCGACAGCAAGTATAGTCTTCTTGGCCATAATTGTCCCGACCTACTCCAAACTAACTGACGCTTTGCTATCCAGAAACGTCCAAATTTAACTGTTGTAAGGGAAATAGTCAATTCATTTGGATAATTTTAGCTCAAAAGCCTGATGTCCGGCGCGGATGATCACGCGGTTCTCGATTGGCCGAGAGATATCTGACGGGTCCGGTCTGGCCCGCATGAAGAAAAGAAAAACCGCCTTTTCCTGGTCCCGGACCACGGAAAGGCGGCCTTACAGCAACATATTTAATATTATCAGCTTAACCCTGCTGTGCGACTTTTAACAGCCGGTACAACCACCGCAGGTCTCACTATCACCGACCTTGATAGTGTAGCCGGTTTGCCCGCCATGGTCGACATAGTCAACATTTATATTACCGCGCTCGGCCAGGAATTCCGCCAAGGCGGGATCCATATAGAAATTAATGCCGTCGCTTTCGAATTTCGACAGACCGTCCACAGACTCATCCAGAGTCATGCCCAGGGCCGGTCCGCTTCAGCTATACCCCTGGAAGAATATTACCAATTCCCTGGAAGCGGCCCGGTCCGATGCCAGAACCTCTTTGAGTTTGTCACTTGCCGTCGCAGAGATCTTTATCATTTTAACACCTTATCTCAGTCGTTCATATACTTAGATTTATAATATACCAAAATGATTCAGACTTTCAACGTTTTTCTGACTACTTCGGATTCGAGTCAAAATCAGTCTATCACTGGCAATCTCAAAATTTCGCTCCTAAAAAAACTTGCATAGTCATTCCAAAAGGGCGATTTTAGATTTCTTAATGAATGTTAAGTACAAAGCCGATATATAATTGCGTGAGGCCTGAACACTCCGGAGGATAAACGCCTATTCTTATGAGACCTGCGATCTGTTTTTATGAAGACGGCAAATACCGGCAATTCTATCCATTAACCTGCCTGCGCCCCGTTTACACTCTCAGGGCCGGGATAGTACCGCTGTTCGCCAGAGTCAGGCGGCATTTTCCCGAAAGCGAGGTCAGTTTCGCCACGCGCGCACGGCTTTCGCCGCTTGTGGCCGACACTAATCGCGACTACCCGGTCAATATTGTCAAAAAAGATCAGGGCGATGTGCTCTTTCTGAACGGGCGCCTTCGGGATTACGGCAACCTGCCGGAACTGGTCGCGCAGGCCGCGATTTCCACATCTTTCTCGGCCGGTGACGAGACGGCCGGCGTCCTTTTCAAGAGGGAGATGACCAAATCCATGCCGGGTGTAGCGACTCCTGCCAGTTACCAGACATTGTTCGCAGATGCCGCCGATCAGATTCCCGTCACCAAAGCCACCGCCACGCTGTACAATTATTCCTGGGAGCTGATAGCGGATATCGAAGCCGAGATCGTCGCCGACTTCGAGCACCTGAAAGCATCCTTCCGTGACCCCAAAAACGTCCGTTTGCATGACGGCGCTCATCTTATAGAAGATGACCACGTCTTCTTTGAAGACGACGTGACGGTCTATCCCGGTGTCGTTATCAACGCCGAAAAAGGCCCGGTTCTCATCGGCCGTAATACCACGGTCGAGCCCGGCGTCACCATAAACGGTCCCGCCTTTATCGGACCCAACTGCGTGATCCTGGCCGGAAAGCTCTCGGCGGCATCGATCGGCCATACCTGCCGCGTGGGCGGCGAGGTGGAAGAATCCATCTTTCACGCCTACGTGAACAAGTACCACGCCGGTTTTATCGGGCACAGCTATGCCGGCCCCTGGGTGAATTTCGGAGCCATGACGACCAACTCTGATTTGAAAAATAACTACTCGAACATTCGCGTCATGGTCGGCGGCGCCGCCGTTGATACGGGGTCGATTAAGGTGGGTGCATTTGTCGGCGATCACACCAAGTTCGGGATCGGCACACTGCTCAGCACGGGTATCAGCATCGGTGTCTGCTGCAATATCTTCGGCGGCACCTTGATATCCGACAGGGAAGTGCCACCGTTCAGTTGGGGTAACAGTGCCAGCTATGACCGACACGATTTTGATAAAGCGGCTGAGACCGTCCGGCGAACCGCCGCCCGGCGAAACGTCACCGTTTCGAAAGCCGAATTGACCGCCCTCCGTGAGATATACGACGGGGTGACAGATGACAAAGGAATCATGGATTTCGTCAATGCCTGAGGCTTTATCAATCGTTGACATGGACAACGCGTCCTGATATAATCGGATGAGAGGCAGGTACATTTAGATGCCGGAATTGCGAAAAGATCCTATCGTCGGGCGCTGGGTAATTATCTCTACCGACCGAGGAAAGCGCCCGTCTTCCTTTAGTGCCGTGTCCAAACGGGTGGCGGCCAAAATGTGTCCCTTCTGTCCCGGGCAGGAGAGCAACACGCCGCCCGAAATCCTGGCCTATCGCTCGCCGGGCAGCCAGGCCAACCAGCCCGGATGGACCTTGCGGGTCATTCCCAACAAGTATCCGGCACTGATAGTGGAGGGCTCTCTTGACCGGGCGCCTCAGGGCATTTATGACAAAATGCACGGCGTGGGCGCCCACGAGGTGATCATTGAAACCGCCGAACATGCCCATGACCTGGTGGATATGACCGATCAGGAGGCAAAAAACATCTTCTGGGCCTACCGCGAGCGGATGCTGGACCTCGAGCGGGACCACCGCCTGAAGTATATTCTTATTTTCAAGAATCATGGCGCCGCCGCCGGAGCTTCCCTCGAGCACGCCCACAGTCAACTGATCGCCACCCCGGTTATCCCCAAGAGGGTTACCGAGGAGATTGACGGCGCCAGGAGGTATTTCGAGTTCAAGGAGAGATGTATCTTCTGTGACATCGTCCGTCAGGAGATACTTGAGAAGGAGCGCATTGTCGCCGATTATGACGCGTTCATCGCGGTTCAACCGTTCGCGCCCCGTTTTCCCTTCGAGACCTGGATCATCCCCAAGACGCATCAGTCCAGTTACCTCGAGTTGACCGACCACGAATACCTGGTTCTGGCCCGGTCATTCAAGGACATCCTTTATCGACTCAAATTGGCCCTGAACGACCCGCCGTTCAATTATATTCTGCATACACGACCGGTATCGCGCGAGCACGCCGAATACTATCACTGGCATTTTGAAATCATCCCCAAACTGACCAAGGTGGCCGGATTTGAATGGGGGACGGGGTTTTACATCAACCCGACCAAGCCCGAAGAGGCGGCCGCTTATCTGCGGAATATTGAGGCCACGTTTGAGGGGAGCCGCGAGCGCTCCGAGGCTGAAAGGTCGAAAGGTTGATATGAGAATCGCTGTCATCGCATCGGAGGCCGCTCCTTTTGCCCGGACGGGAGGTCTGGGTGACGTGGTCGGAGCCCTGCCGGCGGCCCTGGCCCGGCTGGGCCATGATGTCAAGGTGTACCTGCCACGATATGGCAGCATCGACGCTGCGAAATTCGCCCTGGTGCCCCTGGACTGGGAGGCGACTATAAACGTCGCCGGCAAAACCAGGCCGTTGTCCGTAGAGGTCAAGCACGACAGGAAGAACGGGGTGGAGTACTTTTTCCTCGGCAATCAGGAGTTTTTTGGCCGTCAGAACCTTTACCACGACCCCGAGGCCGGCAAGGACTATGACGACAACGACGAGCGGTTTCTGTTCTTCAGCCATGCCGTCTTCGAAACTTTGAAGAGAGATGGTTTCCAGCCTGACATTTTTCACGCCCATGACTGGCAGGCGGCTCTGATAACGCCATTAATAAAGACGGTCAAGGCGGGCGACGGTTTTTTCGCCGGCGCCAGAACGGTGCTGACCATTCACAATCTCGCCTATCAGGGAACGTTTGAGAAAGACTCGTTTGACAAACTGGGGCTGCCGGCGGATCTCTTTCGCGCCACCGGTCCGTTCGAGTTCTATGAAAAAGTGAACTTCCTCAAAGCGGCGATCTGGTTTGCCGACAAGATCACCACCGTTTCCGAGCAGTACGCCCGGGAAATCCAGTCGCCCGAGTACGGTTGCGGCCTGGATGGGGTCCTGCAGCAACGAGTCGAAGATCTGGTCGGTATTCTAAACGGTGTGGACTACACCGTCTGGTCGCCGTCGCGTGACCACAAAATTCCTTTCAAGTACCATAGAGCTAATCTGAGCGGCAAGCGGGGGAATAAGGTGGAACTGCTGAGGCGCGCTTCGTTGCCGATAAGGGGAAAGACACCCCTTATCGGGGTCATTTCACGCCTGGTCGACCAGAAGGGCTTCGACCTGGTGGCGGCTGTTGCCGACAGGTTATTCGAAGAGGACGTCCAGATGATCGTTCTGGGCTCAGGCGCGGAGATGTATCACAAATTCTTCCAGTATCTGGAACAGAAGTACCCCGATAAGTGTCGCGCCTATTTGACATTTGACGACGACCTGGCGCATCGGATCGAGGCCGGCTCCGACATTTTTCTGATGCCCTCCCGGTTCGAACCCTGCGGGCTCAACCAGATGTATTCTCTGAAGTACGGTACCGTGCCGGTTGTGCGCCGGGTCGGTGGATTGGCCGACACCGTGGAAGACTATGACGAAGACACCGGCGCGGGGACGGGATTCGTGTTCGAGGAGTATACGGAGGATGCCCTCCTGGAGGCTCTGGCACGCGCCCTGCGCCTGTTCCCCCGAAAACGTCAATGGACTAAAGTCGTCAAAGCAGGGATGGCGCAGGACTATTCCTGGGATCAATCTGCGCAAAAGTATCATCGCCTCTTTGAGCAGCTCGTACACTCATAAATCGCATAGACGGGTATTTGAGACGACTGGTTACAACCTGGTTGCCGGTGATACCGGCCATATTGATCTACGCCTACCTGGCCCATCAGTTGAATTTCATTCAGGATGACGCCTATATCTCTTACCGGTATGTCGCAAATTTCCTGAACGGCGATGGCCTGGTGTACAATATCGGCCAGCGCATCGAAGGGTTCACCAACTTCGGCTGGGTGGTTTATCTGATTCTGCTCGGCCGGCTCGGCATCGACTTTCTCCTCTTTTCTCAGATCACCGGGTTTATTCTGGGCGGCGGCTTCATTATCCTGGCCTTCCTGACGGCTCGTGAAGTTTTTGACGAGCGCGAGAGATATTTTGCGCTCCTGCCGGCCTACCTGGTGGGGGTGAATGTCTCGCTGGCGTACTGGTCGCCGGCCGGGCTGGAGACGGCGGCCTTCGCTTTCATGGCGGCCCTGTCTTTTTATCTGTACCTGAGGCGGAGCCGGGCTCTGGCGGCATCACTCGCTCTGGCCGTATGGATCAGGCCCGAAGGTGCGGTCGTGGCCGGTATCCTTATCGTGGTCGAGGCGATCCTCAAACGGGGTATTCCACGCTATACTTTATTGAGCAGTCTGCTGGCGCTGGTGTCTTCGCTGCCGCTGGTGGCGTTTAAGATATTCTATTACGGTTCGGTCTTTCCCAATCCCTTTTTTGCCAAGACCGGCTGGCATGTCGAGCACCTGAGCAGCGGTCTGGAGTATGCCGGGCGCTTTATGGCGCATTACGGCTTTTATGGAATCGGATTTATTCTTCCTCTGGTCTTTTTCAGAAAGTTGCCGGCGGCTGCAAGGGCCGCCTGGCTCTTCACGGTACTGTACTGTCTCTATGTCATCCTCATCGGGGGAGATGTGCTGAAGGTTCACCGATTCTTTATACCCGTATTCGGCACCGCCGCTATTCTCGCGTCGGTTTCACTCTGGCACCTGGCCTGTAAACTGCGGGCGCGGACACGCATGCTCGTGCTCCTCGTGGTGTCACTGCCGCTTTTGGTTCTCACATATGTTCTGCCGAAATCGTTTGTTCGCCAGTACAATCGGCTCGAGATATTCTTCACGAAGAAAATGACCACCCAGTCGTCCCTGCTGAAGGCGTCCGACTCCACCAACTTCTCGGTAGCCATCGCGACTATCGGTCGCTTCGGTTACGAACTGCTCGGTCATGATATAATTGACCTGGTGGGCCTGACAGATTCCACCATCGCCCGCCACTCCGAGGAGCCGATCCCGGGGATGGAGACCACCTGGAAGGAGCGTAAACATAACAGCGGCTACCTTCTGCGGCGTGCTCCCGACTACATCATGTTTTCAACAGGTATCAAGCCGTCGGCTCCGGCTGAGCGCGCGCTTCTGCTTTACCCGGAATTTCTCCGGTCATATCGCGCCGTAGGCTGGATTTCTCCGATGAATCCGGGGGTGACGCTGTATGCTTTCAAGCGGGTCAGAGATGTCACCGGGGATTTTCGGCCCACTTACCCCGTGGCCTACGTGGAGAACTTCAAGGCCGGTCTGGATGCCTATGGCCGACGGGATCATCGCAAGGCTCTCGAGTATTTTAACCGGGCGCTGCAAATCTCCCCGCAGCCGTACAATCTCTATCTGCTGTACGGCAAGGCGTTCAGTCACATGGTGCTGCAGCAGCACGACATCGCCCGCCCGATCCTGCATTACCTGCTCGAGCAGGATTCGCTGGTTTTCGAGGCTCACCGCGACCTCTACTTGTATGCGCTCTACGACGGAAAACCTGAGGAGGCGGCACTTCATCTGAGATGGCTGGAGAAACTCATTCCGTGGGACGTTGAGAAAATCAAGGCCGATTTCGCCCGGCGCGTACTTGAGGGCAGAAGCGGGCAGCAACCCTGACGCTGGTTGTTGACAATGCCGATCCCGTTTATATCTTAAGGGGTATAATCCGAAACACATTCAGTTGGTGGACATGACAAAAGAATTGCAGGCGAGTATCAAGAAATTCCTTCCGGTGATACCGGCCCTGATCGGCTACGCGGTCCTGGCCAATCACCTCAACTTCATTCAGGACGACGCTTACATAACGTATCGTTATGTCGCCAACTTCCTGAACGGCGACGGACTGGTATGGAATATCGGTGAGCGGATCGAAGGCTTCACTAATTTCGGCTGGACCATCTTCCTGATTCTGTGGGGTGCGCTGGGAGCGGATTACATACTAATATCGAAAATTACCGGCTTTCTTTTCGGGGCCGGCATAATTGTTCTGACTTACCTGCTTGCCCAGATGGCTCTGGGGGAGAAGAGTCGCTGGTTCGTGTTCCTGCCGGTTTACCTGGTCGGAGTGAATCTGTCTCTGGCGTACTGGTCGCCGGCCGGTCTGGAGACCGCCAGCTTTGCTTTTATGGCCATGCTGTCTTTGTATCTCTATATGCGGCGCAGTTGGTTTCTGATTGTCTCGCTGGCCCTGGCTGTCTGGATCAGGCCTGAGGGAGCCGTCATCACCGGCATACTGATTGTCGTCGAAGCCGTGATGACTCGAAGGGTGCCCTGGTTCTCACTGCGCTGCGCCCTGGCGGCGCTGGCCATATCCATCCCGTTTGTAGCTTTCAAGATCCTGTACTACGGATCGATATTTCCGAATCCTTTTTACGCCAAAACGGGGCTCCATCTCGATCAGTTGAGTAACGGCATCGAGTACGCCGGACGCTTTTTCAAACATTACGGCTTCTACGGAGTCGGCTTTGTCATTCCGCTGATATTCTTCAAGAAGCTGTCAACGACAGCCAGAACCGTCTGGTGGTTCACGATTCTCTATACATTGTATATTGTTCTCATCGGCGGAGACGTGCTCAAGGTCCATCGTTTCTTCATACCCATCTTCGGCACGGCGGCTTTACTGGCGGCCCTGTCGTTGTGGCATCTGGTAGCGCGGCAGAGCCGCAAGACGCAGTATCTGGCCCTGTTCATCGTCGGCCCGTCGCTGTTGGTCCTTACGTTTTATGCGCCGAAGAAATTCGTCTATGATTACAACCTGCTCGAGAGAAGGTTCGTGATCAAGATGCGCAAGATGGCCGAGAGGATCGAAGCCTCCGATCCCACCGACTTTTCAGTAGCCCTCTCGACGATAGGACGGTTCAGCTACGAGCTAATCGGTCATGATATTATCGACATGGTCGGCCTGACCGATTCCACCATCGCGCGTCATTCCGAGGCGCCTATCGAGGGTATGGAAACGACCTGGAAAGAGCAGAAGCACAACTCGAGATACCTGCTGGAGCGGGCGCCTGATTACATTTTGTTCTCAACCGGCATCAAGCCGTCGGCACCGGCCGAGCGTGCCCTCTATCTTTACCGTCAGTTTGTCGATGCCTACCGAACGGTGGGCTGGTACTTCCGCATTGAGGACACCGACCGGTCGGGGCTGGTCTTTGCAGTCTTCAAGAGAATGAGAGAGGTCGAAGGGGACATCGTGCCGTACTATCCGGTGGAGTACGTGCAGTTGTATAAGCTGGGGCTGGACGAATACGTTAAGGGCAACTACAGCGAAGCCATCAAGTATTTTAACCAGTCCCTGAAGGCCTCCATTAAGCCCTACAATCCGGCGGTTATATACCAGAAGGCCTTTTGTCATATGATGTTGCAGCAGCACGAAGTGGCTCTTCAGCTGATGAACACCGTCGCTGAGCAGGATTCCCTGGTTTTTCAGGCCCACCGCGACCTCTATATGTATGCTCAACTGGTGAATGATACCGCGAAGGCCGAGATTCATAAGCGCTGGCTTCAGAAGCTGGTGCCGTGGTATTGGCCTCAGATAGAAGCCTATGTTGACCAACAGGTTAGGACCTCCCGCGAGCGTCAGCCCGGGGCGCAGAGATAATAAGTTGACAAAAGCCGTTGCCGATATATATTAGTGGAGCCTTTTGACAGGAATGACAATGCGGGAATAGCTCAGTTGGTAGAGCACCACCTTGCCAAGGTGGCTGTCGCGAGTTCGAGTCTCGTTTCCCGCTTTTTTAAATTCAGGCGCCATAGCCAAGTGGTAAGGCAGAGGTCTGCAAAACCTTTATTCCCCGGTTCGAATCCGGGTGGCGCCTCTTTCTCCCCTATCAGCGTAATTGTTTCCGTGCCAGTCTGATAGCCGTTCGTCACGGCCGAGCGCGGCAGGGTTTCTCGGCGGCATCCCCGACCGGCCGGGGAAAGTGGAGAACGCCCCCTGTTTTCCGACATAATCATTAGAAGCGACAAGTCCGTCGGGGATTCCCGGCCCGTCCGACACCAGTCCGCTTGATCGAATCGCTATCGTTGCACAGCACCGCCGGCATCAGGACGGATGCAGGCCTTCGGACGCGAAGGCGTCGATTGCTCATGAAGGAGGACAATATCGCCGCCGGGCTCACGTGGCGCGGCAAAACGGTGCATCGCTTATTATAAAAAGCCTTGACACTTGAATTGATTAACTTATAATTAGGTATACAGATACGCAAATTTACCTTAAGTAATTGCATCGAAATGTCCCCACAGGACGGGCCGACGATTCACAGATCTCTAATATGAGATGGACGTAACACTGTTTTTCTATAAAACGCAGAGAATTTAACAACTAAATAAAAAACACTAGCGCTTTGCGAGGAGGAGGTATGCGCAAAAGAATCACCGTATTGGCGGTGCTGGGATTGCTCCTGCTGATGGCAGGGTCCGTCCACAGCAACACCTATACTGTCGTGAACGTCAACGACGATGGTCTAATCGGATGCTTGCGGTGGGCCATCAACCAGGCTAACGGAAACTATATGGTGAAGGACACCATCGTTTTCGCTATTCCGGGCGTCGGTGTCCAAACCATAACGCCGAACAACCAGCTTCCGCCGTTGATCGATCCGGCCGGCGTGCTCATCGACGGTCTCAGTCAGGGCGCGGCCACCCAGGGGGGCAATCCGCCGAGTACGCTCAGTCTGCTCATTCAGATTAACGGCAACTGGGCGGGCGCTGCGCGTGGTATCTGGATCAAAACATCCAATAACGAGATTCGCGGTCTGATCATCAACGAGTTCTACTACTGCGGGATTAACATTCAGGGCGGCTCCACCGAGGACGCCTATGCTCTGAACAACCTGATTCGCTGGAACATCATCGGCCTGGATCCCGGCGGATCGATTGTCATGGGCAATGGCCGCGGCGGCTGGCACGCCGGCGTGTCGATTACGGCCGGTGACCATGGCGGTGGACAAAACGGACCGGGAATCGCTCAGTACAATGTTATTAAGGAGAACCTCGTTTCCGGGAATAACCAGGAAGGCGTCTCGATCAACGGCCCGTACTACCCGGGCGATGTTTCCTTTAACACCGTTTACGGCAACTATATCGGTTGTGACATCACCGGTCTGCTGGACAAGGGCAACACCGGTGAAGGTGTCTGCATGTGCGAAGGGACCCATGACAACCGCGTGTGCAAGAACGTCATTTCCGGCAATGATATGGATGGCGTCGGTATGCAGGGTTACGGCCCCGATGACATCCAGACGCTGAGCAATATGGTTGACAGTAATATCATTGGTCTCACCTATAATGCGGCCAGCCAACTGCAGAACCGACACCACGGCGTGACGGTTGGCGAATACGGCATGAGCCAGTGGGGTTTTGCCCAATCTAACGTTATCGGCCCGGCGAATATTATCGCCAATAATGGCAAGGCCGGTGTGGCCGTCTGGGAAAGTCCCCTCAATACGGCCAACGCCGACAAGAACCTGATAACCAGGAACTCCATCTACGATAACGCCTTTCTCGGCATTGACCTGCAGAGTGATGGCGTTACGCTCAACGATCCCGGTGATGTCGACAACCTGGGCAACCAGTTGATGAATTTCCCGACGATCACCAACGCCAACATCTCTGCCGGAACTACCTCTATCACCGGCACGTGTGAGGCCTTTGCAACTACCGTGGAGGTCTTCAAGGCCAAGGTCGACGCGAGCGGTTACGGCGAGGGACAAACATACCTCGGCAACGCCGGTCTCGACGGTGCGGGGGGCTGGACATTCTCGACCACGTCACTGGTGTCGGGAGATTATGTGACGGCCACGGCTACTGATGGCGGCGCCAATACATCCGAGTTCTGCGCCAACTTCCAGGTCACCGGCGGCGGCACCACCGACTGGGATTGCGAACAGAATCCGCCCGACGGCAAGACCGGCGGCGGCTGGGAAACAGAGAACAATAACGACTGCACGGTTGCCGACATCGCCGCCTGTGAGATGGCTTATTGTGGGACCATTGATGAGATGGACGAGGACTGGTGGGAACTGACCGTTCCCAGCGGCACTGTCTGCATGAGTCTCCACATAAGGGTGTTCGCCGACGCGACGGCAGGAACCTATGCGTACGGCGGCGGTCTCGACCCCGAAGTGACGCTTTTCCAGAGCGACTGCATCACTCAGGTAGCCTACAACAATAACTACAATGGCACTTTCCCGAACTGCGTGTTAACCGATGCGCAGATAGACTTTTCGGCGCCAGGCAACTGCTTCCAGCCGGATGAAACGGTTTATATCAGGGTGAAAGCCTATAATAATCAAAGCTTCGGTGATTACCTGCTGGTAATCAACTGCGCCGACTGTGAGTGCCCCGAAGAAGGTGACTGCGACTACTATAAACCGGCCTACGAGGACTATGCCCGGGCCGGTATGCCCGACTTCGACCAGAAACGCACCCTGTGGACCTTCACTCCCGGTGGCACCGATTACAGCTATTGCGGACCGGTAGCCCTGGCCAACTGCCTGTGGTGGTTTGACTCCAAGTACGAGTTGCAGCCTCTCGATCCGAAGCCGTTCTATCCGGATCCGTCGCACGTGGTCAACGACCATTATCCGTTGGTGCAGTCCTACCATCCGTTGCAGGCCTGGGACGATCACGACAGCAGCAATGTCGTGCCGCTGGTCGACTCGCTGGCTCTGTATGCCCTTACGGACCAGGGCGGCAATATGGGCACGTTTGTTATTGATCTGGCTAATGCCGCGAGCAGCTGGATAACCACCAAGGGCCTCAGCGGAGCCTACACGGTCAGCGTCTTCCCGGTCGGCGCGGACCCAGAGATGAGCTTTGAATTCATCAGAAACGAGGTACTGCGCAGTCAGGATGTCATTCTCCTGTTGGGCTTCTACCAGGAGAATCCGACCGACCCGTCCTGCGAACGAGTGGGAGGTCACTACGTGACGGTGGCAGGAACATGCACCGAAGTCGTCGACTCCTGCCTGTGCCTGTCCGATCCCTACTGGGACAAGAACGAAAATCATCCGCCGGGATCACCGCACGCCCCGCAGGTGCATGACGACGCCCAGTATGTTTCCGGCCCGCACGGGACGATACAGCACGACTGGTATGATGTTATACCGGTGCAGTGCAACCCCATCACCAGTACGTTCCCTGCGCCGGTAGTGGAGCTGGCCAATTATCCGGTAAACGCCGGTAACATAATGACCACCTTCTATGGTCAGAACCCACCGGATCCGGACACTGATCCGGTACCGTCCAACGGCCTGGCAATCCACACGGTTGTCGAGTGGGCCCTGGTGATCTGCCCGGCCCTGGAAGATGATCAGGATGGTGACGGTATCCCTGACGCCGATGACAACTGCCCGACCATTTTCAAC
>Ga0224495_10001189_pt1 | contig 18847 bp, 17 predicted proteins | sample SF_Jul11_sed_USG_FD_168128 | JGI IMG/M metagenome (GOLD analysis project Ga0224495, IMG submission 168128) | Sediment microbial communities from San Francisco Bay, California, United States - SF_Jul11_sed_USGS_4_1 | ecosystem: Environmental > Aquatic > Marine > Sediment | place: USA: California... | reverse complement strand
CGAGGATCAAGTCGCTAAGGAATGTATGAACACGGCTGTGGAACAAGGTATCAACTTCATTGATTGCGCAGAGATTTATGCTGGTGGCAAGGCAGAAGAGGTCATAGGCGAATGGCTTGCCGAAGAAACTGTCAATAGAAGGGATTTTGTCATCTCTAGCAAGGTGTTCTGGCCTACTAGTCAAGACATTAATGACTGGGGAAATAGCAGACGAAACATAACTAATGCAATTGAGGGCTCACTCAATCGCCTCAATATTGATTACTTAGACCTCTATTATCTTCACAGATACGATTATACTACACCAGTCAGAGAAACGGTGGAAACCCTTGATGGCCTAATCAGGGCAGGTGATGTTCGCTATTGGGGTACATCTGTCTGGACTGCGGCGCAGCTTGAGCGAGTTCAGGCTGTGGCAAAGGAAATTCATGCTCACAGACCAATCGTTGAACAGCCAATGTACAACATGTTCTCAAGACACATCGAGGTAGAAATCCTGCACGTTGGCAAAACTCATGGTATGGGCTTTACAGTATGGAGTCCTCTAGCACAAGGTCTTCTCACTGGTAAGTACAATGATGGCATTCCAGAGGGAAGTAGGGGCTCAAAATCTGATATGGTGAAGGACTTGCTTACAGAGGAGAACTTGTCGAAGGTGAGGAAACTTGGAGAGATTGCTAAATCATTGGACATCACAACAAGTCAACTAGCTCTAGCTTGGATTCTTCGACGATCTGAGATATCAGCAGCTATTGTTGGAGCCACAAAACCTGAGCATGTCATTGAGAGTGCAGGCGCATCCGATGTAAAGCTATCAAAAGAGGTTCTGGATCAGATAGAAGGAGTATTGGACAATACACCTCAATGGCCGCCGACATATGAGCCCAACATCTACTTTGAAGACAGGATGAGATAAAAAATGCAGGTGATGCAGAGTAGCTATCTCTCTGCATCACTGGCAACTAAAAGAGTATGTAGACTGTGACTAGTCCTGTGATATATGCCAGATGGAATAGTGCAAGAGGTATTTTCGGCACATGGATACTGCGCCGCTTCACTAGCTCAGACGCACACCAGCAGAGAATCACCGAAAGTACGAATAGCAGAATCATGACATCTATTGACATAATATCTTCTCCTTTCAATATTGTATTGTTTCATAGTAACCATGTAAGCCACTAGAAGCAGTCCAATGTACATAACATGGAAAACCAGCCAGAATATGGGAGTCAGCGCAGTCACAAAGTCAGCGAACAGCGCGGGAACAATCCCACATGCAACGAGTGATAGTATCGTGACTACGATGAATATCCTGGTTGGGTTTTTAGGTTCGAGATAATCAGGATCGGAAACGATTCCTGAACCTTGTTTTGTTCTGATTTGTTTTATCATTTGAACAATCCTACGAGTAGTTCGTATGATATACCATCATGAAAAATTACTAAACAGCTTGGCAATCAATACCTTCAAAAATTGTAGATTATTAAGGTCAGAATTCACAGTTTTGCGGTATTGACTGCAAAAATCAGAAAATCACAGGTGGACTAAGTTGGATAACCTAGACAAAGTTCTGTTCCAAGAACTAAGCAACAATTGTAGAGCATCATTTACTGAACTTGGAGAGAAGTACGATGTTTCTGTGAACACAATTAAGACTCGTGTAGAAACAATGATTGAGCAAGGAATCATTGTGCATTTTGATGTTCAACTCAAGCTCAGTCTATTCAATGCTAGTTTCGCATTGATTATTTTGCGTTTGAAACGACTTCTATCACAAGAAGAAAAAGATGAGATAGGAAATAATCCGTTTATCACAAGTGTGTCAAGCGGGATTCAAAAAGATGGAATGGTTGTTGCCATATATAGGAATAACGATGAACTAAATCAAGTCGTTGAGCACTTGAGAAAAAATGATTATGTGGATGAGCTGGATGTCTTTCAGGCCCTTCCCCCACCATCGTCTCATGTGACTCTTCCCAGCTCCAAAGGAATCGAGTCTCTGAAGAAGATTGATTGGCAGATACTCCGTCAACTCCGATGGAATGGACGAATGCCGATTAACGAGTTGGCACAGAAGTTGGGTCGATCATCGCCGACTATTAGAAAAAGGTTAGAATACATGAGAAAACAAGGTATGCTATATGAAACAGTACTCTCCAACATTGGTGTAATTGGTCACGGATTTATCATCAATTTTGCACTTCAGTTGCACGAACTCACTAACGACAGACAACTCGAGATTGAAGAAAAAATAAGAGAAATTTATGAGGATAATTTTTGGGTCAGCTGGAAGATTGTAAATCGTCCCATAATATTTCTGACTTTTCAAGTAGACAGCGTAGTAGAGGCACAAGAGATTCAATCTCGATTAGTGTCTATGTTTCCAGAATATCAATCAATAAGTCAAGCAATAAGTGGCGAGTGGAAATACTACAAGGATTTCCGCGATCAGATTCTTGAAGAACGCTCTCAATAGTTCTTCGTCCGAAACATCCAGTGTCAAAGCTAATGTCGTATATTAGTCTGCGATGCAAGTTTTAATTCATTTTCAAACCACGATCTAAGAAGTACTAACTAGTATCGTTGCTGTTGCTGCAAAAGAATTCCTCTGTGTTCAATTCTAATGTGTTAACAAATCCGCCAGACGATGCGGTATTCGCATGCTTATTATTGCCCCCAGGATGTCAAACCATTTGACCGAGGTGCTAATCATATGGGATGTGAAGTGCAACTTTCAATAGAACAACCGTATTTTAGAACCGACTTTGTTCTTTTAGCAAGCCTCATACATGTTGTCAGAGCGATCATCTTCGTTGCACTCTCACTAATTCCAAATGAAGTTTCTAGCGCACTTGCAGGAATCGGTTTCATCGAAATTATAGCGGCTTGGTGGTTATGGAGCCTAAAGGTCGAGTCTTGGGGTGTGTCGATGGGTGTAAGTTTGTTTCACATTCTTTTTCCAGTAGCACTAGGTATCTCATGGTTTGCTACTACCAGCATCATCCTTGTCAGTTTTGCTCAATGTCTAATCCTAGGTATCATCAGACAAAATGGAGGCTACAGTTTCGAAAGAATCGCAAGTGTTGATAATCAAGAACGAAAAAGTCCAGGTACACTTCAGAAAAACGTCTTTAGTCTGGCAGTCATTGCACAACTTCTCAAGGCATTCTTTGTCTTGCTCGGATTCGTAATGTTATATCCAGTCCTTGGTCTTGATGAACCAATTCCTTGGATTGGATTTTTCCCAGTTGTCTTATCTATATTGATTCTAGGAGTGATAGATATAGTAGCAGGATTGGGAATGTATCTAGGAAGGGATTGGGGTTATCAGTTAACAGTGATAATGGTTCCTGTTTCTTTTGTGGAAACGATGCAAACACTCTTGGCACCTGTCTTTCTTATTGGAGTCTGGATTCTGCTCCTCCTCAATACATGCCTAGCGAAGGATGGATTCTATTACAAATTAGTACAGAGAAAACAGCATATCGTTCTTGGAGTCATACCAAAGAAGTAATCTATCATAGAAACTCGTGAGAATCAGTGAGAAGATTGAGCATAGTTACTGAATTGAAGAGTTGGCTATGGATTCCGAAGACTTTGGCAATTCTATATCCCATGCTTCTTTTTGCAGGGATATTGATCGGGACGTTTCTCGATCCTAGTTACTACTGGATGGCAACGATGATCGGCGTCCCCATTGCAGTTATTCCAATCACATATAGGAATCTTGTTGGCGGAGGATGCAGTCTCAGATTTCATATTTGCGCCTTAGTCAAGGGCATACTTGCTGGCTTTGTGTTTTTGATTCTAGTCTTGGCATTGGATATTGTCGTCTGGCAACTCCTAGGTACAGGTTTCGGATGGAGCCCAATAACGCTTGAGATATCTCAAGGTGTTTACCTCATCTGGCTTTTTAGCGGGATAATTGGAGGTTTTGGCGCCCGAATAGTCGAAGTCAGAGGTCATACAAGAACTGCTGAGATTACAATTGCTGGACTCGAGTAGCATGCACTCAAAAAAAAGCGATAGATAGATTACAACTAAACCTCCTAATCTGAAGGACCATAAATGGTGGACCCTACTCCAGAACAGATTCGATGGAACCAACTTCGAAAGCAGCATCTTCTTGATGAGAAAGCCCTCGACTTTTATGATTTGGTTAAGACACAGCTTGGACTCCATTCCACAGATTATTGGACACCCTATTTCTCTGTGTGGGCGAGAATAGGTGACTATGATGTGGAAAAAATGTTTGAGTCAATCAATAGCGGAATGAAATTGGTCAGAACCCATGCATTCAGAACCACATTGCATGTCATTCACGTTGATAATCTCCCCCTTATACTCGCGGCTACTGGACCTGCTTTGTTTAGAGCATCAAGAACAGACAAGTTTAGAAAAATGGACCAGTTAAGTGATCAGGAAATCGAGCATCTGTTGAATCGCGTGAAGGAAACTCTACATGATGGTCCACAACAAATGAGTGAATTGAAACGAGCAGCTCCTGATATAGAGAGGCACATGCGATCTGCCTTGGTGATGCTCATGGCTCGGGGTGAGGTGGTCCGAGCAAAAGCAAGCCACGCTCGAAATAATCTCACTTCCTATGCTCTGATGGACAAATGGGTTGATGGTTTTCGGATGAAACAACTGAATGAACAGGAAGCCATTGATGAACTGATAGAACGTCACATTGAGTTATTTGGGCCTGTATCAATTGACGACATTGCATGGTGGTTGAGAATTACTAAAACGGCTGTGAAGAACTCAATAGAAAGGATTGGCCAGACTGTGGTAAATGTAAAACTACCGAACCAGGAGAAACACATGATGCGATCAGATTATGAGATTGCAGCTTCTCTTGAGGTGCCGGATAAGGACGTGGTCTGGTTCCTCCCATACGAGGACCATTTTCTCAAAGCATTCATCGACAGAACAAGTTTCATTGGAGAGGAGATTCAACCAAAACTGTTTCCAGCAGATAGAAGGCACTTCTGGCCTTCAAATCCCAATGCACCGAGGGTGATGCCAAGCCCCGGATTGCGTGCCACAGGAGAAGTACGACCATCAATCTGGTTAAATGGGGAGGTCGTGGGAAGATGGGAGATCGACGATAAGGGAGGGCAAAAGAAGATAGTCACGAGCATCTATAGAAAGGAAGCCGGAAATCATCAAGAAATCCTAGAGCAGTCAAGAAAACATCTTGAGAGCTTCGTAAATGATTCTTTGCTGCCAATATCAGGAGGATGATGATAATCGCCAATACTAAGAAATTCAAGGCGTTTCTATTGAATCAGATGTTCCAGAAGCTCCCGACTTGCACGTTTCACATATAATGACTTAGGTATTCAAAGGCTACTTCCGTTGAGTGAGTGGATTCTTCGTTATGCTAGATATTATGCTAGTTATATCTAGATAATACAACACGGAACGCAAATATACTGATTTGTCCATGAAAAAACATACCATCCGGAGATGTAAAGAATGGGAAAGGGTTTAGCTATACTCGGACTCCTACTTATCATAGTAGGAATCTTACCTCTTATCTTACCAATGGTTGGATTTGCAGCATATGCCGATTACTTCTATTTGGGAATCTACACACTCCCACTAGCAGGATATGATTTCTCGGAGCTCATGCTCATTCTATTGGGACTTGGTGTAATTCTGCTCATTATTGGAGCCGTAAAGTAATCCGCGTATGATAGAAAGTGAAAAGGTGGGGGAGTAGATGCTCCCCTCCCATATTTTTTTTTCAGTGCTGCTTTATTTGATTCCCATTCTAGTAGCGATTTTTACGATTATAAAGACCACAAATGCAACAATGATGAATGTGATTATACTGTTTACAATTGGACCTGCTGCAAGTACATAGGTCACATCAGTCCCACCGATGCCCGGCAGAGCAAATTGAATCAAAGGCATGATGAAACTATTGACGAGAGCCTTTATCACCTCACCAATGTAGATACCCAAAATGAACGCAACAGCCAATCCCAGAACCTTATACTGGGATATGAAATCAATGAACTCATTGACCAGTCCTTTTGGTGGAGATGGTGCAGGCGCAGGAGTGAGTAGTTTTCGTATCTCTCTTAATTCTTCAAGCATTTCTTCATTTGACATTCTAACAACCTCATGTAAAATTGTCGAATAACAATGAAGCATCTAGAATAATACTCTTGCGTTGAAACAGCTATAGTGATATTGGAGAAAGCCTAAAGCATTTCCCATGTCATTCTGGTTCTTTCTCTCGTTTCTGGGCGTTATCGCTGTCGTTCCAATTCATTTTGTGTCTGTTAGTCATGCTCGACTAGTAGAGAAGTACGGAGAAGAGAGAGGTACCAGAATTGGCGTAATTCTAGGTATGATCTCAGGATGGGGAATCTTCCTGTTTTTGTTCGGACTCTGGGTATCACCGCAAGCACGGTTTGTCATTCCCCTCATGCAAGAAACGCAATTCATCATTCCTATCTTTGGATTTCTCACACTTCAAATCCCTGTTTTGCACCTAATTCTTTCACTGGTCTTTATTGCTCCTGGGGCCTGGCTTGGAATACGGGGAGTTTCAGAGATTGGTCTCAAAGCATCAGAAACTCATAGGCCGGCGCGAATTATCACTACCGGCATCTATTCACACATTCGTCACCCACAGTATTTAGGAGCTATGTTGTCTCACATCGGGATTACATTAATTGTTTCAGGATTCTATTCGCTACTCGTGACTCCAATTGTGATTCTTATTAACTGGCTTCTCTGTTGGAAGGAGGAAAAGGAGCTCGTCAGGGAATTTGGTAATGATTATCGAGAGTATCAAAAAGCTGTTCCAATGTTCTTTCCTCATCGAAACTAAGACGAAGTTCATGCAGAGTTCGTTTATTATTACAGGCAAGAATAGTTTATGATTGCAGGAATGCTATTTATCCCTAATATGAGTGATGCCATATGCCGTTTCGTCGTCTAGTAGTCACGCTTTTTGTCTTTGTCCTCTTCATGGCTGCGTTTAGTGGTCCAAGTGCAAACATAGACACTACTCATAAGTTAAACCAAGACACATTAGAACACGCAAAGGAATTTCTGGACTCGCCTATATTAGAAGATAGATCAGCAATCGCTGCAGACTCAATCAATGGTGTTCTTGACCCAGTCGTTGTTGAGCAATACGGATTTTCAGGAACAGGTTCACTTTATGTTTCTACTGATTCAGGTCTTAACGAGCAAAGCTCTATCCCAATTGATAATGCGACAGGATGGGTCGGCAGTCAAGCAGAACTCGAAATGCGGAACATGACAAGGCTCTATGCCGAGAATGGTACTCTAGACAATGGCATTGCTGGTACGAATTATCATCCAAATGCAATGGCGGCATATCCATATGGATGGAGTCTGGATTATGATGATCCGAGTGCAGGTCTACAGAATGTTTCTTCCACCTATGACGATGAAAATGGGTATATTGTGTTAGAAAGTAAGGGACAACTAGCGACACCAGGAGGGTTAGTAGAATATAGACATTGGGATGGAACTTTCATCTACTGGAATCAGACTATTAACAATGCACCTTACTCAGACAATCTCACCTTGAGTTTCATGTATAATTATAATTATGGAATTATTGACAATCCACCAATTGAAGTAAATGGTTGGCTGTGGCTTGATGTTCTCATTGATGGCGTTCTTGTTGCTTATATTGATCTCTTGACTGAGTGTCCTTCATTGGATACATGGTATGAGTTTGTGGTCCCTAATTTACTAGATCAACCTTCTTCATTTGAACTACAGATTGGAATCTCTATTGAAACAGTCAAACCTCCGCCCGCTGATTACTATATTACATATCCAGGCGCAGATTATGATGAGGATAGTGAGTTAGATTATAGCCTAGCTCAGATTAACAGGGTGCTTCTTGACAACATTAGCCTGTTGAGTGTGAATCAACCGAGCTACGAGGCTGTCAATCTCACATTCAATGCTGGGACTTTCAGTACGCCAATCACAGAACTCTCCAATTATGGTACTGCAATCATTAGCAATCCAAGTTATTGGAGTGATAGTGAACTGAGTGTTGGAATCTCTGCAAATGTTAGTATATCATGTGATTATGAAGTGAAATTACTTTCTCACAATTATGGAAGTTCCTTATGGGCACCACAGCCAACGAAAGAAGGTGTGGCGTACACAATAGACGCAGGCGCAAGTGCAGTCTTATCTATCTTCACATACATAGGAAGTGAAGGAGTTGCCATCTACGAGAATTTTACAGTTGAGATGTATCTCCCATTTGATTGGGAGAATGTTACTGTATTTGACCCGTTTCTGAATGATGTGAGCGGTCAATGTACATTCTCTCCCGGGTCATTAGAGATTCCTACTTCAATTTTAAACAGATTAGGGTGGTGGCAGTTGACATTAGAATCACCCAACTATTCGGAGTCTATCCATGTACAGATTTATGATGGCGGATGGTCAGAAAATATACTCTTTAGACCAGGAAATATAACTAGAGTATCGGTGACTCTTGGTACAGTTTCTGAAACTCCGACTATTTCAGACCCGGTCAATGTGACTTGGTTATCTCCAGATGATACTACATGGTCACAGGACTCTCTATCAACAGGGACAGGTGGAGTTGTCAACACAGACCAGAGAACTCTCGGAGGTTTGAATACTACAGCTGGAGAGTGGCGTGTTGTCGCGGCATGGACAAATGGTACTGAGATTGCATATGGATCAACTTCTTTTGACATGTACCATACGGCATCACTTGCTGTGCCTGCGATGTATTCTACAATCCAAACCGATGTGGGCTTGATTATCTCAAACTTTGTTTACTATACTGATGCAGATACCTCTGCCTATCTTCTTGATGATTCTATCTCAATTACAGCAAACTGGACTGGTTCTACAGTTCCATTTACGCAAGACTTGGTCAAGAATTGGTGGCGAGGTGAGTTTGATACGTCCTTAGTAACAGGCGGTCAATACACTGTTATCGTAACTGCATCTAGACCCTACTTTGATGACATTTCCACTCAGTTTATTGTAACAGCAACACAACAAACTACACTTGAAATTCTTAATGCTGGATCAATACCCATAGAGCGAGGATTGAACGAAGTTTTCACCGTACAGATGGATTATGAATTACTTAATGGGACCGGAATCCCAGGGGCTGTGCTTGACATCACTCATTCAGGCCCAGGAGGTGGTTTGTCATGGAGCAACTTTAATGATAACAATAATGGCCATTATTCAGTTGATATCATATGTGATCTCTCAGCGACCTATCCGATAACAATCACATTGAACAAATCGTATTGTCATGCGGCTTCAGACATATTTACACTTATCATTGGAGAAACTGGGACAACTCTTACACTTCTCAATGGATCAGCAGATATGGTCCTGTTTGGTGGTAATTATACACTTGTCCTAGAATATGAAAACAGTACAGGAGCGGGACTTCCCGGAGCAAATCTCCAAGTGCTTGCAACGACTCCAGCTACAGGATTAAACTATACAGTTTTCACACCTCTGGTTGATGGATTTTATGCTATTACACTTTCACCAACTTCTGCGGGTTCATTCTCTGTGGTTATGAGTGCAAGTCTTCTCAATCATGAAACTCAGTATGTGACATTCACTCTGACTGCGACACGCATCCCAACAGTGCTTACATCGTTTCCATCAAGTGCTAGAATTGCTGTGGATCAAAACTACACAGTGCAATTAAGTTTTCAAGATGAGAGTCTTAGTCCCATCGATGCCGCAAACATCACTATCGTTAATCCACCTGCTGGTTTGACTATATTAGATGTTGTTCCACTTGGAGGAGGATTGTACAATTTCACTCTGACACCGTTAGAAAAAGGCACTTTCCACGTGCTCTTTAGGAGTTCTGCAGAAAACTATCAGAGTTCGAGTGCAGCCTTTACGTTGATTGTGACAGAAATTGAAACAAGAATCGAGTTTGAGGGTGATATTTCTTCAGCTCTTGTTGAATTTGAAGAACCATACCTACTTACTATCTACTATTATCGAGCAGATACTGCAACACCGATCAATGTAGGTGGAGCTAATGTTTCAGTTCTCACTCAGGATCCTGGACTCATCATAAGTATCAGTGAATATGCAGGATACTATTTGATTAGCATCAGAGGTCAGGCTGTAGGTATATGGTCATTAACCATAACAGCAAACAAAACAGATCATTATATTGCAACTAAACAGTTTCTGTTTGAAGTGCAGGAAATCGATACTTCTGTTCAACTTACAAGCTCATTGGATGACTTACTCATTGGACGTTCGTATCTTTTCAATTTTAGTTACATGTTTGAATCAAACAGCAGCAATATCCATAATGCTAATGTAGTGCCCTTTGGTGAGGGAGCTAGCTGGGTGGCTTTTACTGAACTCTTTTCTGGGCAATATTCAGTAAATCTGACACCAGTAGAATTGGGAGTCTATAGTGTTGTCTTAAGCTTTGAAAGAAACGGGTTTGAAACGTGGAATTACAGGCTTAATTTCACAGTCGTGGAAGTTCCGATTGCCATTGAGGTGATTCAGGGGCTCAGCGGACTTGAGGGCTTTATAACAACCCTCAGAGTCAAAATCACTGAAGCGGATACAGGAGTTCCAATCACAGGGGCAACCGTGTTCTTCAACGTTCATAGATCTGATGGAGTCCCAGTATATCTACAAGACAAACTGATGGTTTCGTCAGCAACAGCTGGAGTGTATACCGCAGATTTAGAAATGCCATCGGCAGATGGTACATTCTACATTGTCATCTCGTGTGATGTTGCCAACTGTATACTTGATGAACCATTCACAGAGCGATTACAACCAGGAAGAGATGCTGCTACAATGTTGATTATGTCAGTTCGCCAATACTTCTTATTTTACCTAGGAATTGGAGGTATAGCAGTTGGACTTGGTTATAGAAGGAGTGCAAGAAAGCGTAGGATACAACAGAACAAGATAGCTCTTGCCATTAAGAGACGATTTGATGATGTGAAAAGTCTCCTAGGTGTTATTGTCCTCCACAAAGATAGTGGATTGCCTGTGTATTCTAAGATCCTTAGAGATGGGCTTGAAGAAACAGTAATCTCAGCATTCATCACAGCAATTACTAGTTTCCGAGGAGAGTTTGATATAGAAACATCTTCAGAGGAGTGGGGACTGATTCCTATTTCGGATATAATCAGGGTCATTTCTACGAATAGATTGGTCTGTGCATTCATCACAACAGGGAACCCATCACCGGAACAACGTGAGAGAATGATTCAATTTGCTAAGAAGGTAGGTTTCATCTTTGATGATTCCTATAGTGAGGTGCCGATAGTTGTTCTTGACCAGCATACAAAGATGCAGTTCGATGCATTATTCGAAGACAGCCTTGATGGAGCTCTTCTTAGGACCTACAAACTAGACGACGCAAAGAAATTGCCAACGAACACTTGTGCCTTAGAGAGGATTGCTCGAAAGCGGGGCGTTCAGTTCAAGCTGGAAGAACTTGCCTCAGAGATTGCAACATGTGGCCTAGAAGAAGGCCGGGTCTATAAGGCAATAATGGCAGCTTTAGAGGGGCATTATCTTGTTACCACAGATGTGTCTCCATTCGCGAGCGAGTTAATTCGAGCCCCTGAATCAATAGAAGACGAGAGTTAGAAAAAGTAAACTGGTGAGAGGATGTGCCTCTCACCAAGACTTCTTTATTCGATATTTCGAACGAGGTAGTAGTCGATCCAGTTCTTTTTCCGGATAAAGGGCACTATCAGAATGAGCAGTGCAACAACAATTGCTACGATTATAGCTGTGTTGTAGATTAGAGGAATCGCCATCCATTTTGATGCGATGCCTGTAGAGGCCCAAATCACAACAAGACCATAGGCAATATCCCTTCTCAACACAATCATCAGAGTAGTAATGAGAAGTGCGACAACAAGGACTAGGGCTGTCCAGATGTACTGAACATCCACAGCAATTGTCAGGTTCGCGTTTAGAACTGCCGCAGTGTTTGCAATGGTAGCCAATGAGATCCATCCCAAGTAGACACTAGTTGGAAGATGAATAGCCAACTTCTGTCCGAGTGAAACCTCTTTGATTCCAACCTCAAGACGGACATAGGTCAATAGTAGGACTACTAGGAATCCAACGATTAGTAGCTCGCTCCATACTAAGAGTGGAGTATTGCCATAAGAATAGTGGAATAGAATCAACCAAGCCACATTCAAGACTGCGCCAATCAGATACAGATACCCAATTTTACCTAGATACTCTGCATTGACTTGATTCTTTCTTGCCTGATAGACCATAAAGACAAAGAGTAGGACGTAGATGACACCCCAGATTGCAAAGACGTAACCGGGCGGGGTGAAAAAGTTGGGGAATGCGTCAGCGACCGTTCCGGTGTTCACTCCGTTGAATGGTAGAATATTGGCAAGCGCGTTCATCACAATGGTGAAAATTACAGCGAAGATGTTTATGATTTGGAATTTCTTATAATTATCTGTCATGAAAACTCCCACAATTGTTAACTATATTTAATATTTAAACCTTGTCACTGATTCGTCTTTTTCAATTTTATCGTCGTCGAAACAGGGCATAGCCTGTAATCAGGACAACACTTACAATGGAAATTGGCAGAAAGACGTCACTCAGGGTGATCTGTCCAGTTATCTGCGTATTTGTGGAGGTGGTAGAGTTAGTTTGACTAGAAGTAGTTGTGCTCGAAGGTATGGTTGTTGGATTGGGAGCGTTCCAACCAGCTAAATTCGCCACAAGCCACCAAAAGGCTTTACCTTTCTGTTCACAACTCGTATAGGTGGTATGAGCAGCTTCATCACCATTGAAGTCGGGATGTTCGATTGGAATCTCGAGGGTTTCTTCACCTACAACATAGTCATAGGTACTGTAATCGCCATTGCTCCAGCAGTCAAGGTCTGCAAAGTCAAATAGGATTTTGTCATTGTCCAAACAATATTGGCGTATCTGTTCATTTCGTAACCAACGATTGTATCCGCTGCTTCCGCCAGCCTGAGCATTACCAGTCATATAGATGAATGTGACATCAGGATTCGCAATTTCAAGAGAAGTCATTGCATCAAGATAGTCCTGGACATCTTGCTCTGAGTAGGAATCAACTTGAGTGCACCAAGACCAAAGAGAGATTGTAAGTGCGGGATTGTCATCAATTGTCTTTTGTGTAAGCTCCAGAGCGCTCTCTCCCTGCCAATAAAGATCAGGAGTAATGTAACTCTCTGGAGGGTTTCCATCAAGAATACAAAGAGCGTCACTGTCAGTAGGTAGTACAAGATACCCGATAGAAACATCGAAGGTCGAATTAGCTGATTCTAGTCGAGAGAGACCAGTTGTAATCTGTCCGCCATGACTAGTATGAGCATAATGGATGCGAATATCGTCCTGAGCTGATTCAATCCATTCCCCGGGAATCAGACTCAAATCGATACAATTATGGTCGATTATTAACCCACCTGACCAAGAGGCGATTCTACTATCGTTTGCTACTGGTGAACAGCTGGTGACCATAGAGCTTAGTGATAATAAAGTCAAACTCACAATGACTGTTAATAGGATTCTGTGGCGTGGCACGGCATTCTGCTCCTAACCTATCTCTCCCCAGAAAAAAGTGTTGAAATATCTTTCTCATAGGAATGTCTATTGTTAGTTTGGTCTATTCAACAACATATAAGAAAGAACCCGGAGCTCAGGGCAATCGGAGAGGCCCTCAATGTTCATTTCTTGTTCAATATTGGGAGGAATTAAGTCATTAGCCGCACCTGAGGTGCTCCTGACGAATCTGATTAGAACTATGGTTCGTGTAAAGGATGCAGGATATGATACAGTAGAGCTATATTATAGCAATCTCCCAAATTGGGTTGGCGACACGCTGCAGGCAGCTCTTGATGACCTCAAACTAAGAGCATATTCAATCCACCTGCCAAAATTCCTCACCTTGTTTGACGAGAAAGACTTTGATGAAACTGTTTCCTCTGCGTTCTCATTCATTAAAGCACGTGAAATAAAGGTGGCAGTTCTTCATCTTCCAGAACAAGAACAGCTTGCAAGCCCACAATGGAAACGGAGGCTTGAAGTACTTCTGAAGGAGGCTGAAAATTCAGGATGTATACTGACTCTTGAGAACATTCCATATATCAAAGATGTTGACCAATACATACTCAATGAGATAGGCAAGCACAACAACAGGCCACTTGGAATTACCATCGATATGGAATTCATGTACATCAACGGTTCTAGTATCGAGTGGATGATCAATGCTTTCAATGGTAAGATTGGCAATGTCCACTTTAGGGATAGTGATGGAAGTCTTGTAGGGGGGGATGGGTATAGACAATATATCGTTCCAGGAGAAGGAAAGATAGATCTCCATCAAGCAGTGAAAACACTTCACGTTTCAGGCTACAGAGGTCCTTTAACGATTGAAGTTTCACATAGACAGGGGAGGAATATCATTGACGCCAAGAAATATGCCGAAGACTGTCTAGCAAAACTGTAGACGGATTGATGCATTAAAAATCATTTACGGGATTTTTCCCAATCCTTCCGAATTGCAGTCAAATGTCCTGTATGGTAGTCTAAATGTGTGAAGGTATCCGCCAACACTTCTCTAACAGTCTTTCCAACAAAGAATGAAGGAACTTTGCCTCCCTCTATTCGACGCTCTAATTCTTCTTCAGTGGCTGTTTCAATCCAACTGAGAAGGTCCCGTTCACTTGAGTCATAATATTCCTGAATCTGCGCTAGTGGTGTACCAACCCAATCTCCTGAAGTTCCCGGAGTATAAAGACTGAAGAGTTTCTTGTTCTTTGGTGGGCCTTGTTTGATTAGCATATTCAAAGAGAAGTCATAGACAGCTGCTTGATGCGCAAGAACCCAACCAAGTGAGGACATTCCAGATCTGGGACGATAAGCAAGATCAGTGCACTCTGCTTCTGTGATTAGGCGTAATTCCATATCTCGCCATTGGCGGGTTGCCCTAGCTGAAAGTCGGAAAAATTCTACATCCATCAAATCTCTTTTCCTCTGTATAATGTTGTTGCATTAAAGAAACTTCTTGCATACATTCAATTTTCAGATTCATATAATCGTTTCAGTAGACGAGAAGAGAAAAAAGAGAGGGAGCAGAATACTGCTCCCGAATGGTGGTGGCGATTATTTCCGTTCTGTGTTTATTCGTGCACAGACTACGATGATTGCGGCAATTCCAACTACTCCAAGAATTATTGCAGAATTAATGAGACCGGTAATGAAGGCGCTAGCAGAGAGTGGCGAATTCATTGGGAAAGCTGAAAAGATTGGGTCATGAGTGACTGAGTATCCATCCCACTTTGCATAGCACGAGCTATAGTAGTATGTTTGACCCCACCAAGAGTCTAATGCAAAGGCTAAATCAGCTGAGGGAGTGCTAGCCTCAATTCCATAGCTGTAGAAGTACATAGGCATAACTGCCGTGCCAACATCATAGGTAAGCCCGTTACTACCCCAGACATAGGTTCCTCCGAACTCAACGGTCATGCGGAGATGGGATTCCTCGGTGAATCTAAGAAACCCATCAGGAACATCATTGCTCTCTAGAGGAGCAGAAGGAGCATCTGTCCAATCTGTCACAGCATATGTACCAGTTTCAGGTGTGAGAGGTTCCTCACCTCCAGTCACTGGGAGCGGCTCGACAGGTATCTCGCCAGTTATCGTATAGCTTGAGAAAGAACTCCAATAGTTGAGTGTAAGACCGAGACCATTCAATTCAATTGGTATAAGACCAGAGATAGGGTCTTTGAAGTCGCCAACAAACTGATCAATCTTGATTACCGCGGCATCATTTGTTGTTTCAAATCTGAAGGTGAGCTTCAAACTATCAATAGTAACAGGAAGCGGATCACTCTTTTCAGGCATACTACCAAGAGGATAGGCCCCGTATATCCATATGTCGTATGGCTGTGTTGTCAGGAGGTTGCCATTAATATCAATGACCTCTGCACTCCATTCAATCTGGCCATCAGAGTTGATAGCAGGAAGACCAATCTCACCAATCTTTGCATTATCTGCATAGAAATCATAGACAAGTTCCGAGGCAGTCCTGTTCAATTCATAATTGGTCCAGTCAATCGTACCATCCTCATCAAAATCATAGGGAACCTCACTGTAGACTAAATCCATCCTGTTATTGTTATTTGTATCATTGAAGACACTTAGACCAGAGAAGTAGTGCTGCATCCACTGTTCTGTTGTATCTGTTCGAAACATTTCGTTGACGTCATAACCAAAACCACAGTAATGCCAGTCATAATCGAACTCATAGGTATCATTCATGTAGGAAGCCCACATGTATTCTTCAGATAAGTAGGGAATCACATCATTGGGATTCACAAGCCCACCGAACTCATCTCTCCAAGTATATTCAGCCCAGTAGTATGAACTTGAATTGTATTCAGAATAGTAAAACGAGGAATAGATGAACACTTCATCTCCAGAGAGGGCTCCTGATTCAGGCCACCAGAAGATACTCCAAAGATCACTTGTGTTCCCTTGATTGGCTAGCCAAGCTATGTATGTAGCATCTGGATCAAGAATAATAACAACCAAGAGATTGGAGAAGGACCAATCTGAGGTCCAATTGGAGATGCTGTTCTCAGTAATTGTGTAGCTCTGATTATAGATGTCCTCAACATAGTATTGCGCAACATACCGAGAATCATTGATTTCTACAAAATAGCTAGGTTCGGTGTTGATTGAATAATCATCTCCGGTTTCATTCCACCATTGTGATGCAACATAGATCCCAGGTAGCATCTCTTTGAACGGCGTAACAATCTGTGACATGCTATATGAGTCAGAAATTGGGGTGGCCACCGCACTGGTTCCTAGGCTAAGAATAATCAAGCTACTGACTAGGAAAAGAGTGGCAGTTTGTCTTCGCATACTATCCATCGTTTCAACCTTCCAAGAGTTTGATAATCTACCAATATAGCACATCTGATTCTATAATAGCCATTTTCAGTGAACTGTTCACACGCGAAATTAAAAGGAGGTTATGAGTGCCATTAGAGAGATTTAGGAGTCTAATATGGTTCATAATCGTTCCAAAATGATAATGACTGCTTTAAAAATCATCTAGAAACAGTTCGCTTTAATACAACCATCTTGGTTCGCCCACTCTCAATGCGACTTACAAGTGACTTTCGTTCCAGAGCAGTCAGGGATACACTAAGGGTAGACTTACTCAGACCGGTGCTTCTTCGAAGATCATCCTGAGCCATCTGGCCCCCATTATCTTCAAGTTGGTTGATAATGCGGCGCTCAGTATTTGTAAGAGTGATTACAACTACTTTTTCAGTGGGCGCTTCTTTTGAAGAAGCCTCAGTAACAAGGCTTTCAAGATCAGTGACTCGTTTCTGCAATCGGAGAATAACGAGTATTGATACATTTATCATCAGCACTAGTGAGATTACAAGTGCTATTGTCGTCGCGAGGAATACTACTTCCTTTTCCACAGGTATTGCAGAGATCCAGGTCCAAAGTGCTAACGATAGGATGCTTATAGAGAAGATGACAAGAACCAGGTCAAGTCCCTTTTTCGAGTGTAAGGCACGTGTCATGCAATTACCTTCTATCCAGCAGGTAGAAGTCCATATTAAGAACACTCCCTCACAATCTCATTAGGGGTGTATTCAATGCTTCTGTGTTTCTTCTGAAGGGATTCGTTGAACCTCAAACAGAACTGGATTAAACCTATCTGGGCATGCATGTGTAGATACACATTGATTCTTCAACCATGGCAACCTTGCATTATACATCATTGCAAAAATCTTGGGCATCATGGAGCACATAGCGCTGATGCAGAGTTTACCTTTCACCTCTTCGCCTGTAAAGATAATCTCATCACCGACCTTGTGGCCTGCCATGCAGGTGCCTTCTTGCTGTATTACTCGACAAAGAATCTGCCAAGGCTCGTTACGGATACAAGTACTATCTGACATGGTGTGCATTATCTGAAACGTATTTTATAAGAGCTATCATAGTGATTCATCTTCACTATCCGGCACCTGTGGACCTTCTTCACTTGTGACAGCATCGCTGCTCATGCCTGAAGAGATTTGCTCAAGATCGTAGAGACCATCTACAGGAGTTACACAGATCTCAGGTGGGTATTCTCCAGCTCGTTTAAGTCCCTCACTTGCTGCAATAGGTCCGAATACTTGTAGAGCCATCGTAGTGAGAGCGATAACGCTGATTATCAGAACACCATAATCAATTGCCGCCTGTGTACCGATTTGTGTGAAGCTTCTCTCTACAACAAGAGAGAGACCTACTGCAACGCCAGCCTGAGACATGAGACAAAATCCGAGATACTTCTTTGTCATAGGATCTGATTTTGTTATCACAGCTCCGGCGAGTGCTCCGAAGTACTTCGCAAATGTTCTTCCACCAACATAAACAACTGTCAGAAGGACTACTGTTATTCCAGCTACAACAGATAGGTCAATGGAAGCGCCAACAATGACGAAGAAAATCATCACTATTGGGGACATGACAACCTTTAGTGTGTGGCTGACTGGATCCTTTTCGGGACTCACATAATTTCCCACAACAAAACCAAAGACCATGCAAGCAAGAATGGGACTGAGATGCAACCAAGACATGAGACCAACCAAGAGAATTATCATTCCGAGCTCGAACTCGAGTATCTCCCGACGATTTTCCTCTCGATTTACAAAGACAACCATCACTGCGCCTAGGATTCCACCAATTGCGCAGGAAGCAGCAATCTCATATATTGTTGCGAGAGCCGCCCCAATTAACGTAA
>Ga0224495_10001188_pt1 | contig 18865 bp, 17 predicted proteins | sample SF_Jul11_sed_USG_FD_168128 | JGI IMG/M metagenome (GOLD analysis project Ga0224495, IMG submission 168128) | Sediment microbial communities from San Francisco Bay, California, United States - SF_Jul11_sed_USGS_4_1 | ecosystem: Environmental > Aquatic > Marine > Sediment | place: USA: California... | reverse complement strand
CGGCGACGTGGTGCACACCATGGCCTCGATCAGCGACAGCTCGAAGAAGATCGTCGACATCATCTCGGTGATCGACAGTATCGCGTTCCAGACCAACATCCTGGCGCTCAACGCCGCCGTCGAAGCGGCGCGCGCCGGAGAGCAGGGCCGGGGCTTCGCGGTCGTGGCCGGTGAGGTGCGCAACCTGGCACAGCGCTCGGCGGGTGCGGCCAAGGAGATCAAGGCCCTGATCGACGACTCGGTGAGCAAGGTGGATGTCGGCGCCAAGCAGGTGGACCAGGCCGGGGCGACGATGGACGAGATCGTACGCGCGGTCAAGCGCGTCACCGACATCATGTCCGAGATCGCCGCGGCCTCGAACGAACAGAGTGCCGGCATCGAGCAGGTGAACCAGGCGATCGTGCAGATGGACCAGGTGACCCAGCAGAACGCCGCGTTGGTCGAAGAGGCCGCCGCTGCCGCCGAGTCGATGGAAGAACAGGCAATCAACCTGAAACAGGCAATGAGCGTGTTCAAGCTGAATGGCAGGGCACACAAGGCGGCAACCGATATTCCGGTAGCAGGTGCTGAAGGAAGTGCCGTGAAAGACTATCACCAACCTGCAGCACGCAGGATCGGCAGAGACAGGTATTCAAACCGTCCGCAGTTGGCGATAGCCGATCAAATGGCGTAAGTTGGCAGAAAGTGAAGCGATGCCACCGATCCGGGTGGAGTGCGCCAGTGATAATTTAGGCTCATTATCTACTGGCGTAAGCCATTTTTTGGGTGCGCCTGTTTCCAGGCGCATAAGCGCTCCCGGGTGGCTATCTCAGGCGTTTCAGAATCTCCTCCCAGTGCAAATAGAGCGATAAATGCCCTTCATCTGGAAGCACGAAGGTCTGGCTGTTTGGAAGCAAGAATGCGAGAAAGTTCGTCATTGCGACGGGAGTGTTCTGGTCAGCAGCCCCGCACCAGAGATGAACCTCGATGCGGATGTCACCAAGCGGGAAGCCCCAATCCCCCGAGGTCAGAATGAAGTCGGATGCCACGCCTTCGACCCCGCTGCTTAACGTTCGTGCATACTCTGCTTCGAATTCTGCTGCGCGTCTGTTAAATTCGACCCTGTCGCACTCTGGCAAGGAAGCGGACATGGCTTCCGCCAAGGCAGCGGGCGAAGGAGCGATGGCGGCCAGTGTATTTTTCAGTTCGTCAGGACTGGACTGGGCGAGCGTAAACAGGCCACGGGCCGCAGGAGACATGCTTTCCACCATCCCCGGCAAATTCAGCGGTGCGAAAGCACCCACCAGCGCCAACTTTGCCAATTTTTCAGGAAATCCGTATGCGCAGGCAAGCGCATACGGGCTGCCGCCCGAGAAGCCGATGATCGAAAATCGATGCAAATCCAGGCTGGTTGCCAATGCAGCGATATCTTTTGGCCAATCGAGCAACGTGCGCCCCGGCTGGAGATCAGATTTTCCATATCCGGGGCGATCCACTGCGATCAGCCGGATGCCGCATTGTGCGGCGATATTGCCCATGTCCCCATGGATATAGCTGGAACCGGGCATCCCGTGAAAATACAGCACAGGGCTGCCGCTCGATAAGCCATATTCGGCGTATCCCAGCTGACGTCCATCCGGCAATGTGAAGCGTTGCTCGTGCGTTTTGTGCAGGTTCATCAAATTCCTCCGAATATCGTGCCCCTTAGATAAAGTATCTATTGTAACGGGTTGTTTTATCAATGGATGCCATTGTGATGGTGTGCCCGGGCATAGTATGGGAATGTAGCCTGTGTAGTCTATTTGGATTAGTTCATTTGAGTGATGTGTGCGAAACAAAAAGCCGGTTAAATCACCTGCTATGGACAAAACACAATTCATCAGGCTTTTTACCGAGAAATATCCACACCTGAAAAAAAAGGAAGCCGAATATGCCGTCAAGGTTATCCTTGATGCAATGTGCGGCGCCTTGGCAAAAGGCGGGCGCATCGAAATCCGGGGCTTCGGCAGCTTTTCATTGAGTCAACTTCCACCAAGGCAAAAATGTAGCTCTGGTACCGGTTTTAAATTCAAAGAACCCCCTCGATATATTCCGGGTTTTAAACCGGCCAAGGAGCTTCGTGCACGAGTTAGCGATAGGGCCGGGATTGCTGAAATCGACCCCTCGCAATCCATTCCGCAGGGGCGGTTCGAGCATGAAGTGGCAAATGATCCAGAACAAGTGATTTATGCCTGACGACGTTTCCGCCAAAGCGATAAGGACAGGTGGCGCATTCAGGGTGCAATCGCCCGGCTTTACCTCATCCCTGTCCGATAGGATGAACAACCTCGGCTTGAGGTTCCTGAAATTCTGCCGCTCTCCGGTCGGGGCCGTGGGAATGATGGCTTACATCATTCTGGTCGCCAATCTTGCCATGCTGCTGGCAATAGAAGGTGTTTTCAAGCTGATGCTGGGCCAGAATGTCACGGGCTTCAACTGGGAATTTCTGACAGCGATGTTGACCGCAGCCATTTGCATTCCCGCGCTTAACATCTTTGTCCTGCGCCCCATGCTGGAACAGCAGGAAAGGTTGCGCCAGCAGCATAATGCGTTATGCATCGCGGCAGCCACATTCGAATCCCAGGAAGGAATAATCGTTACCGATGCAGAAAAAAACATCCTCAGGGTGAACCGGTCTTTCATGGAGATCACCGGTTACAGCAGCGAAGAAGTCGTAGGAAAGAAACCGGTACTGCCATTGTCCGGGCAGCAGGATAAAAAGTTCTTTCGCAGCTTGCTGGCTACCGTGAAACTCAATAGAAAATGGCACGGGGAAATAATGAGCCGCCGCAAGAACGGCAAGCTCCATCCGATATCGCTGACCATCACGGCAGTTGCCGGGGAAGACGGCCGAATATCCAACTACATCGGCATATTCACCGATATCACCCAGAAAAAATCTGCCGAATCAGAAATTCACAGCCTGGCCTACTACGACCCACTGACTCATTTACCCAACCGGCGTTTGTTGAATGACCGGCTGATCATGGCCGTAGCTGGCAGCCGCAGAAGTGGCTATTTCGGTGCAGTGATGTTTATTGATCTTGATAATTTCAAACCGCTCAATGACTGTCATGGGCATGTTGCCGGCGATCTGCTCCTGATCGAAGCGGCGAGCCGTATCACCCGGTGTGTGCGGGAAGTGGATACGGTTGCCCGATTCGGTGGCGACGAGTTTGTGGTGATACTCGGCGAACTTGCTGCTGATGAGAACGAATCTGCCGCGCAGGCGAATTTGGTGGCTGAAAAAATCCTGAACTCGCTGGCTGAGCCGTATTTTGTTTTGCTGCAGAAAAAAGAAAAGACAAAACATATCACCGTTGAGCATCGCTGTACGTCGAGTATCGGGGTGGTTTTGTTTGCCGACCATCAGGAAAGCCACGAAACCCTGCTCAGGGAAGCGGACATCGCCATGTACCGGGCAAAGAACAATGGGCGGAACCGGGTCAACCTGTCGCGCAAAACAGTAAAGGCCCGAGAACAAACCGGTGGATTATTCAATCCCGCTTGAGTCAATGCCGCAGCAACGGAGTTGCTCCCCTCTGAATACGTTGTCCATTCCCGTGAAAAATAAAATGACCCGCACGTAGGCAGGGCTATGCTTCAGCCCGGGGTTTTGCGCGATAACCAGCCCTGCTGTTAAGTGTCGTTGCTCTGGCATCAACAATATCAGCAGCCATCAAGATGATCTCGACAGAGTAGTTGACATCGAGTTGCCCCAAGCCACCTTGCCGAGCAACAAAAGAGTGTCAGCGCCATTGGGATATCAATGCACCACTTGCTTCTGGAGAACGGGTGACAGCTCTCCGTGCGGGCAGCGCGAATATATTCAGCCTTTCACTGCCAGTTCGTGCCCACTGCAGCATGAAGTCGTCAGGCCTGAACGATCTCCCGGACAGCGCGAACCATCTTGCGCAACTTGTGGATGCATGCTTCTGATGATGTCTTGATCAGGAAGTGGCGCATCTCCTCGGCGGATTCCCTGTTGTTGAATATGAACAGGTCGCGCATTTCAACTTTCAATGCCGTGCTGATCCTTTCCAGCGTATCCAGAGAGGGATAATACACCCCGCATTCGATCCGGCTAACTGAATTCGGGTCGATGCTGATCAACTCTGCAAATTCTTCTTGTGACAGTTCGTTTTTTTTTCGAATCTGGCGGATTCGCTTTCCTAGTAAATGCTTGTAACTTTTCATTTTATTTCCATTTGTTTATCAATTTCTATTATAAAAACGCCACATATAAATTCGTTGATGCAAATCAACTCTAGGCTTTGTGCCGCGTGTGACAAATACATATTGCGTATAGTTTCTAAAATTAAAATACGTTACTAGTCTATTTGAGCTAGTCCAAATGAGTGATGCGGGTACCCGGAAGCCACTCTTATAGTTGCATCCCTGTTTGGTTAGTCGGAATAAATTGACACTTCATGAAATAAATTATTTAAAGAGGAGGCAACGATGTTTAATAATTTACGTTTAAGTGTCCGGCTTGGGATCGGCTTCTCTACTGTGGTTGTGCTGTTTGCCATGATTTTGCTGGTGGTGGGTTTATCGCTCTCGCAGCTTACACAGGATGTCAGGCAGATCAACGAAGAAACACTGCCTTATGTCCTGGTAGTTGAGGAAATGGATGTCAGCCGATCAGAAGTCCAGCAATTTTTAACTGATGTTTCGGCTACTCATGACCGGGCTGGTTACGAAGAAGCCGAAAAGTCAGCCAGAAGATTTTTAAGCGGAGTAGAAAAATTCAGGGAGATGTACCAGCGCGAAAATGATTTGCGCAGCCTGAAACAGCTGGACGGTATCGAAAAGAATTTCAACAAGTTCTATGCCAGCGGTAAAGCCATGGCGGAGGCCTATATTACCCAAGGGACAGATGCCGGGAATTTGCTGATGAAAGGCACCGGCACGATAGCCGGGTTCGACAGCGACAGCGAGGCTATTTCGAACGAGCTTGCAAAGTTTCGGGAGCAGCAGGTAACCGAGGCGAACGAGATAACCGCCAGCACGCTTGGGGATGCGAAAGCAACCCTGAATACGATGCTTCTTGGAAGCGGGATCGCCATATTGCTGGCCGCCGTCCTCGGTACGTGGATCGTTCGTGGTGTTCTCCGGCAACTGGGCGGCGAGCCTGCCTATGCTGTAGAAGTCATGTCGAAGATCGCAGGAGGCGATCTGACCGTTGATGTGCAAACCGGGTCAAATGACCGCGGAAGCATGTTGTACGCCGTCAAGGATATGGTGAACAAGCTGGTCGACATCTGCACGAATGTGCGAACCAATACCGAGTCGATCACCACCGCCTCGCAGGAGATCGCGCAGGGTAATGCCGACCTGTCGCAGCGTACCGAAGAGCAGGCCTCCAGCCTGGAAGAGACCGCAAGCAGCATGGAAGAGCTGACCTCCACCGTGCGGCAGAACACCGAGAACGCAAGGCAGGCCAACCAGCTCGCCGCCAACGCCTCGGATGTCGCCGTCAAGGGCGGCAAGGTGGTCGGCGACGTGGTTCACACCATGGCTTCGATCAGCGAAAGCTCGAAGAAGATCGTCGACATCATCAGCGTCATCGAAAGCATCGCGTTCCAGACCAACATCCTGGCGCTCAACGCCGCGGTCGAAGCGGCACGTGCCGGGGAACAGGGCAGGGGCTTCGCGGTCGTGGCCGGCGAGGTGCGCAATCTGGCGCAACGCTCTGCTGCTGCCGCCAAGGAGATCAAGGAGCTGATCGGCGACTCGGTGGACAAGGTGGATGCCGGTTCCAAGCAGGTGGACCAAGCCGGCGCGACGATGACCGAGATCGTGCAAGCGGTCAAACGCGTCACCGACATCATGTCCGAGATCGCCGCGGCTTCGAACGAACAGAGTGCCGGGATCGAGCAGGTCAACCAGGCGATCGTGCAGATGGACGAAGTGACCCAGCAGAACGCCGCGCTGGTCGAAGAGGCCGCGGCTTCAGCCGAGGCAATGAAAGAACAGGCAAGAGTATTGATGGAAGCCGTGGGCATATTCAAGCTGAAAGCCTCCGCCAAGGGTCTTCAAACCGTTCGCTCTGAGGCAAAGCCTTTGATGGCAGAGATGCAGCGCCAGAAAAATGATTTTGAGCCGGAATTTTCGGCGAACAACAAAGAGAGGTTGATGGCTGAGCGGGAACTGATCCTGGCAAGTTTGTGATTGACTGGAAAATTTTCATGCGATTGAACGCAATCATTCAACCCATCAAAAAAAAGCAGGAGGTTGCCATGTGTCTGAATTGGGCAGAGCACCTGAGTGTCGGAAACGGAATCATTGACTCTGATCACAAGAACCTGATCGTCGTGGTCAACAGGCTGGCGAATGCCATCCGGGCAAGGGATCGTGCCGCGCTTGCGAAAGCATTTGAATTACTGGATACCTATATGAGCGTTCACTTCAGGAATGAGGAAAAGATAGCCGAGGCAATAGAGTTTCCTTTTGAAAAAAACAAGATCGATCACCGGCAATTGATGCACGAAATGAGATACATGGTAAAGGAACTGGAATCCATGGATAGCTACTGGCCGGATCACCTGCTGCAAAAATACTCCCGGTTCCTGAGCAGTTGGCTGATCGACCACATCATCAAGACAGATATGAAGATGAAGCCGGCGCTGCAAGCTTATCCATATGAATTCAGGCCGGAATGATGTGTTACTTTCATACTGTTTGTTGCTATTCCTGGACGACAGGCGAAACATGCCTTGAGTCATGTGGCAAGGCAAAAAGGCTTGCCGGAGAGGAGTCGCGGATTGTCCGGGTTCAACCGTTGCGCGCTGAACTGTTTGAAGCGCGGTTGGCGGAATCGTCTCTGGGTGAGATTTAGCGGCGCATTGAATCGAAGAACTCGGCGTTGTTCTTGGTCGCCTTGATCTTGTCGAGCAGGAACTCCATCGCTTCCAGCTCGTCCATCGGATAGAGCAGTTTGCGCAACAGCCAGATCCGCTGCAGGATGTCATGCTTTATCAGCAGTTCTTCCTTGCGTGTGCCCGAGCGATTGACATTGATCGCCGGGTAGATGCGCTTTTCTGCCATGCGGCGATCCAGATGTATTTCCATGTTGCCGGTGCCCTTGAATTCCTCGTAGATCACATCGTCCATGCGCGATCCGGTATCCACCAGTGCTGTAGCGATGATGGTCAGTGAGCCGCCTTCTTCGATGTTGCGAGCCGCGCCAAAGAACCGCTTGGGGCGATGCAGTGCATTGGCATCGACGCCGCCGGTCAGGACCTTGCCTGAGGACGGAATCACAGTGTTATAGGCGCGTGCCAGACGGGTGATCGAATCGAGCAGGATGATGACATCCTTTTTGTGCTCGACCAGGCGCTTGGCCTTTTCCAGCACCATCTCTGCAACCTGCACATGGCGGCTGGCCGGCTCGTCGAAGGTGGATGCCACCACTTCGCCACGCACGGTGCGGGTCATTTCGGTCACCTCCTCGGGGCGTTCGTCGATCAGCAACACGATCAGGGTGGCATCCGGGTTGTTCGAGGAGATGGAGTGCGCGATGTGCTGCAACATCACCGTTTTGCCGGATTTCGGCGAGGCAACCAGCAGGCCGCGCTGGCCTTTGCCGATCGGTGCGACGATGTCGATGATGCGCCCGGTGATGTTCTCTTCGGCGCGGATATCACGCTCGAGTATCAGGGGTTCGGTGGGGAATAAGGGAGTGAGGTTTTCGAAGAGGATCTTGTTCTTTGCGTTTTCCGGTGGCTCACTGTTGACCTTGTCGACTTTCACCAATGCGACATAACGTTCGCCATCCTTGGGGGTTCGTATCTCGCCATCTATGGAGTCCCCCGTGTGCAGGTTAAACCGCCGTATCTGGCTCGGGCTGACGTAAATATCGTCCGGACCCGCCAGATACGAGGTGTCCGGAGACCGGAGAAACCCGAATCCGTCCGGCAGGATTTCCAGGGTGCCATCTCCAAAGATGCTTTCACCTTTCTTTGCCTGGCTTTTCAGCAAGGCGAAGATCAGATCCTGTTTGCGCATCCGGTTGGCGTTTTCAATTTGATTGGCCGCAGCCATTTCAACAAGTTCGGTGACGTGTTTTGTTTTCAGGTCGGATAAATGCATAGCGATGCTAAATGGATGTTTAAGGGAAAATCGGATTGAAAATAATGTTTTTTGATTAAATGAGGTTATATCCTGGGAGGAAGAAAACCGCCCGCAAGGCCTAAAGCGTGTTCGTTATCGTTATATTTACTAGGGGGTACAACTTGGGAGGCGATGCAGGCGTGACAGTAAACGTATTAGAGGTGGCTGTCAATAAAAGCCGTTAATTGGGATTTTGACAGGGCGCCGACTTTGGTCGCCGCAATATCGCCGTTCTTGAACAGCATCAGGGTCGGGATGCCGCGAATGCCGTATTTTGCAGGGGTCTGCTGATTATCATCCACATTAAGCTTGGCAACCGTCAGGCGGCCTGCGTATTCTTTGGAAACCTCTTCCAGGATGGGCGCAATCATGCGGCAAGGGCCGCACCATTCTGCCCAGTAATCCACCAGTACAGGCAATGGGGCCTGCAATACTTCTGCATCGAAAGTGCTATCGGAAACGTAATGGATATGCTCGCTCATAATTTGCTCTCGTTTTGTGAAGTTTTTCCTGGAAAGGTGCGGTTGAAGGATTATATTTTTTTGTATCCTAACCAAAAATGGCTGTGCTGTGAAGTAAATTTATCACACCTATTCTGCTAATATACCACGCCGATGATTATTGGAGTTCCGACATGACCTACGTTGTTTCCGAATCATGCATCAAATGCAAATACACCGATTGCGTGGAAGTGTGCCCGGTAGACTGCTTTCGCGAGGGGCCGAATTTCCTGGTGATAGACCCGGATGAATGCATCGACTGCACGCTGTGCGTGGCGGAATGCCCGGTGGAGGCGATATACGCCGAGGATGATCTGCCGGAGGACATGCAGCAGTTCATCGCTTTGAATGCCGAGCTTGCAAAGATCTGGAAGCCTATCGTTGAAAAGAAAGAACCGTCTGCAGATTCAGATGAATGGCGAGAAGTGAAGGGCAAGCTGCGCTTTCTGGTACGTTGAGAAATGTCAACAACTGATTGTGTCTGAAATTTTCCTTGAGTTCGGCTTTCTATGAACAGGTAGCTTGCCGCATAGTGTCCAGCCATGTGCAGAATGGGCAAGGTTCACATGCCTCTGATCTGCGCGGGATGGTCGTCCTGTTACCCAATTATCATGTCGTTCGGCCGCTGGCGCGTGCGCTAATTACTGTGGCAAAACTGCCTGCCCTGCTTTTGCCAAAAATGGTGACGCTCAACGACTGGGCGCAATCCGTCCCACTTGGTGTGTCCGTCATCACCGACAGCCAGCGCAGTGCCATGCTGTATCAGCAATTGCGCAAGCAGCATTGGTTTGAAAACGCAGATTTGTGGAACATGACGCGGGAGCTGCTCGGGCTATTCGATGAGCTCACGCATTCGCTCACTACGTTACCGCATGATGCAGAAGAATTCGCTGCCGCCGTACAACGTGCGTACCAGGCGAAGCAGAATACAACGTTGCAACTTGAAGCGCGGCTGGTATTCGAGCTGTGGCATGCGATGCAGGACGGTGCCGAGCAGGATGCTGCGCGTGCATATCAGCAACGGCTGGCTAAACTGGCGACACAGGCAAGCCTGCCTTTGTTTGTGCTGCGTGCTTCCGGCTACGATGCGATCGAACAGCGCTTCCTCGATGAGTACGCAAGACGCGCACCGGTAAAGGTGTTCGATTTGCGCGGCATGGCGCCGCACTGGGACGGGATATTGCGCAGTCAGCCGCACATGCCGGGCTCGCAGCCCATACCGCTGCTCGGCGGCAGGCTGAAATTTTTCGCTGCAACCAGCCTCGAGCAGGAAGCGCGCGCCGCAGCGCTGCAAGTGCGCCTCTGGTTGAGCGAGGGAAAACGCGAGATCGCCATCGTGGCGCAGGACCGCGTGGTTGCGAGGCGCATGCGAGCCTTGCTGGAGCGAGCCGGGGTGCTGGTGGCAGACGAGACCGGCTGGACCTTCGCCACGCTGTCGGTGAGCACGGTGCTGGATCGCTGGCTTACCGCGCTGCAGAGCGACTTCTACCATCAGGACCTGCTCGACCTGCTCAAGTCGCCGTTCATCTTTGCCGACATGGTGCCGGGTGAACGCAAGGCGGCGGTGTACCAACTGGAACAGTTGCTGCGCAAACGGGGCGTGGTCGCCGGGCTGGAAAAGTTCCTGGAGCTCGCCGAACACGAAGTGGCACTGCAGCCGCCGTTGGCGCGCCTGCGCCAGGCGGCGGCATTGCTCGAACCGGGCAGGAAGAAGCCGCTGGCGGAATGGCTTTCCGCCTTGCGCGAGAGCCTGAATATGCTCGGCATCGATGCCGGCCTGCAGCAGGACGAGGCGGGGCAGCAGTTGCTGCGCGCGCTGCAGACCTGGCAGCAGGAACTGCAGGGCGACGCGGGCCGCTATGCCTTCGGGGAATGGCGGCGCTGGCTGGCGCAGCAGCTCGATACGCAGACCTACCGCGACAGCGGCATCGACAGTCCGGTGCGCTTCACCCACCTTGCCGCGACGCGCTGGCGCATTTTCGATGCGGTGCTGCTGCTGGGCTGCGACGCCGACCACCTGCCCGGTGCGACGGATGGCGGGCGCTGGTTCAACGACGCGGTGCGCAGCGCGCTCGGCTTACCCACGCGCTGCACCCGCGCCGCGCGGCAGCGCGACGACCTGCTGGCATTGCTGGCGCTGAACGATTGCGTGCTGGCCACCTGGCAGCAGGAACAGAACGGCGAGGCGCGCCTGCTGAGCCCGTTCCTGCAGATGCTGCGCGACGAGCATGAGCGGCAGTCCGGCGGTGATCTCACCGAGCGCGAATTGCCCGCCTTGCTCGCGGCGGAAGACGCGCATCGCGTGTCCTTGCCGCAGTCGGTGCAGCCCGCACCCGGCGTGGCGGCAGAGGTGGTGCCGGCAAGCATCACGGTCGGCGCCTGCAACTCGCTGGTGGCCTGCCCCTACCAGTTCCATGCACGGCATATCCTGCACCTCAACGAACTCGACGAGGTGCCGGAAGCCATCGAGAAGCGCGACTACGGCGACCACCTGCACGCTATCCTGCATCGCTTCCACGAACGCTATCCGTGCGTGAGCGAACACGAGCCTGTGGAAATGGAGGCGGCCTTGCGCCGCATCAGCGAAGAGGAGTTCGCCGGGCTGCTGGCGCAAGATTTTGCCGCGTGCGCCTGGCTGGCGCGCTGGTACCGTTCGCTGCCTGCCTACCTTGAATGGCAGGCGCAGAACGAGGCGCAGGGCTGGCGTTATGCCGAGGCGGAAAGCGTCTTCGAGCTGCAGCTGGATGGCGTGTGCCTGCGAGGCCGCATTGATCGCCTGGACGTCAGGGAGCAGGAGAGGAAAGTGCTGGACTACAAGGCGCAAAGCGACCAGCAGTTGCGCAACAAGCTGAAGGAGCCGGGCGAGGACGTGCAGCTTGCATGCTATGCCCTGGCGGAAGAAGCGGGCGAGGCTGCCTTCGTCAGCATCGAGAACGGCAAAATCAAGGCCATTGTGTCGCCGCATGATGTCGCGCAACTGGCGCGACTCAATGCCGAGCGGCTGGTGCGGGTGATGGGTCGCATCCGCAACGGGGCGGGGCTGCCGGCGAACGGCATCGACCAGGCCTGCAGCTATTGCGAGATGCGCGGCCTGTGCCGCAAAGGGGAGTGGTGAGTGGATATCCGCACAGCCCTTGATCCCCGGATGAGCGCAGTCGTCGAGGCCTGCGCCGGCAGCGGCAAGACCTGGCTGCTGGTGTCGCGCATCGTGCGCCTGCTGCTGGACGGCGCGCCGCCGTCGCAGATCCTTGCAATCACCTTCACGCGCAAGGCGGCGCAGGAGATGCAGGCGCGGCTGCGGCTCTGGCTGCGCGAACTGGCGATGTCGGACGAGGCAGCGGTGCGCCGCTTCCTCGCCGAGCGCGGCATGGAAAACCTGAGCGACGCGCAACTCGAACGCGCCCGCAGCCTCTACCGGGAGGTGCTGCTGGCGCAGCCCGGCATCGCCATCAGCACCTTCCACGGCTGGTTCATGCAGGTCATGCAGCGCGCACCGCTCAATGCTGGCACGATGCAGGGCATGAGCCTGCTGGAGCGCGCCGGCAGCGTGCAGCAAGAAGCGTGGGAAGAGCTGCTGGAGCAGATGCGCAGGCAGCCGGGCGGCATCGAGGCGCGGCACATGCAGTGGCTGTTCGAGGAGTGCGGCTTGTTCAACACGCGCAAGCTGCTGTTCAGCTTCCTCGCCAAACGCGCCGAGTGGTGGGCCTATACCCAGAGGCAGGCCGATGCGCTGGCCTTTGCGCTGGACCGGCTGCGTGCCGACCTCGAGGTAGACATGGCGCACGACCCGGTCGCGGAGTGGGGCAGGGGCGGCGGTAGTGAGGCGGCATTGTTCGCGTTCGCTCGTCAGCTTGCAGCCGATGGCACCGATGCGCAGAAAGGCAAGGCAAGCGAGATGGAACGTGCCTGGACGGATACTGCGCCGGAGGCGCGATTCGGAAAGATGACGCCGCTGCTGTTCACCCAGACCGGCGACCCGCGCAGCTTCAAGCCGACAAAAAAACAGGATGAAGAGGCATTCCTGCTTGCGCGTGAGGCATTGTTCGATGGCCTGCAAACGGTGCGCGACACCCTCGCCGAGCAGCAGGCATACCGCCTCAACGAAGCGGTGCTGCACTGCGGCGCGGCCTTACTTGAACGCTACCAGACGCTCAAGCAGCAGAAACAGCAGATGGATTTCAGCGACCTCGAATGGCAGTTGTGCCATTTGTTACAGAACAGCGAGCACGCAGAGACCATGCAGTACAAGCTCGACAGCCGCTACCGCCATGTGCTGCTCGACGAATTCCAGGACACCAACCCGCTGCAATGGCAGATCCTGCGCGCGTGGTTCGATGCGGCGGTGGCGGTCGAGTCGCAGCCCACTGTGTTCGTCGTCGGCGATCCCAAGCAGTCCATCTACCGCTTTCGTCGCGCCGATGCACGGCTGTTCGGCGTGGCGCGCGAATACCTCGTGGAGAATTTTGCGGCCGCGACGCTGGGCAACAGCCTGACGCGCCGCAATGCGCAGCCCGTGGTCGATGCGGTCAACGCGGTGTTTCGCGAGCAGCCGGAAGGCTTCGAGTTCGTTGAGCACCAGACGCACCAGCAGGACCTACCCGGCCATGTGCTGGTGTTGCCGCTGGCGGTTATCGAACAGGGTGGAGAGGAGGCCTTGGAGGGCGCACCGCTCGTCTTGCGCGATCCTTTGACGACCCCGCGCGCAGAGACGGGAGAGGGTGCACGCCACAGGGAAGCAGAACAGTTCGCCGAGTTGTTGCAAACCATAGTCAGCGACTGGGCTGTGAAGGTGGAAAATAAGGAAACGAAGCAACTTGTGGAACGCAGCGCAGGTTACGGCGACATCATGGTGCTAGTGCGCAGCCGCACCCATCTTGCGATTTACGAGGAAGCCCTGCGCGCGCGCCACATCCCGTTCCTCAGCTCACGGCGCGGTGGCCTGCTCGATACGCTGGAAGCGGAGGATTTGCAGGCACTGCTGACCTTTCTCATCACGCCCTTCGCCGACCTTGCGCTGGCGCAGGTGCTGCGCTCACCGGTGTTCGCGTGCAGCGACGAAGACCTGATGCGCCTTGCGCAGGCGGTTCCCTCGCCCCAGCAAGGAGAAGGTGAGGGGGCGAAAATGAGCTGGTGGCAACGCCTGCAGAGCCTCGCCGAACTGTCGCCCGCCTTGCAGCGCGCCGCCAGCCTGTTGAAAGACTGGCTGGCGCTCGCTGACAAGCTGCCGGTGCACGACCTGCTCGACCGCATCTATTTCGAGGGCGACGTGCTGGCGCGCTATGCCGCGGTACTGCCTGCGGAGAGGCGCGCCAAGGTCGCCGCCAACCTGCACGCCTTCATGGAGATTGCGCTCTCCGTAGATGCCGGGCGCTATCCCAGCCTGCCGCGCTTCCTGCAGGAACTGCGCGAGTTGCGCGACAGTGCGGACGACGCGCCGGACGAAGGCAGGCTCGGGACGGCGGGTAATGCGGTGCGCATTTACACCGTACACGAGGCCAAGGGACTGGAAGCGCCCATCGTCTGGCTGCTGGATGCGAACACGGAAAACAGCCACAGGGAAGACCATGACGTGCTGCTCGACTGGCCGACGCACGAACCGCAGCCGCTGCATTTCTCGCTGTACGCCGACCAGGCCTCGCGCGGCAGGAAGCGCGCGTCACTGTTCGGGCAGGAAGCCGCGCAGCAGGCACGCGAGGAAATGAACCTGCTCTATGTCGCGATGACCCGCGCACAACAGGCGCTGATCGTCAGCGGCAGCAAAGGGAACAAGGAAAATAAATCGACGACATGGTACGAGCGCATCGCGGCAGAAGTGATCGGGCAACCCAACCCCTTGCACAAGGCTGTTGCTGTTGCAGCGGAAAATCTGCCAGGCAATGACAGGGAAGTAGCCCTGCCCGCCATCCTCCCCACCGGCAAGCGCGCCGCACGCAACACCGCGCAGCAACAGCGCGGCATCTGGTTGCACGCGCTACTGCAACATCTTACGGAGGATGGTGCGACAGACGAGCATGAACTCCGGCAGCGCCTCGCCATCCCCGCCGAAGAGATCGAGTTACTCTGGCAGCAGGCGCAACACCTGCTTGCCGCGCCGCAGCTCGTGCGCTTCTTCGACGCACGGCAATACCGCAGCACCTGCAACGAGATGTCCTACATCAACGCGCAGGGCGAGCTGAAACGCATCGACCGCCTGGTGGAGTTCAATGACGAGGTGTGGGTGCTGGACTACAAACTTGGTGAAAGTGAAGATGCGGGGCGCTATCGTGCACAGATGGAAGAATATCGCAGTGCGATGCAAACAGCGTTTGCGGGCAAGGCGGTTCGTTGTGCGCTGATATTTGCGGACGGCCTTCTGGTGGAAAGCTGATAAAAACTGTGGTGTAATTTCGGCGCACGAAGAGTAACATTACCCAAGATGTTTTTCGGTTTGCGTCCTTCCGTGTCTAGAAGGGAAGGATGATGTGTTCACAGAATGACAAACAAGGAGAATAAAATGGAACATACTCTGCCTGCACTACCTTACGCCATGGATGCGCTGCAACCGCACATGTCAAAAGAGACTTTCGAATACCATTATGCCAAGCATCATCAGGCATATGTCACCAACCTGAACAATCTGGTCAAGGGCACCGAATACGAAAATCTGGATCTGGAATCCATCATCAGGAAAGCTTCTCCTGGCGGTATCTACAATAATTCTGCACAGGTGTGGAATCACACGTTTTTCTGGAATTGCATGAAACCGGGCGGTGGCGGTGCACCGTCGGGGCCGCTGGGGGATGCCATCAATAAAAAATGGGGGAGCCTGGATGATTTCAAAAAGGCTTTTCAGGCTTCCGCTGTGGGGAATTTCGGTTCCGGGTGGACCTGGCTGGTGAAGAAAGCTGACGGAAGCGTGGATATCGTCAATATGGGGCCCGCCGGAACACCACTGACTACAGCAGACAAGGCGGTTCTGTGCGTGGATGTGTGGGAACATGCTTACTATATTGATTACCGCAACCTGCGCCCCAAGTTCGTTGAAACCTTTCTCAATAATCTGGTCAACTGGGATTTTGCGGCGAAAAATTTCGCCTGAGCTTGAGCCAGAATCAATGAGCTGGAATCCCGGTGCAGGCACACGGGATTCCAGTTTCTCGTCTTTTTCGATGCGCAAAACGTAAATGATTTGCTTTTTGCGTATCTGCATGTGAAGCAACCTTTTGCTGGCTGGGCATGCAATTATTCCTGCTCCCAAATTTGAACCGGAAGGATTGTTCCAATCAATGAATAACACGAATTCCAGGAACGGTTTCAATGTTGGTGGTGTCAAGGATCGCCGTGCCAAACATAATCTGCGCAATATCTTTGACAAGGCCTGCCAGATAACCGCACCGTTCTTTGATCCCAGGCAGAGCTGGGGAGGGTCGTCGCTCACCATGTATGCGCGCCAGAGCTTGCGCGAGGCTTTCCCGGATCTGACGCAGCAGGAGATTGCGATCCTGTTTTCTGCAGTGGCGAGGCATCATCGGAGCCCGCCAAAAATCGGCTAATCATCTTCCGTGCTGAAGTTTTGTGTAACAATTCGTTATTGTTCGACTTGACTGAGTATTTTTTCATGAACACCACTCTCGTTTTTGATATCGAAACCGTTCCGGACATAGCCGGGCTGCGTGCGTTGCATGAACTCGACGTGCAAGTCAGTGATTCGGAAGTGGCGGAGATGGCCTTTCAGTTGCGTCGCCAGAAGACCGGGAGCGACTTCATGCCGCATCACCTGCAGCGAGTAGTGGCAATCTCGTGTGCGCTGCGCGAAGATGACAATTTCAAGGTGTGGTCGTTGGGTGGTCTTGAAGAAGATGAAGGCAGCATCATCCAGCGGTTTTTCGACGGTATCGAAAAATACACGCCGCAACTTGTGTCATGGAATGGCAGCGGTTTCGATTTGCCTGTGCTGCATTATCGCGGGCTGATCCACGGCGTGCAGTGCGCACGTTACTGGGATCAGGGGGAGGACGACAAGGATTTCAAGTGGAACAACTATATCAGCCGCTATCATTCGCGTCATATTGACCTGATGGATCTGCTGGCGATGTATGGCGGTCGGGCCAACGCGCCACTGGACGAGCTCGCCAAGTTGATCGGTTTCCCCGGCAAACTTGGCATGGACGGCAGCAAGGTGTGGGAAGCGTACCAGCAGGGCAGGCTAGACGAGGTTCGCAACTATTGCGAGACCGACGTGGCGAACACCTATCTGGTGTTCGCGCGTTTCCAGATGATGCGCGGTGTGCTGACCCGTGCGCGCTTCAGAAAAGAATGCGATTTGGTGCGCGGCGAATTGTCCAAGCTTGACCAGCCGCACTGGCAGGAATTCCTTGCCGCATGGCCTGAGCAAAAAAACTGACCATGCTGAGCTATCGTCGCGCCTGGCTGGCAGGTGGCTGGTTGTCGGTTTGCCTGGTGGTTTGCCTCTCGCTAATTCCGCTTCCACCCCAGCCGTTATCATTTGAATATGCAGACAAACTTGAGCATGGCCTTACTTATGCTTTTCTGTCGCTGTGGTTCTGTCAGCTATACTTTCCAGCGCTTGCACGCACGGTTGTGATAGTCGCACTGCTCGGACTGGGTGTCGGGCTTGAATTTTTGCAGGGCTGGACGGGATACCGTACGTTCGAAGTCTGGGATATGGTGGCGAACAGCATCGGCGTATTACTTGGGTTCTTATTGGTAAACACGCCACTGGGGCGTTTGTTTGTTTCGATTGAGACCGCACTGCGGTAGGTGATATGGGTAGTGAAAACAGGGTAATGATCGAGTCGCTCGATCAGGAAGGGCGCGGCGTAGCGCACGCCGAAGGCAAGGTGATATTTATCGAAGGCGCGCTAACCGGCGAAGTGGTCAGCTACAGTTCCTGGCGCAAAAAGCCATCGTTCGAGCTGGCGCAGGTTTCACAGATACACCTGCCTTCCCCGATGCGCGTGCAGCCCAAGTGCACGCATTTCGGCGTATGTGGGGGCTGTTCGATGCAGCATCTGGATGCAGCCGCGCAGGTCGCGGTGAAGCAGCGTATCCTCGAAGACAGCCTGTGGCATATCGGCAGGGTGAAGGCAGAAACCATCCTGCCGCCGATTTACGGGCAGGCCTGGGGCTATCGTGAACGTGCGCGCCTGTCGGCAAGGTACGTCATCAAGAAAAGCAGGATGCTGGTCGGTTTCCACGAAAAGCGCAGCAGTTTTGTCGCAGACATGCAGAATTGCGAAATCCTTGCGCCAAAGATCGCGAAACTGTTGCCGATGCTTGCGGAACTGATTAGCGGCTTGTCGATTCGCGATCGCCTGCCACAGATCGAGGTTGCGGTCGGTGAGTCAGTCGATACGCTGGTGCTTCGTGTGATGGATACGCCATCCGGCGATGATGAGGCTGCGCTGCGCGCTTTTGCCGACAAACACCAGATTCAATTCTGGTTGCAACCCAAGGGGCCGGATACCATCGTTCCGTTTCACCCGCTCAATGCGCCGCAGTTATCCTACAGCCTGCCGGAATTTGGCGTCACCATGCCGTTTGCGCCCGGCGAATTCACCCAGGTAAACAGCGCGCTGAATCGCGTGATGGTCGGTCGCGCCATGCGGTTGCTGGATCCGCAACCGGGCGAGCGCATCGCCGATTTTTTCTGTGGGCTGGGCAATTTTACATTGCCGATCGCGCATAGCGGCGCACAGGTGCTCGGCATCGAGGGCAGCGCCGCACTGGTGGCAAGGGCCAGGCAGAATGCCGCGGCAAATGGCTTATCCGGCAATGCCAAATATGCCGCGTTGAACCTGTTCGAGATGACCGAAGGGGCGTACGCGATGCTCGGGAAATTTGACAAACTACTGATCGACCCGCCACGCGACGGCGCAATCGAGCTGGTAAAATCACTCGGATGTGAAAATGGGAAGTATGCCCCCGGGCGCATCGTCTATGTTTCCTGTAACCCGGCAACACTGGCGCGCGATGCACAGGTGCTGGTGCAGGTTCACGGGTACAGGCTCAAGGCGGCGGGAGTGATGAACATGTTTCCGCATACCTCGCATGTGGAATCGATCGCAGAATTCGTCAAATCATGAGTAGCTATGACAAACTGGTTGCCGAAGCGCTCGCGCGGGTGAAGGAGATCATGCCGTGGGACCTGAGCCGCTTGCTCGCATCCGGCGGCAAACCTGTCCTTCTCGATGTTCGCGAGCCTGCCGAGTTCGGGTTGCTGCATATTCCGG
>Ga0224495_10001187_pt1 | contig 18866 bp, 18 predicted proteins | sample SF_Jul11_sed_USG_FD_168128 | JGI IMG/M metagenome (GOLD analysis project Ga0224495, IMG submission 168128) | Sediment microbial communities from San Francisco Bay, California, United States - SF_Jul11_sed_USGS_4_1 | ecosystem: Environmental > Aquatic > Marine > Sediment | place: USA: California... | reverse complement strand
CGGCTTCACCATTAAACTGCTCCGGGCGGGTGTAGTGCGGGCAATCCAGCAAACCCTGCACAAATGATTCCTGCTCGACTGAATCGGCATCGCCCAGCACACCGGGCAGTTGCCGCACCAAACTGTCAATCAGCACCATCGCCGCCAACTCGCCACCGGACAACACATAGTCGCCAATGGAAATCTCTACATCCACATTCTGGCGGATCAGGCGTTCGTCGATGCCTTCATAACGTCCCGCCAGCAGGATCAAACCTTCATCTTTTTGCGCCACCAACTCCTTGACGACCGAGTGAGTCAGCAATCTTCCTTGCGGTGACAGATACACCACGCGGCTTTTTTTCACACCGCTGGCCGTTTGCCGCTGTTTGGCCGCGTTGATCGCAGCTGCCAATGGCTCACCCAGCATCACCATTCCGGGACCGCCTCCATAAGGACGATCATCGATGGTGCGGTAATTATCCGTGGTGAAATCCCTCGGATTCCATGTCTTTAAAACATAACTGCCCTGTTCTTCTGCGCGCCGCGTGATGCCATATTGCGTCAGCGCATCGAACATTTGCGGAAATAACGTGATGACATCGAATATCATCTAAGTCATCCACATAAGTTCATTTTGTGGGGATGCCCATTCAGTAGGTCACCTAATAATCCAAAGCCCAATCCACTCGGATAATTCTGTTTTTCAAATCCACCTGCTTGATGACACTGGCCACAAACGGGATCAGTATTTCGCTGCGACTCCCTGTTTTGCCCGACTCAGGGGTCACGCTCAACACCTGATTGGCTCCGGTTTCCAGCAGATTCGCTACCGTACCCAACACCACACCCGCCTCATTCACCACAGCAAGCCCGATCAGATCAGACCAATAGTATTCGTCACCGCTGCCCTGAGGCAAACTGCTGCGCGGCACGGCAACCAGCAAACCTTTCATCTTCTCAGCGGCCGTACGATCCGGACAGCCGGGCAACTGTGCGGCCAGTGTCTTGCTATGCACCTCACATTGCTGAACTTCCATCTCGCGCCACGGCCCATCTTCCTGACCGACCCACCACGTTCTGTAATCCGCCAAGCTGTCCAGGTACTCGGTATAGGGCTGTATCTTGACCCAACCGCGAATACCGTGCGCCGCCGCTATGCGTCCCATGATTACCATGGGGCTTCTATCGTCAGGCTGCTGCGGCACCGGCACGCTTGACCAGCTTGGCAACGGTATCGCTCAATTGCGCGCCCTTGCTTTGCCAATGTCCGACGCGCTCAAGTTCCAGTCGCAACGCTTCATGGCCTTCCGGAGCAAGCGGATTGTAGAAGCCGATACGCTCGATGAAACGGCCATCACGGCGATTGCGCGAATCCGCCACCACCACATTAAAGAACGGACGGTTCTTGGAACCGCCACGGGAAAGTCGAATGATTACCATAATGAAACCTATCTAAATTGATTAGCCCAGCGAAAGGGCGCGGATTCTACGACATTTCAGGTACTTCTTGCAAGCCGTAGCCATGCAGCGGGTTTGGGGTGGCTGGTTTATCTTTGCAGCAAGACTTCCAGGACGAACTTGCTGCCCAGATATGCCAGCAGCAATAACACGAAACCGCTCACTGTCCAGCGCACCGCAACACGCCCGCGCCAGCCGTAAAAACGATGTCCCCACAGCAGGGTGGCGAACACGCCCCAGGAAATAATGCCGAACAGCACCTTGTGATTGAACTGCCAGACCTTGCCGAATATTTGTTCGGAAAACACCACACCGGATATCAACGTGAGCGTCAGCAACACAAAGCCGATGCCTATCATGCGAAACAGCAAAGTCTCCATGGTCATCAGCGGCGGCAGGCTTTGCAGTACGCGCGGCATCATCGCGTGGTGCAAACGATTCTCCACCTGCGAGATCAGCACCGCATGAAGCATGGCTATCGTGAACAGACTGTAGGCCAGCATGGCCGCGGTGATGTGTGCCTTGAAGGCGAACAATCCGGTATTGGCCAGCTGATGCGCAGTCGGGAAAAACTCCGGCAATAGCACGATGATCGCCGCCAAAGGCAATACCAGCGCCTGCAATCCGCCAATTGGGTAAAAGAACCGCGCGATCCAGTACACCAGCAAAGTAATCCAGATGATCATCGACAGCGCGTTGGTCATGCTCAGGTTGAACCCGCCATCGGCAAACACATCCTGGGCAAGCAGATAACCATGCAAGGCAAGCGGAATCAGCACCAGATGGCCTGCCACACCGCGACTTAATATGTCTCCCTCGCCGCGAGAGTTAGCCCGCCAAAAAAAGACAGCCAGCACTGCATACGCGGCGAAGGTGATCAGAGAGAGGGTAACGTTATGCATTTTTCGTCGGGTTGTTTTAGACTGTACGGATTCTACACCAAACTTGCGCAAAACAATCATGCTGGACGATCTAACCCAAAGCCTTTCCGGCGTCATCAAAAAACTGCGCGGCCAGGCGCGCCTTACTGAAAGCAATATACAAGATGCCTTGCGCGAAGTGCGCATGGCGCTTCTGGAAGCCGACGTCGCGCTCCCCGTTGTCAAGGAATTCATCGCGCAGGTCAAGCAGGCCGCACTTGGCCATGAGGTCATAGGCAACCTGAACCCCGGCCAGGCCATGATCGGCGTGGTGCACCGTGAGCTCACCCGGCTGATGGGCGAGCACAACGACGCGCTCAACCTCGCCGCCGTGCCGCCCGCTGTGATCCTGATGGCCGGCCTGCAGGGCGCGGGCAAGACCACCACCAGCGGCAAGCTCGCCAAGCTGCTGCGCGACCAGCAAAAGAAAAAGGTACTGCTGGTCAGTTGCGACGTATACCGCCCCGCCGCGATCGCGCAATTGCAGACGCTGGCCAAACAACTGGAAGTGGATTTTTTCGAATCCGACATAAGCCAGAAGCCCAAGGACATCGCGCTGGCCGCGCTGGATTTCGCCAAGCGCCATTACCACGATGTACTGATCGTCGACACCGCGGGCCGCTTGGCCATCGACGAAACGATGATGGCGGAGATCAAGCAACTGCATGCCGCGCTCAAACCCGTCGAGACCCTGTTCGTGGTCGATGCGATGACCGGCCAGGATGCCGTGAATACCGCCAAGGCATTCGGCGATGCGCTGCCGCTGACCGGTATAATCCTCACCAAGCTGGACGGCGATGCGCGCGGCGGCGCGGCGCTGTCGGTGCGACAGATCACCGGCAAGCCGATCAAGTTCGTCGGCGTCAGCGAAAAGCCCAACGGTCTCGAAGCCTTCCACCCCGAGCGCATGGCCTCGCGCGTGCTCGGCATGGGCGATGTGCTGTCGCTGATCGAAGAAGCGCAGCGCGAAGCCGATCATGGCGCAGCGGAAAAACTCGCCAAAAAGTTACAGGGCGGCAAGGGTTTCGACCTCAACGATTTCAAGATGCAGATCGCGCAGATGCGCAAGATGGGCGGCCTGTCTGCAATGATGGACAAACTGCCCGCGCAACTCAGCCAGGCTGCAGCCGGCACCAAAGTGGATGACAAACAGATCGCCCGCACCGAGGGCATCATCAACTCGATGACCCCGCTGGAGCGCAGCAAACCGGAACTTATCAAGGCCTCGCGCAAACGCCGTATAGCGCAAGGTGCAGGGGTGCAGGTGATGCACGTCAACCAGCTGCTCAACCAGTTTGAACAGATGCAGAAGATGATGAAGATGTTCAACAAGGGCGGCATGGCAAAGATGATGAAAGGCATGGCAGGGAAGCTGCCGGGGATGGGGCGGTAGTGAAAATCGAATGCCGCTCTGGCTCTGCGCAGGCAGAGTCCACCCTGCGGGTATCCACCAATACTTTTATACACCATGACCATCAAAGCCATAATATTTGACGTCGACGGCACACTCGCCGACACCGAGGACGGACACCGCAAATCGTTCAACAAGGCCTTTGCCGAAAATGGACTGGACTGGAACTGGGATGTCGCGCTGTACGACAAGCTGCTCAAGGTGACCGGCGGCAAGGAGCGCATCAAATATTACGTCTCGGACTTCAACATGGCATACGCCAAGCCGGACAACTTCGACGACTTCGTCAAGCATTTGCACAAGGTGAAGACCGCGCATTACACCGCGATGCTGAGCGAAGGGCATATCCCGCTGCGCCCCGGCATCAGGCAGCTGATACTGGATGCGCACAAGGCGGGCATCAAGCTCGCGATCGCGACCACCACCACGCCGGAAAATGTTTCCGCACTGCTGGAGGTCGGGTTGGGCAAAAACTGGGCAGATTATTTCGACGCCAACGGCTGCGGCGACATCGTGCCGCTCAAAAAGCCCGCGCCAGATATTTACTTCTGGGTACTGGACAAGCTCAAGCTCGCGCCTTCCGAGTGCATCGCGCTGGAAGATTCGAACAACGGCCTGCGATCTGCGCTGGCGGCAGGGATAAAGACCTACGTCACCACCAATCCCTATACCCACTGGCATGAATTTGACGGCGCTGCCGGAATTTTCGATGACCTGAGCGACCTCCCGGCTTTTTACCGCGCAACCGGGCTGCCACTTCCCAAGCGGTAGATTTCTGTTTAGCATCCCACTGAGAGTGGGGGTGTAGCTCAGTTGGGAGAGCGTCTGGTTCGCAATCAGAAGGCCGTCAGTTCGATCCTGATCACCTCCACCACGCCGCACTTTCACCCCCCAAAGCAGCACACCGCGCGAGTATCGGGCCAAAGTATCGGATAGAATACACGCTTTCAATTTTTAACTATTGTTTAAGGACACATCATGTACCAGATCGCCCCAAGCATCCTCTCCGCCAATTTCGCCAAGCTGGGCGAGGAAGTCGACAACGTTCTCGCCTCCGGCGCGGACATCGTGCACTTCGACGTGATGGACAACCACTACGTTCCCAACCTGACCATAGGCCCGCTGGTCTGCGAGGCGCTGCGCAAGCATGGCGTGACCGCGCCCATCGACGTGCATCTGATGGTCAAGCCGGTGGATCGCATCATCCCCGACTTCGCCAAGGCGGGCGCGACTTACATTACCTTCCACCCGGAAGCATCCGAGCACATAGACCGCACCATCGGACTGATCAAGGAAAGCGGCTGCAAGGCCGGCCTGGTATTCAACCCGGCCACGCCGCTGGACGTGCTGGAATACACGCTGCCCAAGCTGGACATGGTGCTGCTGATGTCGGTGAACCCCGGCTTCGGGGGACAGAAATTCATCCCTTACGTGCTGGACAAGGCACGCACCGTGCGCAAGATGATAGACGCGGGAAAATACAACTGCCGTCTGGAGATCGACGGCGGCGTAGGCCCTGCCAACATCAAGGAAGTGGCCGAGGCAGGCGTGGATACTTTCGTCGCAGGTTCGGCGATATTCAGCAAGCGCAGTGACAAGGACAAGAACGGTTACAACACCATCGTCGCCGAGATGCGCGCGGAGCTGGCGAAAGTAAAAGGGTAATGGCCTTCACAAAATTCCCGCTGGACATCTCTGCCATCGTCGTTGATCTAGATGGCACGATGCTGCATACCGCTCCCGAGCTGTGCGAGTCGGCCAACCGCATGTTGCGCGACATGGACTACACGCCGGTGTCGCAGGAGCTGCTGGCCAGCTACATCGGCAACGGCATCAGCTGGCTGGTGAAACGCGCGCTGACCGGCGACATGCACGCCACGCCGGATGCAGCGCTTTACGATCATGCATTGCCGATCTTCGAGAAGCATTACACCGAGCTGTTGCTGCAGAGCAAGCCGTTTGACGGAGTGATCGCCGGGCTGGAAGCGATGAAAGCGGCGGGCTTTCGCATGGGCTGCATCACCAACAAGGTGGAGCGTTACACACTGCCGCTGCTGAAGGGTGCCGGCCTGGCAAAGTACTTCGACATCGTCCTGGCCGGCGACACGCTGCCGGAGAAGAAGCCGCATCCGCTGCCGTTGCTGCACGCAGCGAATCACTTCGACATCATGATTGACAAACTGCTGCTGGTCGGCGACTCGCTGAGCGACACCACGGCTGCGCGCGCCGCAGGCTGTCCCGTGTTCTGTGTGCCTTACGGCTACAATCACGGCGAGCCGGTTGAGACGCTGGAACTCGATGCAGTGATCAAGGACCTTACCGGCGTATTGCCGCTCATCAAACGCGCTTGAATATGAACAACATCCGTTATTTGAAAATCGCAAGTTGGCGATGGTGCTTGTAGGGGCGTAAGGCATCACGCCCTCACCTTCATCAAGGGCGTATGCGATACGCCCCTACGACACAACAAAACACCGGAGGTTTTTCATGTTGCACCCGATCACAGAACAGGAATTCAAGTCGCTCGCCAAACAAGGCTACAACCGCATCCCGCTGGTCGCCGAAACCTTTGCCGATCTCGACACACCGCTGTCGCTGTACCTCAAGCTCGCCAACAAGCCTTTTTCCTACCTGCTCGAATCGGTGCAGGGCGGCGAACGCTTCGGCCGCTACTCGTTCATCGGCCTGCCCGCCGACACGCACATCAAGGTGCGGGGCAAACAGGTTACGCTGACGCACAACAGGGGCGAAACCACACACCTGGTTGAGAACCCGCTGGATTTCATCAGCGAATATCAGTCGCGCTTCAAGATCGCACCTTTGCCCAACCTGCCGCGCTTCACCGGCGGTTTGGCAGGCTATTTTGGTTACGAAACGATACGTTATATCGAGCCGCGTCTGTCCAGCACACAAAAACCCGACGCGATAGGCACACCGGACATCCTGCTGATGCTCACCGAGCAGCTCGCGGTGATCGACAACCTGTCCGGCAAGCTCACCTTCATCGTCTATGCCGATCCGAATCAGGCTGATGCCTATGCGCTGGCGAAGAAACGCCTGCTCGATCTGATGCGGCACTTGAGATCGCCGGTGGAAATTCCGAGCGCTCCTCCGGTGCATGGCGGCGAAGCACATTCCGAATTCGGCGAAGCCGCTTTTAAAAAGGCGGTGCAAAAAGCCAAGCAATACATCTTCGACGGCGACATCATGCAGGTAGTGTTGTCTCAGCGCATGACACAACCCTTCCCTGCCTCACCGCTGTCGCTGTACCGCGCGCTGCGCAGTGTCAACCCTTCGCCCTACATGTTCTATTACGACATGGGCGACCACCACGTGGTCGGTGCATCGCCCGAGATACTGGTGCGGCTGGAGGATAAGACTGTCACAGTGCGCCCGATCGCCGGCACCCGGCCGCGCGGCATCACTCAGCAAGAAGATGCCGAGCTTGCCAAAGACCTGCTGGCCGACCCGAAGGAGCTGGCCGAGCACCTGATGCTGATCGACCTGGGCCGCAACGACATCGGCCGTGTCGCGCAGAACGGGAGCGTCAAGCTCACCGAAAAAATGATCATCGAGCGCTACTCGCACGTGATGCACATCGTCTCCAACGTCGAAGCCGAGCTCAAGCCGGAGCTGAACGCGATGGACGTGCTCAAGGCCACCTTCCCCGCCGGCACAGTTTCGGGTGCGGCCAAAGTGCGCGCGATGGAGATCATCGACGAGCTGGAACCCAGCAAGCGCGGCATCTACGCCGGAGCCGTCGGCTACCTCGGCTTCAACGGCGACATGGACCTCGCCATCGCGCTGCGCACCGCCGTGGTGAAGGACAACATACTCTACGTGCAAGCGGGTGCGGGCATCGTCGCCGACTCGGTGCCCGACAGCGAATGGATGGAAACGCAGAACAAGGCGCGCGCTGTGCTGCGCGCGGCGGAGATGGTACTCGACGGGCTGGATGCGGAAGTGCATCGCTAGGGTGAGTCACACCCGTCATAGATAGCACTTTTTAAATTAGATAATGGTGCTGAGTAATAGTTAGTTTTTTAGGAGCATTCATGAGTGAAGAGAACAAAATTCGTGATGTTGTCGACGCAGTAACTGGTGTTGCCAAAACCGTTCCAGTTTATCAAGACATAGTACAACCTGCTGCACAAGAGCTCGGAAAAGCACTTCAAACCGTTGCCAAAACAGTGCATGTTGCGTTAGCACCAGTAAGCGCTCTGGTTTGGGGTTACGACCAAGTAAAGGAATTCGTCTCTACCAAAGTTGCGGAACGATTAAAAAACGTTCCTCCAGAGAACATCGTGACCCCAAAACCAAACGTTGCCGGACCACTTTTGGAGTCACTTCGTTACACAGGTCACGAATCATCGCTGAGTGATCTATATGCAAATTTACTTGCGGCCTCAATGGACAAAGAAACTGCCGACGGCGCTCACCCCGCCTTCGTTGAAATAATTAAGCAACTCACACCCGACGAGGCAAAGCTGGTTGGGTTGTTTATCCTTGAAATGCCTTTCCCTCTTCTGAATATCCGATGGGAATATAAAAGTTCAACCGAGGAAGAGTCTGGCGGAAAAGATGTTCTTATGAACTTCTCTCGTCTTGGGTTGATTGCACAATGTGAATTTCCTCAGCTAACACCTACATACATCGACAATCTCTGCCGCCTTGGTTTAGCCGAGACTCCTGCAATGTTTCATTACACCTCAAAAGGTGTCTACGACGATTTAGAAAACGCACCAGAGGTTCAGCAACTCAAAACACAAGTTGAGCAGAATCCAAAATGGAAATGTGTTTTTGAACGTAAGGGTCTTCGTATCACCGAACTTGGAAAGCAATTCGCGCGTATTTGTGTCGCGCGCAAAAGCTGACTCATTAATCAACCGAATGCGCTATAGCCCGCGTAAGGCGCAATCTTTATTGCGCCGAATGAAAACATCCGGTGCAATGATCTGTGTTTATTGCACCCTACAAAAATATTTATGTTGCGCCTGACTGAAATCAAACTGCCGCTCAGCCATCCCGAAGACGACATCAAAGCTGCCATCCTCAAGCGGCTCGGAATTGGTGCTGACGAACTGACCGACTACGTCGTGTTCAAGCGCGGCGTGGATGCGCGCAAACCGAATTCGATCCTGTACACCTACACGCTGGATGTGACACTGCGCGACGAAGTGGCGGTGTTGGCGCGTTTCAGCAGAGACCCGCATGTCAAATCCTCGCCGGATACTACTTATCACTTTGTGACACACGCTCCTTCGGGTTTCATTTCGATGGTGGAACAAGGCGGCGACGAGCAAGCGACGCAGACAGTGCAAGCAGCACGGCAAGAAGCAAGCGAGGAAGCCAACGCCGTTTCGCCGATGAAATGGAAGCCGAAGCGCCCGGTCGTGGTCGGCATGGGACCCGCCGGTCTTTTCGCCGGTTTGCTGCTCTCACAGATGGGTTTCCGTCCGCTGATACTGGAGCGCGGCAAGGCGGTGCGCGAGCGTACAAAAGACACTTGGGGACTGTGGCGGCAGGGCGTGCTCAACCCGGAATCCAACGTGCAGTTCGGCGAGGGCGGCGCGGGAACCTTCTCCGACGGCAAGCTGTACAGCCAGATCAAGGATCCACGCTACCTGAGCCGCAAGGTGCTGGAGGAATTCGTCAAGGCAGGCGCGCCTGAAGAGATCCTGTATGAGAGCCATCCGCACATCGGCACGTTCAAACTGGTGGGCATGGTGGAAAAGATGCGCGCGACGATATTGTCGCTGGGTGGAGAGATACGCTTCGAGAGCCGCGTCGATGATATCGAGATCGAGAACGGTGCGGTATGCAGCGTCGTACTTGCAAACGGCGAACGCATCGCGACGGATCATCTGGTCCTGGCGGTCGGGCACAGTGCGCGCGACACTTTCGCGATGATCCACAAGCGCGGCATCTACATCGAAGCCAAGCCGTTTTCGATCGGCTTTCGCATCGAGCATCCGCAATCGCTGATCGACCGTGCGCGCTACGGCAAGAATGCGGGCAATCCGCAATTGGGTGCTGCGGATTACAAGCTGGTGCACCACGCGAGCAACGGGCGCTCGGTGTACAGCTTCTGCATGTGCCCCGGCGGCACCGTGGTCGCGGCGACTTCGGAGCCGGGGCGGGTGGTCACCAACGGCATGAGCCAGTATTCGCGCAACGAGCGTAATGCCAACGCGGGCATCGTCGTGGGCATCACGCCCGAGCAAGACTATCCGGGTGATGCGCTGGCCGGGGTGGAATTCCAGCGCAAGTGGGAGTCACGCGCATTCGAGCTGGGCGGCGGCGCTTATCAGGCACCCGGCCAGCTGGTCGGAGATTTCCTCGCAGGCAGACCTTCGACCCAATTCGGCGAAGTCCTGCCGTCCTACACACCCGGCGTGCACCTGACCGACCTGTCCACCGCGCTGCCGGACTATGCGATCGAAGCGATCCGCGAGGCGCTGTTCGCATTCGCCAAACAGATCAAGGGATTTGATCTGGCCGACGCGGTGCTGACCGGGGTGGAGACACGCACCTCGTCTCCGATACGCATCAAGCGCAACAGGGACGATTACCAGAGCATCAACACCCGTGGGCTTTACCCGACCGGGGAAGGCGCGGGCTACGCGGGAGGTATACTCTCGGCTGCAGTAGACGGCATCGAGGTTGCCGAAGCGGTGGCTTTGAGTATGATGCGAACCGTTAAGAATTGATTGGAACAGATATGTTATTGATGATCGACAACTACGACTCCTTCACCTACAACCTGGTGCAATATTTTGCAGAGCTGGGTGCAGATGTCGTGGTCAAGCGCAACGACGAGATCACCGTCGAGCAGATCGCAAAGATGAATCCGCAGCATATCGTCGTGTCGCCCGGCCCGTGCACGCCGAACGAGGCGGGTATCTCGGTCGCGGCGATCAAGCAATTTGCCGGAAGGATCCCCATCCTCGGCGTATGCCTCGGCCACCAGAGTATAGGATCGGCGTTCGGCGGCAGGATCATCCACGCCAAAACGCTGATGCACGGCAAGACCTCGCTGATACACCACAACAGCAACAGCGTGTTCACCGGCCTGCCCAACCCGTTTACCGCGACGCGCTACCACTCGCTGGTGATCGAGCGCGAAACGTTACCGGACTGCCTGGAAATCACCGCGTGGACCGACGACAACGAGATCATGGGTGTGCGCCACAGGACACTGGCGGTGCATGGTGTGCAGTTTCATCCCGAGTCGATCTTGACCGAGCACGGACATGACATGCTGAAGAACTTTTTGAGCGGAGCAAAATAATGAACTACTCGCAAACCTTGACCAAGCTGATCGACCGCCACGACCTGCCGTTCGATGAGATGCGCGAACTGATGCAACACATCATGGGCGGCCAGCTTACTCCGGCTCAGATTGCGGCGGTATTGGCCGCGCTGCGCATGAAGGGCGAAACCGTCAATGAGATCGCCGCAGCCGCTTCGGTGATGCGCGAATTGTCCACCAAGGTCAACGTGAAGAATGCACGGCATCTGGTCGACACCTGCGGCACTGGCGGCGACGGCGCGCAGACGTTCAACATTTCCACGACCAGCGCATTTGTTGCGGCGGCGTCCGGTGCGCAGGTCGCCAAGCACGGCGGGCGTTCGGTCTCCAGCACCTGCGGCAGCGCGGACGTGCTGGAAAGGCTGGGCGTGAATGTCAACCTCACCCCCGACCAGGTTGCGCAATGTGTCGAACAGATCGGCGTCGGTTTCATGTTCGCGCCCAACCATCACAGTGCGATGAAGCATGCCGCCCCGGTGCGCCGCGAACTCGGCGTGCGCACGCTGTTCAACCTGCTTGGCCCGCTGACCAACCCGGCCGGCGCGCCCAACCAGGTTATTGGCGTTTTCCACCAGTCGCTCACCATCAAGCTCGCGCAAGTGCTCCGCGAACTCGGCAGCCGCCATGTGCTGGTCGTGCATGGCGCGGACGGCATGGACGAGATCTCGATCACCGAAGGCACCTACATTGCGGAACTCAAGGACGGCAAGGTCAGCGAATACACCATACACCCCGACCTGTTCGGCATGTCCAGCGCACCCGCCAACACCCTGCGCGTCGTCAATGCCGACCAGGCCAGCGAAAAATTATTGGGCGTGCTGAACAATGAAGTCGGCGTGCCGCGCGACATCGTGCAACTGAATGCCGGTGCGGCGATTTATGTCGCAGGACTGGCCGCCACGCTGGAAGAAGGCGTGGCAAAGGCCGACCAAGTGATCGCCAGCGGCGCAGCGAAATCCAGACTGGATCAGTTGATCGCATTGAGCAACAGTTTCAGGGCTTGACTTTCGTCAGCCGCCCAGCGGAAAACTGCTTTCACTAATGACAGTTTTTGACTAAAATTGCATCAAAATCCCATATTTCATGGTTTATTTTGCCGCATATACGATTTACTATTAGTTATTATGGCCTCAAAGTTAAAACTTTTACTACTGCTGCTGTCGCTCGTCTGTAGCAGTCATGCCGCAGAGTTTAATTGCAATGCTGAGCGCCTTTCTCTTGTTGAAAAGATAATTTGTTCAGATAGTAATTTGTCCAAATATTCCGAACACCTCCATCGTTTGTTCCTGAAGACAATTGAAATATCAACTTCAAGTGAGCAAAGACAAGTACTCGATGAACATCTCAGGTGGCAAACAGAAGTAAGAAATCGATGTGATACCTGGATTTGCCTGCATAGCGCCTATCAGACACACCTTACCGCATTATCGAATATCTATCATCATCGGTGGCAGACGAGGATACCTGAAGTCGTTTTGACTGAATTATCGCGCCGCAGCTCCTTACCCATTTCGGATCTCAAAGAGATATTAAGCGACTGTTCCAAGAGCGAAATGAGCATGAATTTTTGCTCTTACAGATCTTTCGTTGAAGAAGAAATGGCCATGAGCTCGGCCCTAGCTAGGAGGCTGGAATCCTTGCCTGCGTCTTGCCTCGGAACACTCCAGAATGCCCAAACCCAGTGGGTGCAGGAACGTGATAGCAAATGCGGCAGAGAGGCTGACGAAAAATCGCAAGATATTTCCATACACAAAGTGCTCTTCACAAATTGCCAGGCTGCCGCTACAGAGCAGCGCACTATGCAACTTAAGTCTATGCGGTCATGCGACAACATTCATTTAAGCATGCAATGAGCTGTGGCAGACAGGCTCAGGAATGCTCCATGGAAGCCAGCATATCCATCACCGTAGGATAAAGCAGCCTCACTTTCAATTCCCGCTTCATGCGCTGGTTGGTTAGCCGCCTTGATTCATTCATGAATGACAGCAACGATTCAGGTAGCACTCGTTGCGCTTCGGCACGGCTAATGCGCGGCACACGCGGCAAGCTGTACACATCCGCCACCAAGTCAAAATATTCACCCATCTTCAGCTGGCTGTCGTCGCTTGCGTTATATGCGCGGCACGCTTTGCCGCGCTGCAATGCGGCAACGCTAATGCGCGCCAGATCGTCAGCATGGATATGGTTGGTGTAACTGTCCTCGCAGGCATTAATACCTGGTGTACCCTGCCGGATGCGGTCCAGGGGCAAACGTCCAGTGGCGTAGATGCCAGGTACGCGCAAGATACTCGCATGTATCCGGTTGCGCTTTGCCCAATTGCGAATCTGCATCTCCGCATCTGCACGCCGCAGCGAGCGTGACGAAGTTAAATTGAGCGGGTGAGTCTCGCTAACCCACGCACCGCCACAATCGCCATACACACCACTGGTGCTAATGTAAACCAATCGTCCTGGCAGTTTTTTTCTGTTACCCCGGACATGCGACAGGATGCTTAACAGGTTGCGGGTACGGGTGTCATGCATACCTGCATTGGGTGGCGGCGCAAAGTGCAGCACCGAGTCAGCTAATCCAGCGATACGCACTAGACTGCTGCGATCATCCAGATCGCCCATGATCGGAACCGCACCGATTTCGCGCAGCCTCGAGCAATTAGCCGAGTTACGTACCAGCGCGAACACCTTATAACCCTTCTTCAACAATGGGATGGAACGCAACGCGACGTCACCGCTGCCGACGATCAATATCCTTTTCATGGCGCAATTATGCGTTAAAATCCGCGTTTTCGCGCTCCAGGTTAACTCCTGGCAATTTTCGACATGGCATTTCAAATAACCATCCAGCCCAGTGGCCACAGTTTTTCAATCGAATCTCACGAGACCATTCTCGAATCCGCTATCCGCAATGGTTATACTCTGCCCTATAGTTGCCGTGATGGCGTGTGCGGGACGTGCAAGGGAAAGGTGTTGCGGGGCCAGGTAGACTACGGCAATTATCAGGACGGCACGCTGACGGATTTTGAAAGGGCAGGGGGCGCTGCCTTGTTCTGCTGCGCCAAGCCGCTTTCTGATCTGATCATCGAATGCCGCGAAGTAAATGCGGTGAAAGACATTCCAGTGAAAACCTTACCATGCCGCGTGCAAAAAATGCAGCGGGTCGCGCCGGATGTAATGGTTCTCTCGCTCAAGCTTCCCGCCAATGAACGCCTTCAATTCATGGCTGGGCAATATATTGACATATTGCTGAAGGATCATAAACCTCGCAGTTTTTCACTTGCCAATGCACCACACGATGACGAGTTTCTAGAGCTTCATATCCGCAACATCGCTGGCGGTGCATTTACGCATCATGTATTCGAAGAAATGAAGGAGCGCGATATCCTGCGCTTCAAGGGTCCACTGGGCACTTTCTTTCTGCGTGGGGATTCGACCAAACCTATCATCTTCGTCGCCAGCGGCACTGGCTTCGCACCGATCAAGGCCATCATCGAACATGCGTTGTATATCGGCATCAGGCGCCCAATGCATTTCTACTGGGGGGCGCGCAAACTGGCAGACTTATATATGCTGAGCAAAGCGCGGCAGTGGGAAAGCTGCGGCATCAAATTCACACCGGTGCTCTCTGAACCATTACCGGAGGATGCATGGCTAGGACGTGCCGGGTTTGTGCATCGCGCTGTAATGGAGGATTACAGCAATCTGGAAGGCCATGAGGTATACGTCTGTGGTGCTCCGGTGGTCGTTGAAGCTGCCCAGCGAGATTTCACAACCAAACACGGATTGCCAAACGAATCATTCTTTTCGGATGCTTTTACCTTTTCGCCTAAGGCATGAAAAGCGAAAATTCCTTCGTACTCCCCGTTAAAGTTGAGCTTGGGAGGGATTAACGGCTTCCTATTGACATCGCCAGCTTAAAATATTTCGACGCTTGATCGGATTTTCCCAAACACTCTGCAAGTCGACCTAACGCCTCATAGGTCTCATATCGGGGTGTGATGCTGGCACTTGCCTCAAGGTAGTTTTGCGCCTTTCCCCACAGCTTCTGATGAGTGCACAATTTGCCGAGGGCAAGCAACAACCCAGCTTCCTGCTTGTGCAGATTAAGCCACTTTTCGGCTTGCTTGATTTGTGCCAGCATATCACCCGACTGGCAATCTCCATATAGTGCAACCAGTTCACCATCCCATTGTGCATTCAGACTGTCCGTGAGCAACTGATGCGCTTGTATGCAACCTCCTTGCTGCATCAACGCACGCGCGGCAGTGGCGGTAAACTTGCTGCTCCTCTTGATATCAGCGGGCATATTTTTCAAACAGGCGACCAAACCAGCCAAATCCTTTTGTTGCCTGATCTTGCCCAGCCATGATTCCTGGCGCAATTGCGCCCCTTCGATGCCGTCAATCGATGAATATTTTTCCAACTGCTCAAGCACGCGCAACACCTCATCCCAATTACCAGCCTGCTGCTGCGCCTTCAGCTCGAGCGACAACGCGCCGGGATGCCCCTTGACCCCGTTATCGCGCAATTCCTGCAGTGCATCCAGCGCCGCGTGCGGGTCATGTTTATCGAGCATGAATTTTGTGTGTGCCAATAATTTCATTGTGGAATCACCGGCCTTTTTTCCCTCGACAGCAGCCAGATAAGCATCGCGTCTCTTGAAATGGCGCTGTTCGTGTGCGGCGCGTGCGGCAATGATGCTTGGCAGAGCAGAAGTTTCACCCATTTCGATCGCGCGTGCTGCAGCCTTTTCTGCTTCAGCATAGCGGCCTTCGAAGAAAGCGCTGATCATCTGGTCCAGCAACTTGTGTAACTTGGCTTGCGCACGTTCCAAGCGGAATTCTCGCACTTGGGCCGGCAGAATCAGAATGTTTAGAGCCATCCTCACCACCCCATACCAGGCAACGAACGTGAGCAGCAATAGAAAGATGAATAGAGTCAATGAAGCCTCGATGCGATATGGCGGATAAACAAGCTGCACGTATGCCGGATTGTGCGATACGGTAGCCAGCAAGGCAGCAGCAGCGAATAGGCCGAGTATCCACAAAAGGTATTTCATCTTGCGGCCTTCTCGAGCGTCAAACGATAATTGCGTACTGCCTGCAGGCTGACGCTGAGATCTGGCATTTCGATGCTGAATTTGGATGCAGCCAGCTTCTTCAGCTCGGTTGACATGGCCAATCCAGCCGGTGACTTGGTGTCGAAATAGCGTGTCGCCCATTGCTGTGTGGTTTTCAATTCCTGCCTGAAGACTTCCTCATCTCGCGACAGCAGCGCGACGCGTGCCGACAACAGGCGCAGTTTGAGATTTTCGCGCAAAAAGAATTCCTGGTTTGGTAGCAGCAACGGGATTTCATCCTTGCCTGTGTTTTCGACACGCACCAATTGCTTTATCTCCTGCCAGATTTCGCGCAGCAACTGCTGACTAGCCGAATCAGATTTTGGGGTCTCCGCCTGTGCGACCGTCTCGCTCGCCACACGCTGCTGGTATGCCAGCGGCAACATATCTACGGTGGCAATCAATTTGACGATCTGATGATTGATGCTGGAAATATCCACGCTGGGCAGTGCGCGCAGTCGGTCCATATCCTGGCCCATGGTCTTGCGCAGTTCTTTGAAAGCCGGACGGTTCATGCGCTGCAAACTTGCATCGGCACTTTGCATGGCGATCAGCGCAGCCCTGACGTTGGCAGACAACTGTAATTGCTGAGCCGCGTTCATCAGCATCTGCTCAACCTCGGCAAGCGCAGTCTCTTCGCGATTTATCGACAGGTCGTTATATAGAGTTTCCAACGCTCCCCGCTGATTTTGCAGCTCGGCATAGCGAGTTTCCAGCAATGCGATCTTGGAATATTGTTCTGCCAGCTGATTCTGGTTCCGAGCAAGCAGCAGCCGGTCTGCCTTGCTGCTGCCTTCCGTTTCAGCGATTTTTATTGCCAGTTGCTGCTGTATGTCATTGATGATGCGGCGTCCATCCAGCCACTGCCACAGGAACACCACTACCAATACTGCCATGGTCAACTGCGTGATGCTGATCCGGGAAATAAAATGCGCTGCGCCGGATTTGTTCACTGAAGCCGGCGTGTCAGACAATGTCCGGTTTTGCGCTTTGGGATTATCCGGATCAGGAATTTGCTCGCTCATTCAATACCTTTCATTAAAGGACTGAGTATAAGCATGGTGTCGTGGCGGCTTAGGCATTAATCCTCTGATTCGCCCATGCAGTTAAACCAGACAGCAAGCCATCATCTCCCGAATCCGTCAGCAAAACCTTGTGCCATCCCTGTTTTCGCGCCAATTCGGCGATACGCTGATGCGGCACGAACAGCGGTGTTTCGCGTAGGATATCTTGTCCTCTTGCTTCCAGCATTTGCCACAGATAGCCCAATGCCTCGCTGCTGGTTACGGAAATCGCATCGGGAGCGTAATCCAGCAGTATGCTCGCATTGTGTTGCGGCTTGCTACGCTGGTAGCAGGCCGCATATTCCACTATCGCCCCGCGCGCCTTGAGAGTATCCCCCAGCAATTCGCGTCCACCATCACCGCGGAAAATCATTACGCGCCAGTCGGCGATATCCTGCAATTCAGGCAGTGCTAGCAGACTCTCGCTGTCGAAACGCTCGGTCGGAGCAATGACGTTGGCGATACCGAATTCACGCAATGCTTTCGCGCTACCCTGTCCGACCGTGGCGATTTTTAATGTTTCAGGTAGTTTGCCCGCAGCCTGTATTGCAGAGAGGCCGTAGTGCACGGCATTCGGGCTGATGAATATGGCGAGATTGAATTGTGCCAGCCGGGTAATTTGTTCGTTCAACTCGCGTGTATCCTGCACCGCCGCAATCTCGAGCAACGGAAACAGCAGCGGAACCCCTCCCGCCTGTTCGATACGCTGTACCAGCTGCTCAGCCTGATCGCGCGGTCGGGTGACCACGATCTTCAGTCCGGCGAGAGGCAGTATAGTGGTCATCCGAAGTGAGAAGCCGCCTTAAGCAAAAGCGATTTAGCCACGGATTAACACGGATGCTGACAGATAAACCCGCTTTTATCCGTGAGCATCTGGGTAGCCCGTAACTGGTTATTTACAAAGCCAACGCTGCAAGAATTTCACCCGCGCCCTGAGCACGCAACGCGTCGGCAATTTTATTCCCCAGTACCTCGGGCTGGGCAATATCTCCGGTCATCTCGGATTGCATCATGCGTTTGCCATCCGGGCTGGCGACGAAGCCGCGCATCCGAAGCTTGCCGCTCTTTACTTCGGCAAACCCCCCCAGCGGAACTTGGCAACTACCACCAAGCGCGCGGCTCAAAGCCCGTTCGGCCAGCACACAAGCAGCGGTATCGGGATGATGCAGCGGTTGTAGCAAGGCAATCACATCGGGGCGATTGGCACGGCATTCTATGCCAAGCGCGCCTTGCCCCACGGCAGGCAGGCTTTCCTCGCTGGAGATAATGCCGCGAATACGACTGCCCAGCCCCAAACGTTTCAATCCGGCTGCGGCAAGAATGATCGCCGCATACTGCCCTTCATCCAGTTTGCGCAAACGGGTCTGCACGTTGCCGCGCAATGGTTCGATTTTCAAATGAGGGAAGCGGGCGCGCAACTGGCTCTCGCGGCGCAGGCTGGATGTACCCACCACGCTGCCTGCCGGCAACGAAGTCAGATTTTCAAACTTATTCGAAATAAACGCATCGTGCGGATCTTCGCGCTCTCCGATGGCGGCCAACACAAAACCCTCGGGCAAGTTCATTGGCACGTCTTTCAGGGAATGTACAGCAAGGTCGGCGCGAC
>Ga0224495_10001186_pt1 | contig 18873 bp, 19 predicted proteins | sample SF_Jul11_sed_USG_FD_168128 | JGI IMG/M metagenome (GOLD analysis project Ga0224495, IMG submission 168128) | Sediment microbial communities from San Francisco Bay, California, United States - SF_Jul11_sed_USGS_4_1 | ecosystem: Environmental > Aquatic > Marine > Sediment | place: USA: California... | reverse complement strand
AGCAGGAATGAAATGGACTACCGAGGGCGCGAATGCTATTGCAAAACTTAGAACAACCTATCTGTCGGGACAATGGGATACCATGTGGCAAGCTGCATGATGCCCTATATAATTCACTCACACCCCCGAACTCCCGTCCGAAGGTCAGTACAAACTTATTGACGCCTTTAAAAGGTTCTAAAAATAGCCTACAGGTATACTTCAATGGAAGCAGGGTGCAATTCCCTCGCGAACCCGTCACTGTAATTGAAGTCAAGTCTGCAAATGTCACTGGAAAATTCTGGGAAGACGCAGATAAGATATATTCATAAGTCAGGAAACTTTGGTATACGCAAAACAGTTCAACTTCGTGGAAAAAGTTAGAATGAAGCAATTCGTTAATTTTAAATTAAATGTAATTTCTCTAATCTTTTCTTTACCACAAAAGAACTTTAAGAAAAGGGAAAAATGCAATTTAAAAACTCATCACATTTGATTCTTATATTTATTCTGATTATCATTTTACCGCAGAGCCTGTTTGCCATGCACATCATGGAAGGTTTTTTACCTGTTTACTGGAGCATCACATGGTTTATCGTTATTATACCTTTTCTACTCATCGGATTGATGCAGATTCGTAAAAAGGTCAACGAAAACTCTAAAGTAAAAATTTTACTCGGCGTGGCCGGAGCTTTTATGTTTGTTCTTTCTGCTTTAAAACTACCTTCGGTTACCGGCAGCTGTTCTCATCCAACGGGCGCTGGACTTGGCGCTATTCTATTTGGTCCCTTTGTAATGACCGTTCTGGGAAGCATCGTATTGATTTTTCAAGCATTGCTACTTGCTCACGGCGGTATCACCACCCTTGGAGCCAATACATTTTCTATGGCCGTTATCGGCCCTTTCGTGGCTATACTCATTTATAAAATATTTGATTTTTTCAAGGCGCCTCGCTGGTTGTCGGTTTTTTTATGCGCTTTTTTAGGCGATCTGGCAACCTACACAATGACGGCTTCACAACTTGCATTGGCCTTTCCCTCGGCAAACGGGGGCATCAGCACTTCTTTGATTAAATTTTTAAGTATATTTTCTTTTACTCAAATACCTCTGGCCATAAGCGAAGGCATACTGACCGTATTGATATTTAATTTTATACTTAAACATAATAAAGAAGAACTGAAAATACTAAATTTGCTTAAAGACTGATGGCCTATGAATAAAAAATTTCCGCCTGGGTTTATAAAAAATTTTATTTTAATTTTTATACTCATTGCCTTGATCGTTTTACCATTTTGGTTTGCAAAAGATCACAAGTTTATCGGCACCGATGATATCGCATCAAAGGCCATAACCGAGATCAATACAAACTATAAACCATGGTTTCAATCGTTGTGGAGCCCGCCAGGTAAAGAGATCGAAAGTTTGTTGTTTGCTCTCCAGGCTGCCATAGGCGCCGGATTTATCGGCTATTACATTGGTCTTATGACAGGAAGATCTAAAAAATAAAATGAATTATAAACATTGGTTTTTTTCTTGTGGATTTGCTTTATTTATCGTAAATATTTATTCAAGGCGGAAAATTTATGATTTACATTGACAAGTACGCCTATTTTAATCGGCTGAAAGATGTGCATCCTGTGGAAAAATTTTCGCTGGCGATATTTACCTTGTTCATCACCGTAGCTTCAAATTCAATTTTTATTCCGGCCATAAGCTTTGCAATAATGAGCTTGATTATTTTATTGGCTGCGCGTATTCCCCTGTTTTTTTACGCGAAGCTTTTATTACTGCCTTTGTTTTTTTTATTTGCGGGAGTCTTGTCTGTTGCAACCAACTTAAATGATCAAGATATGATCTGTAGCGTTCTATTTACAGGCCATCGGTTTTGCGTAAGCGCGTCGAGCCTGAATGAAGCTGTAAAAATTTTTACAAAATCCATGGGTTCAATTTCATGTCTGTATTTTCTGGTTCTTACCGTTCCTGTTACTGAAATCATCAATATTTTAAAAAAATTTAAAACTCCGATTTTGTTCCTTGAGCTGTTGGTGATTGTTTATAAATTTATTTTTATTATTTTTGAAACCATGGATCGTATTTATATTTCTCAAAAATCAAGGATGGGCTATGAGAATTATAAATTAAGCTATAAATCATTAAGTAAATTAATTTCATCTGTTTTTATTATTTCTTTAAAACGTTATGAGGATCTCTACCATGCGCTTGAATCGCGCTGTTTTACCGGAGATTTTCATTTTTATCAACGAAAATACAATTTTTCAAAAATAAATATTTTTGTCATTTTTATGTTTGACGGTATTTTACTGGCAATGAGTTTTTTTAGCAGGGGGCAATTTTGAACAATACCCCTTTCATGATTGAGCTGGCTGATGTAACGTTTGAATATCCTGATAAAACGGCTGCGGTTAAAAACCTGTCTTTAAAAATAAAAGCCGGCGAAAAAATTGCAATCCTCGGAGGAAATGGAGCCGGTAAGTCCAGTCTGTTTCTTCTCTTAAATGGAATTCATAAAACAGGCAGCGGCAAATTATATTTTAAAGGTCAAGAGGTTAAATACAGTAAAAAAGATTTATTAAATTTACGTAAAAGTACGGGTATTGTATTTCAAGATCCCGAAACCCAGATTTTTTCATCGAGCGTATATGAAGAAATTTCTTTTGGTCTTGAAAATTTAAAATACGCGGAAAATGAAATTAAAGCAAGGGTTGATCATGCCCTGCAATTGCTCGAAATTGCCGATATAAAACAAAAACCTACCCATTTACTCAGCTATGGCGAAAAAAAGAAAGTTTCGATCGCCGGTATCCTTGTTATGGATCCTGAAATTTTAATCCTCGATGAACCGGATGCCTGTCTTGATCCGGTGACTGTAAGTAATTTAATAAAACTCCTCGATGACCTTCATCAAAAAGGAAAAACCATTCTCATGTCTACACAGGATGTTAATTTGGCTTATTCCTGGGCAGAACGCATCATTGTCATGAAAAATGGTATAATTTTAAAAGACGGATTGCCGTCTGAAATTTTTTCAAATTTAAAAGTCATTAAAGAGGCTTCTCTTGAATTACCTGTTGTGTATGAAATCGCAGTAAAGTTAAACATTCAAAGTAAATTTAAACAAAAACCAAACATTAAAAAAGATGATTTAATAAAATACATTAAGAAAAATATTTCCCCTTGATATTTAAATATGAATGGAATTTTCTATTCTTAAAACCAAAGTTTCAAAATCATTAACAGGTACAGGTCTGCCAAATAAATACCCCTGATAGGTTTTACAGCCATTTTGAAAAAGAAAACTCATCTGTTCTTCTGTTTCGACCCCCTCTGCGATGACATTTAAACGAAAGTTATCTGCCAGACTTATAATAGTTTTTACCATCATCGCGTCATTTGGGTCTGTTGTAATATCCCGAACAAAACTTTGATCTATCTTTAACTGGTGAATCGGCAATTGTTTTAAATATGACAATGACGAATACCCTGTACCAAAGTCATCTATGGACAACCAGACGCCAAGATCTTTTAACGCATTCATTTTTGTAACAACATTTACCACATCATTTAGTAAAACATGCTCGGTTAATTCCAGCTTTAAATGTGATGGATCAATATTATATTTTTCAATATTAGAACGTATCGTTTCTACAAAATTAACAAGACCAAACTGTCTGGCGCTGACATTTATTGATAGCGTTAGGTGACGTAACTTTTCATTTTTAGACCATAATGCAAGCTGTTTACAGGAATTGTCAATTACCCATTGACCGATATCGAGAATCAAAGTACTTTCTTCTGCAACCGGAATAAACTGAGTCGGCGGAATAAAACCGCCAGTCGGAACTTGCCAACGGATCAAAGCCTCGGCGCCTAAAGGTTTAAATTCATTATCAACCTGTATCTGATAATACAACATCAACTCTTTGTTACTAATGGCCGTGCGAAGATTTGATTCCAAAGTGGCGTGATTTTCAATAGTTTCCTGCATAAGGGGATCAAAAAAACGTAACGTATTTCTTCCTGATTCTTTTGCCCTGTACATGGCCATATCCGCTGATCTTATGAGATCTACAGTTGATTTTTCATTACCGTAGAACATACAAACCCCAATACTGGATGAAGAAAAAAACTGATAATCCTTAAGCAGATAGGGATTTGTTAAAGAACTTCTTATTTTTTCAGCAAGCATTGCTGTTTTTTGTAAGGCATTGTTTAAGTCTAAACTGATATTTTCGATAAGTATAACAAATTCATCCCCTCCGAGTCTTGCCACTACATCCATTTCTCCAAGGCAACCAGTGATTCTCCTGCCGACTTCGATCAGTAAAAGATCTCCATATTCATGCCCTTTCATATCATTTAAACTTTTAAACCTGTCCATATCCAGGAACATCACAGCTCCGTAATTTTTAGACTGCTCCGATTTAGACAAAGCTAAACGGAACCGGTCTAAAAAAAGTCGGCGGTTTGGTAAATTTGTAAGTGTATCATAATAGGCCAAATTTCGAATTTCATCTTCAGCATTTTTACGAATAGTGATGTCGTTAAAAATACCTACATATTGAATTGTTTGTCCTTTTTTATTTTTAACTGCCGTTATTGACAACCATTTCGGATAGATCTGTCCATTTTTTTTTCTATCCCATATTTCGCCTGCCCACGATCCCGTGCTAATCAATTTCTTCCACATATCAGCATAAAAAGCCTTATCATGACGGCCAGATTGCATGATTTTGGGATTTTTACCGATCACCTCTTCAGAAGAATAACCTGTAATATTTTGAAAAACTTTATTTACACGAACAATTTTGACCTCGGCATCTGTTATCACAATCGCTCCATGAGAATCAAAAGTGACAGCCGCGATATCTAATTCGTCTTCAATTCGACGCTGCTCTGTTATATCTTGAATTGCGCCATAAAATCTAAAAATCTTTCCCGATGAATCCAATAAATATGAAGCATGTTCATTTACCCATTTAATTCGTCCATCCGGCAGCAACAACCTGTGAACAGTTTCAAATGATTTGTATACTTTAAATAGTTGATTATAGGCTTCGTTTATTTCTTCTCTGTCATCAGGATGAATTAAATTTAAAAACTCCTCATAGGACGGAGTAAAGTTTACAGGGTCCTGCTCAAAAATCCGGAATGTTTCTTCTGACCATGTTAATTTATGATACATCACATCGATGTCCCAGCTTCCAAGATGCCCCAGCCTTTGTGTTTCATCTAATAAAACCTTACTTTGCAACAATTCAGTAAATTTTCGGGAAGTTATGTCTCGGGATAAAACAATAAAATGCGGAACTTCACCGTACTTAACCGGCATACTGTTTACAGAAAGTTCTAAATATATTTTCCCGTTTTGTAATTCAAGTTCAATGGTTGTTCCGTAATGCCATCCATTTTTATTTGCCATACGTATGGATGACATGATCAATTCAGCGGAATGAGAAGGAAATACTTCAGTTACATTTTTATTTATAATATCAGAAGCAGTTAGTGCTATTTGTCCAAACCTTGGCGCCTGATAATTGTAAAAATATCCATCAAGATCAATTTCAAACATAAGGTCCGGCAGAGCATCCAGTATCGACTTAATTCGTTGATTTGCTCCACGGAGTTCATACTCCTTGCGTTTGTAAGCGGATATATCATGGATGATAAAAATAAATTTTTGAACTTGAGGATCCGTAATCTGTATATTTGAAATTGAAATAGATACTGGTATGTTTATCCGGCTTTTAGACAAGCAAACTGTTTCAACGCCGGCAAAATATCCTTTCTCAACCGGAGCTTTTGATAAATGCTCAAACAAAAACATCTCTCCTGGAAATAAAATTTCAATAGAGTTTCCGATTAATTCATTTTCTTCGTACCCCAGCAGTATCTTGCTTCCTTGATTTGTATCAAGTATTTTTAAGTCAGAATCGGTTATAACCAAAACATCTACCATTGTTTTGAGTATACTTTCAAAGAAATTTTTTGTTATTGTTGTTGCTCCAAGTTCTTCTCCAAGCATATTTAAAGCGCCGATGATTCCATCAACCTCATCAAAATTATCCGATGGAATTTCTCTTGCTTCTAAATTTCCGGCACCAAACTCCATTAGAAGATTAAATATTTTTTCAATTCGTAAATCCTTTGAAAAGTTTTTTTCTATCATAATTTTAAAGCCATACTATTTTCTAAAAAATTTAACATTATTAATACGATAATCATATTAAGCTTTGTAATTTTTTAACCAGTCCATCGCCATATCTTCTGATGTAAAAAACCTCAAAGAAAACAAATTGTTATTCATCGTTTTATTGAGCACCAGCAAAAATATTGATAATATATGAGAAAATGGCGACGTACGAAGTACTGCAACGGCAGATGCAATTTGACGAGTATTTTTTATGTAATAAAGCCTTGCATCGCGACTCATCGATTTTTGAGAGTTTGGGTTTATAAATACTGGTAATCTTTCTCCCCTGGAAAATTCCTGAAGAGCTGACAAATTTGTTTCAGCATCTTCAAGGGTTTCTTCCGTACCAGGTCGATAAACCACCTTCACTATACCTTCTTTAGTTTTCCATATTTTTGCATTTCGTGTATTAATTTCATTACTCATACTTTACACAGATTAAAAGATAAATATATTATACTTCTTTCATACCAATACGGTATCTGACAGTAATTTACCGCTTTACCGACTATATTGTAGTATACATATAATTTTAGACTTTATCTATTTTTATTAACACCGGAAATTCATTGTTCCATCACTAATTTTAGTGCGACCTTGTATTTTTATTCATTTTTTGTTAAAAAACTGTATTTTATCAAAAATACACGATTTGCTTATCAAATAAACAACCCGAATATAAAAAGGGTTTGACACGGTATCAATATAACTCAATCTATTCATTAACATTTCACATTACTTTTGAAATGTAATTATTATTAAAAAGAAGAAAAATAGATTGTTTTGGTATAAATATGTTTAAAAAAGGAGATTATGTCGTTTACCCTATGCACGGTGTCGGAAATATTGTAGATATTACCAAAAAGACCGTGTTAAAAGAAGAGCAGAATTATTATGTTGTTGAATTAATCAATACCAGAATGCGGGTCATGGTACCTGTAGCCAGAGCGGAAGAAATTGGCTTACGTCATATTATTAAAAAAAACGAAGTAGCCAAAATTATTAAATTACTTCAGGAAGAATTTATCGAACAGGAAGAAGACTGGAAAATACGTTATCAAAATAACCTTCTAAAAGTAAAATCCGGTTCCATTTTATCGGTTTCGGAAGTCTGCCGTAATTTATATAAACGAGCCCGCGATAAAGAACTTTCTATAATGGAAAGAAAACTATATGAATCTGCATATAGTTTAGTTATCAATGAAGTTGCCCTTGCAAAAAATTTGCAAGTAGAAGAAGCTGGCAACATGATATCTGAAGTCTTGTCCGGCTAATGCTCTTTCGACAAAATCTCACATTGAAATATAGTATATGATTTTTTGTTGGCTTTAACTGACAAAGAAACATGATTGCTTGCTTTAAAACTTCCAAAACGATGCTATTTTAATGGAGGAAAATTATGTCTAAAATATATATTTATATTATCTCATTAGTTACCGCTGCCGCAATATATCTTATCACAAATTCAACTACAGGAATCATCCTTGCTGTAAGTTGTGCAGTTGCAATAGCCGCTATCCCTTTTGTTATAGATCTTTTTAAAGATAAAAACACACTTTCAAATATACTGGCAACAACCATGGGTATTATCCTGGCTCTTGTCGGGTTTGGGGCGGCATTTCCAGTTTTACGCGTTCTACCTGAATTTGCGCAATATGGAATTCTAGGTGTTTTAATAACATTGATCAGCTATGTATTTTATAAATATCAACAGGAAGTCGGTTTTAACCTTGTTTCCGGAATTGGAAAGCCTGGAGAAGTAATTGAACCTATCGGTAAAATTGTAACTCCTAAAATATTGGACACAAGTATTGTCATTGATGGTCGAATCATTGATCTGGCTTCCACAGGATTTATAGAAGGACCGCTCATTGTACCTAATTTTGTACTTCGCGAAATTCAATTGATTTCTGATTCTGCTGATGCCATTAAAAGAAATCGAGGCCGTCGCGGACTGGATATGTTAAATACATTACAAAAACGACCTGATCTTGAAGTTAAAATATCATATCTGGACTATACCGAAACTCGCGAAGTTGATGCGAAACTCATCCGATTGGCAAAAGAATTAAAAGGTAAATTGATCACTAATGACTTTAACCTTAATAAAGTTGCCGAGCTTCAAGACATTGACGTTTTAAACATAAATAATCTTGCAAATGCCTTAAAACCTGTTGTACTTCCCGGCGAAGAAATGGACGTTCAGGTAGTTAAAGAAGGTAAAGACGAAAATCAAGGTATTGGATATCTTGATGACGGAACCATGGTGGTCATTGAAAATGGCGGAAAAATGCTTGGAAAACGATTAAAAGTAAACGTAACAAGCGTTATACAAACCAATGCCGGAAAAATGATTTTTACAAAAGTAATCGTTAAAAGTTAATTTTAAAACATCAAAACGGATGATTCAAAAAACCAGTCATACAACCTTGATGTTATTACTTGCGGGATCCGGCAGCAGATTTGAAAGCCGAATCCCCAAGCAATTTTTAAACTTAACCAACACTGAAGACAATGTACCTCTTTTTATACAATCCGTTATTGCCCTGAGTAAATTTGTTTTTATTGATCATTTAATACTGGTTGTAAGTAAAGAATATATCGAAAGTACAGAGTTCCTTGAGCCCCTAAATACATATAAAAAGTCAATTTCATCAATGAGAATTGATATTGCTGAAGGGGGTAAAACCCGTCATGAAAGTTTTTTAAAAGGCGCCGATCTGGTATCGCACCATGAAAACAGCTCATTGATGATACATGATGCCAATCGTCCTTTTATATCTGAGTCATTCGGTTTATCCATTTCAGAGCAATTAAATACCTTATCGAATCAAAGAGCCTGCCTGATTCCTGTAATACCTACCATAGATTCTCTATGTAAAGTTTCCCTGGAAGGTGAAAATTGGGGACAAATCATCAATTACATTCCAAGAGAAAATACATACCGGATTCAAACCCCTCAGTTGATTTTTTCTCCGATACTTGAAGAGGCTCTTGCAAAAGCCAAAATGTACTCAACAGGAACGGAATACACGGACGAAGGTTCCTTTATGTCAAGTATGGGATTTAAGGTTTTTACATTTGCAGGAGATCCCGCAAACATTAAAATCACTACTAAAAACGACCTCTTATGAATTTTCGAATTGGATCGGGTTTTGACGTTCACAAAATTTGTCCAGGAAAAGGGATGTACCTTGGCGGCGCATTTATTCCGGAAGAAATTTCGCTTGTCGGACATTCAGATGCAGATGTCTTGATTCATGCCATTTGCGACGCCATCTATGGAGCTCTTGCCAAGGGCGATATCGGCGTTCATTTTCCAGATTCACTTGAAGAAAACCGTGGCCGATCCAGCAGTGAATTTCTAAAACATGCTACCGGACTTTTAAACGAAAAAAAATATACGATCTCAAATCTTGATACTACAATCATCTGTGAAAAACCTAAAATCACTCCCCACAGAGAAGCTATTAGAAGCAGTCTTTCTAAAATTATGAAACTTTCTATCGATCAAATCAGCGTCAAAGCTACCACCACTGAAAAACTTGGCTTTAGCGGTCGGGGCGAAGGTATTGCCGCCGCAGCTCATATTTTAATTTTTCAACATTAGCAATCATATAAAGCTAAATTTCATATATTGAATTTTTATCAAAATTTTAATGCGATTTATTATAAAATAAAAATATTTTAACTGTAAAAATTTATTATTTCTTTAAATATATAGTTAGATGTTGACTATAGAACAATCCAAAGCTTCAGAATCATTATGGGTAAAAAATTCAAATGGGGAGGCAACCATTGTACAACTTGTCGCAGGCGCTGGTTCTGGCAAAACCACTACATTAATTCAAACGCTTGAGACAGGAATCCATAATGGTTACGATTCCAGTCAAATATGTTTGATCACGTTCACTCGTAAAGCGGCAGCAGAAATGCTTGAAAGAATGAAAGCTAGAAATCTTCAAGCCGGTTATGTCGGAACCATGCATGCCCTTGGGTGGCAAATCATAAAAAGCATGCATGGATTTAACAAGAAAATATTGCTTCACAAAGAAAATATTTTATATGATATAATTCGCACTGATTTTAAACAATATTCCCATATTCCCGTTGACGTTGTTTTGCGAGGACGAATTTTTAATGAAGATGAGCAAAATCGCCTGCATTATACATACACTTTATATAAATCAAATAACAATTTAATTGATTTGGATGATTTAATATTTGAAGCCACTCGAATTTTAAGAAAAAATCCAGAAAAATTTCCCTATTCCTGCGTACTTGTTGACGAATTTCAAGACACTTCGCCTGATCAGCTGGATTTTATAAAATCCATGACATTTAAAAAACTTTTTGTTGTCGGAGATGACTGGCAGTCAATTTACAAATTCAGGGGAGCTGACGTAGGAATTGCGTTAAATTTCAATAAAACATTTAGTGGAGTTCAACGATTATTTTTAACCGATAATTTTAGAAGTCAACGAAACATTGTTACACTTGGCAACAAAGCAATCAAGCTTTCAAAAAACTACATTCGAAAAAAACTTAGAGCACATCAGCAAAAAACGTCGCGCCCTATATGTCACATTGCCAGACAAAATGAAGATATTTCGTTGATTTGGAGACTTTATTTGGAGAAGTATTTTTATAAAAGTAAATACAAGCCTCTTACAGTACTGGTAAGAACAAATCATATTCGAAAAATTGTTGAATCAATTATTCCTGAAAATGTTTCTGTTATGACGATTCATTCTTCCAAAGGAATGGAGTTTGAAAATGTTTTAATTTTTGGAATTGCAGATCATGTATTCCCTCACCGATGGAATGACTACAATGAAGAAGTTCGTTTGTTGTATGTAGCCATCACACGCGCTAAAAAAAATCTGGAATTTCTAAGCTGGGAAACCGATACAAAATATTCAAGTTTTATGCCGTTTCTGGTCAAGCACTGCAAGTTAAATTATTTAAATTAAAAAAAATATTTCACGGAATTCCGGTTTATTTTAAGCTGTTCCGCGCAATAAAGTACGGGCATGATCAAGAGCTGATTTTGTTATGGTTTCGCCACCAATCATTCGAGCTAATTCTTCGACTCTTTGATCTTCTGTTAATTTTTGAATGCGGGTACCCTTTTGTATATCTTTAATCACTTTATAATGTGTCACAGAAGGATTGGAGAGACCGGCAATTTGATGAAGATGAGTAATGACAAATAGCTGTGCATTTTTAGAAAGCTGATTAAGCTTGTTACCGACCATTTCTGCAACTCTGCCTCCGACCCCTGCGTCAACTTCGTCAAATATCATCGTTGAAACAGGATCTGAATCAATGATAACCTTTTTTAAAGCCAGCATAATACGGCTCATTTCACCGCCTGAAGCTATTTTTCTAAGAGGCCGCAGTACATCCTGATCATTCGATGCCAGTAAAAATTCGATCACATCAAAACCGGCAGGCTGGATCATGTATTTTTTTTCAGGTTCTTTTCCAACGTATTCGCCGTCGGGACCAAATACCCATTTTATAGAAATTCGGATTTTTGTATCTGGCATCCCCAGGTCAGCAAGTTCCTTCTGAACCAGTTTTTCCAGGTCTGCCGCAACCCTTTTTCGTGTTTCTGAAATCGACAGGGCACGCTCAATAAGTTCATTACTCAACTTCTCAATGTTGTTTCTCAACTGTCTTTCTTCATCTGAAGACAATTCGATACCTGATATTTCATTTTTAATTTCTTCCAGATGAGACTGTGCGCTTTCAACCGTAGGTCCGTATTTACGAATTATATTTTGCAATACATCAATTCTTTCTTTAATTGAATTAACCTCTTCAGGGCTGTAGTTAATAGAGTCGGCTTTTGCCCTGATTTCACCTGCAGAATCGGACAAAAGATAATAGGCCTCCTGGACTGAATTAAAAATTTTCTCGATGTCAGGATCATACTGAGAGTGTTTTTCGAGTATTTTTTCCATATACGATAATTCATTTACAATGTTGCCTTCTTCACCAAGCAGCCTGTCGTATATTCCGGCAAGATCTTTAATCAATTGTTCGGCATTGTCTAAAACCTTTTCTCTAACAGCAAGTTCGTCAAATTCCTGATTACCTTTTAAATCGGCTTTTTCAATTTCATCAATTTCATATTTTAAAATCTCAAGTCTGCGGTTTTTTTCGTCTTCATTTAACGAAACACTTTTTAATTTTTGTTTTAGCTCTTCTCTTTTATAGAATAACTTTTTAAATTCATTAACAAATAAAGTTAAACCGGCATAGCGATCGAGAATGGATCTATGCGATGATATATCGAGAATATTTTGATGTTCGTTTTGACCATGAATGTCGAGTAAAAAACTTCCAATTTCTTTTAATAATTGAACTGGAACCTGTTGAGAGTTTATGTAACATCTGCCTTTACCCTCTACTGTAATTTCTCTTTTAATTACAAGATTATCATCATCAATGGCGTGTTTTTGTAAAAACTCAATCAATCCTTCATTTTTATCTGTCGTAAAAGACGCCTCTACAATCGATCTCTGCGCCCCGCTCTTTATCATATCTGTCGAAGCTCTGGATCCCATGAGAAGATTTAACGCTCCTAAAATAATGGATTTTCCCGCGCCGGTTTCTCCAGTGATGATGTTTAAACCGCTGCCAAAACCAATTCTTATTTCGTTGATCAGCGCAAAATCTTTTATGTATAATTCATCAAGCATATTTATTTAATAACTTTTTTTCTAATGATACCGGCAACTTCGTAAGGCGTTAACCCGTCGGTGTTTACCTCAAAATCAGCAATTTTTTCAAACCAGGGTTTTCTTTTTTCAAGAATTTTTTTTAAATCCCCCTGCAACACCGGTCGGCTAGATTTGTTTCTTATTTTTTCTAATCTTGTCAACAACTTTGCATCCGGCAAATTCAAATAAACACAAAAAAACTGATTCGATAATATTTCATTTTTTTCAACAGAAAAATTTCCATCATGGCCTTCAAGAATACCGCCGCCGCAGTCAAGAATCAATTTTTCCCGATCCGCCTGAGATCTTAAATATTGCAGTTCCAGATCGCGAAAATAATTCCAGTCGTTTGCTTCTACAATTTCGGTAATAGTTCTGCCCTCATTACTTTCAATTTCAGAGTCAAGAACGTATAACGGAAATTTAGTTTTCTTGCTCAGAAGTCTTGATACGGTACTTTTTCCAACTCCGCGAAAACCCAGTATGGCTATTTTGCTGTGCACTAACTATTCCTTGTCAGAAAATTTTACCAAACATTTTTTCACCTAACGTCGATAACGATGGGGGTAGCGCGTAATCAGGGCTGAAAAAGCCGCAAACTTTTAGAAACACCCTATACGCGCGCAGGGGGCTGCCCCCTGCTTTTTATGTTTTGGTTTTTTTCTCAAGTATTTACTCAATCATATCAAGTAAATACTTTTCTATTTTTTCTTATCACCTAAACCAAGCTCAACCTTTAGAGCTTTTTCCATTACTGAAACAGGAGCCTTTGTTCCCGTAAATAATTCAAATTGCCGCACGCCCTGATAAAGCAACATCTTATACCCGGGAATGACCTCAAGTTTTTTCTTCTTCGCCAGCTTGACGAAAGGAGTCAATTCCGGATTATACACAATGTCAAAAATAACCTGCCCCTTGCCGATGAAATCCGCAGAAAGCGGACTTTGCATGGAATCCGGATGACCTGTCATACCCATAGGTGTCGTTTGAATGATCATGTCATATGTCTTGATCATCGAGGTATCGTTTAATTGGCGCTCATATTTATGTTGAATTTTAGGCTGTTTTTTTTCATCTGAATAAAAAATTTCAATTTCAGGATATTTACGTAATGAATGAACACCTCTCACGATACTTCGCGTCGTGTGTATGTTTCTTGCCAGAATTCCTAGCTTTTGGGGATTTTCTTTCAGCAGAGAAAAAATAATGGATCGCGATGAACCCCCTGAGCCAATGACCAAAATATTTTTGCCTTCAATTTTAAAGCCATGATTTTTAATTGCATCCACTGCGCCGTCTCCATCTGTCGTATAACCGGTTAGAAGTCCCGACTTGCCCCACATTATTGTGTTTACTGAGCCCACTTGAATTGCAAGCGGATCAACTTGATCAAGGGCTCTCTTGATATTTATCTTGTGGGGTATTGTAACCGACAGTCCTTTAATTCCAAATTGTTTCATGGAATACTTGATATTGATTAAACTTTTCATCGGAAACGGCAAATAAACGGCATTGATTCCATTAGCATCAAAACCGCTGTTGTGCATTGCAGGAGAAAGAGTATGCCCTAATGGATAGCCAATGATTCCATATATGGCTGTTTTTGAATCAATTTTCACAATTTTTCACTTTGTCCGGAGTTTTCAATAATCTGAATAATAAATCTCATGCCCGCTATGTTTTCATTTTCCTTTAGCACGGGAACAATTTTTTCTATAAATGATTGATTTACAACTTCTGTCATCATCATAACCGGAGTTCTCTTTATGCCCATCTCAGTCTCGCCGGAGTCAACTTCGCCGTAACGTACATGGGAATCTTTCCATTCTAAAATATCATCATCGAGGGCAACTTGAAATCTTGTGATCTCATTCGTACCGTCGCTTGAAGGTTGTTTCTTTTGCCAGATATGAATGGATATTTTTTGAAATGGATCATGAATAAATCTATACGTTTCATTTTCATTCTGGTATTTAAGATATTTTTGATTGACCTCAAATAAAGTCATCAATGCGTGCGCTGAGAATCTTTTCTCTTTTTATACAACATCAGTCGTTCAACTAAAAAATCATTAAAATCCATTTTTCTACCGTCAATATAAATGGTTGGAGTTCCATTTATCCCCATATCATTTGCTTCTTGAACATCATTATCTATGGCTTGCTTTGTTCCCATATCATCCATACATGCAGAAATCATCGTACGGCTTAATCCGACTGCGGCGGAGAGATTTAAAGCGTCGTCTTTTGAAACGCCTTTTATCAAAGCATCCTGATTATCAAAAATATAATGATGAAGATCCCAGAATCTGTTTTGCTTTAGCGCACAATACGAGGCATATGCCAGTAAACACGAACCCTGGTGAAATGGTCTTGTAATGGCAGGGTTACATGCCTGATCTAAAGGATAGTGCCGAAAAGTAAAACTTACTTCATCAGGATATTTTTTCATAAAACGATCAAGTTCTTCGGCCATATGACGGCAGTGAGGACAAAGATAATCGGCAAACTCTACAATGTTGATCAATCCTTTTATTGGTCCTTTTTTAGAAAGTGGATTGTATTTAAATTGTTTTTCAGGCGAATTCTCATAAGCTTTAATATATTCATTTTCTGCAATGATGAGATGATCAACATAGGAGCCGCGAGAACTTACAGAACTTCCTTTGGTACCTGATGAATAGGCGTAATTAAAAAAACCGCCTGAAACGAGAATAAGTACAGAAAGTATAAATATTACCTGTTTCATAGATACCTTTTCTGTCTGCCATTCATTTAAATCAGGAATAAAACCAGACTTATTGTTTAAAACTTTTAGATACGATAATATTAAAATAACAAGAGTAGCGGCATAAGTAATTGCACATAAAGTACAAATGGTTTCAGCTTCAAGGATAGAATACGATAGAAGTCCTAAATCTGTAATCATGGCAATAACAGAAAGTATAAAAATAATTTTTGAGAAGGATTTTCCTCTGTCTGAATACAATCCCAGAAATACAACAAATCCATAGTAAACATAGCCAAAATACGCAAGAGGGATGCCGAATATCTCTGAGATATCCGAACGATTAAGAACATTACAACCGTTATTTTCGCTTACTCCGCAAAGAGGCGATTTATAAGAAAAATCCACATGATGTTTTAATAATATCAGAGATACAATACCGCCGATCAAAGCTACAATTGAAATTATATATTTAAAATTTTTTTGCATTTTTTTTTCCGTTTATACTCCAAACCATGATATAAAGGATGATCGTCAAATAGTTTTTATGTTGATCCGCTCGCTTTTAAAAAATCTGTTTACCCCTAAACCCTATGCAGTTTAAATAATCTGGTTTTTAAATAGGCATGAAATTTTTATCCTAACGAAATTCCAAAGGTATGAATTGGTTTAAGTTTTTTTTGTTTTGGAAATCAAAATCTCATAAATTCGATCTACCATTTCTGAAAATTTAACATCGGAATCCAGTTTTATTTTTACTTTTTTTTCAGCATTCATAACGGTGGTATGGTCATTTCGGCCAAAAGCATTGGCGACATTTAGCAATGTTAATTCAGGCATGACTTTTCTGACAAGGTACATGGCAATGTGTCTTGCCCATACTACACTTTCAATTCGGCTTTTTCCAAGAATATGATCAGGTTTTACTCCGCTTTCGCTGGATACTTCCATCAACACGTCGTCGACAGATATATTTACTTTTTGTTCGCGCGATATTTCTTTGACAATTTCATTTGCCATGCTCATATCGACTTCTTTTTTTCTCATTTCAGAGCTGAATTTTAACTTTATCAAAGCTGCCTCAAGAAGTCTTACCTGGCTTTTTTCATGTGTCGCGATAAAACGCAAAACTTCTTTTGGAACCTTAAGTTCCATCTCCAGTGATTTTTTTATTAAAATAGCTTCTCTTGTTTCCAGGTTAGGAGGCTTGATATCAACAATTAAACCGGATTGAAACCGGCTGATTAAACGATCTTTCAAGGTCGCCAGTTGTTGAGGAGGCCTGTCGCCTGATATAACAATTTGTTTGTTATTTTGGTATAAATGATTAAAAATATGAAATATTTGTTCCTGAGTATAATCGGCTCTTTCACTGATAAACTGGATATCGTCAATTAACAACACATCTGCGTTTCTATATTTAGCCTGATAACCAAGACCGGTTTTTTTCTGGGCCGCCTCGACTATGTCGTTTTGAAAGGCCTCAGAAGGTACATATAAAACCTTCATCCAGGGATAATGTTCAGCAATGTAATTTGCCATAGCCATCATCAAGTGAGTCTTGCCAAGTCCAACACCTCCAAACAGGTACAAAGGATTGTGGAATTTTTTAGGATTCTGCGCAGCGCCAAGAACCGCCATATAGGCATATTCATTGGAAGGTCCTTTTACAAATCTTTCAAATGTATAATTGGTATTTATATAATTCTTGCTGGACTCACGATGATTCATACGACTATCTGAAGAATGCTCTTCTTCAAAAATATTAAATTGATCCGGAATGCCCTGCTTTTTAGAACGATATTTACTGGAGGCGTTTACGCTGTTTTTTTTATCGGAAATTTTTAATTGTACGTCAATATCTTTATGCGCAACTTCTCTGGCAAATGTTGTCAAAAGGTTCATGTAACGGTTCTTTATATGCGAAAGGATCTTGCCGTCAGAACTTGCAATGATCAATTTATCTTCGTTCCACTCCAATGGTCTTATGTCATTAAAAAAAATATCGAAAAATTGACTGGGGATTTCTTTCTGTAGTTTTCCGTAGAATTGACTCCATCGCTCAGATTCCAGATTTATATGATCATGATTGCTGCTGCCGAGCATAAATTTTCCCCTCCGTACGTAATAAATGACATCGGATGTGTGAGGTTAAAAAGGTACTTCGACAAGCTAATTTTTAATTACGTGTCCTGATTTTTTTACCCCAATGCAACACAATTGTGTATAATAAGGAGTCTACTTTATGTCACATTAGATGGCAATAATATTCAAATTACATTATAATGATATATTTCTCATCAGAGTATCATTTCCAGTTGTCATTTATGTTAGAACCGGAATAGTCTGCACCAGTAGTATCAACAAGAACGCAGACAAGATCATATAAAAAAGAAAAAGTACCGGCCTTTTCATTCGGATGACTGACGATCTTAAGTCCGTCAAATCGGAATTCTAAAACTTTTCTATTTAATCTGTTTCGATGTGAAACTGAAATTGGAACAGGAACTTCAAGCCTTTTCCAGCCATTAAAACTTAAATCGCCAATTTTAACCGGTATCTTTTCATGAATTTGATTTGAAAACAAAGCATAAATCGCATGTTTTTTATTCATTCCATAAACCCACATGGATATAGCAATGGGTCGACCTGTAACAAAATGTCTGTCTTTTTCAGGAATCTCGATGACCTGATAGTCAATACCTGGATTTGAAAAATAAGCAATGAGTTCTTGTGAAGAATTCTGGGCTGTTGAAATCGTTCTTTCGTGAATTTTAGCAGAATCTGCAAGTAATTCCATTTCTTTCTTGAACATTTTTTCAAGCTCGTCATTGCCATAATTTCGAAGATTTCGGTCAAGAGGGGTATTTCTTACAAATCGAAGTTTACTTTGAATGCCTAAAGAATTTGTTAACTCCCATTGAATTCTATCCTCAAAATCATCGAGAATTCGCATATCAATATTTTTTGAAGGCTTTAAGTTTCTCCACAAAACATTGTCTCTGGCAAATAAATGCTGCGCGGTAAAGAATATAATAATGAGATATGCCCATCTAAACAGGTTCACACTTCATTATCGGTTATTCTTAAAAATTCAAAAGCATGTATTTAACGCTTTGGCAAGATTTGTAATTCTCGCCCGGCTCTTTAACCATATTTGACAGTAAATTCAAAACATGAGAATAACTTTTCAAAACAAACTACAGGTTTGCGTTGGCAAAGTCC
>Ga0224495_10001185_pt1 | contig 18894 bp, 17 predicted proteins | sample SF_Jul11_sed_USG_FD_168128 | JGI IMG/M metagenome (GOLD analysis project Ga0224495, IMG submission 168128) | Sediment microbial communities from San Francisco Bay, California, United States - SF_Jul11_sed_USGS_4_1 | ecosystem: Environmental > Aquatic > Marine > Sediment | place: USA: California... | reverse complement strand
GGTTTGATGGCTTTGCCGGAAGGAAGGTTTTCGCAGGTCGGGATCACGCCGACCACGTTGAGTTTCAGTCCCAGTTCGGCAATTGCCTGCATCGTGCCGAATACACTGGCGGCACCGCACATGTCGTATTTCATCTCATCCATCTCGGCACCCGGCTTGAGCGAGATACCACCGGAGTCGAAGGTGATACCCTTGCCGACCAGCACGACCGGTTTCTGTTTCCTGTCTGCGCCCTGATATTCCATCGTGATCAGCTTGGCCGGCTGTTCGCTACCTTGAGTGACTGACAGGAAGGATCCCATGCCGAGCTTGCGCATGTCCTTTTCTTCCAGCACGGTGGTCTTGATGGATTTATGCACCTTACCCAGCGCCTTCGCCTTGCCGGCGAGGTAGGCGGGAGTGCAGACGTTGCCGGGCAGGTTGCCCAGTGACTTGGTCAGCTCCATACCGCGAGCAATAGCATTGGCTTGGGCCAGAGTGACCTTCAATGCGGAAGTCGGCTTGTCCTTTGTGATAAAGGTGATGTTCTTCAGGGCGGATGCCTTGGACGGTTTGCTCTTCAGGCTGTCGCTGCGATAGGTGCTCTCGGAAGCGGCGAATATGGCCTGCCTGATCACCCATTCGGCGTCCTTGCCGAATGTATCATCGGTGACGAACAGTGAGGCGTCCTTGGCCGGCGTATTGTTCAGAGCCCGGAAAGTCGCACGTAAAATTTCCACGGTCGCTTTACTATCAAGTTCACTGGCCTTGCCCAGTCCGAGTAGCAGCACTCGGTCGGCAGTGATACCGGGAAGTTTGTGTAATAGCAAGGTACTGGCGGATTTTCCGGCCATGTCCCCGCGCGCGATCAGATCACTGAGCACGTGCTTCGCGGCCTTGTCCAGCAGCTGACCGGCTGATGACAGTTTACCGCCTTCATACACGCCCACAACTACGCAGCTGCTGCGCTGCTTATCCGGACTGCCTTGTTTTATGCTAAATTCCACGTGCCGCTCCCTATAAGAATTCTTCCGATCAGATGCCCGATTATCCGCACACTCCTCGTATAAAGTCAAAGCCGCCGCGCTTCGGTCTTTTTCAGCGCGCGCTGGTCGGCGAGTTTGTCAGCAACGGATTGCTGGTGTTCGCGTCTTTATTCGGCATCGTGGTGGTCAGTCAGTTAATACGATTACTGGGCGAGGCTGTCGGAGGCGAAATTGCTGTGGATGCAGTAATGGCATTGCTCGGTTTTAGTGCAATGAGCTATCTGCCCGTGCTGTTTTCAGTTTGCCTGTTTATTTCCATTTTGCTTACGCTATCACGATGCTATCGTGACAGTGAAATGCTGGTTTGGTTTGGTGCTGGAATCGGGCTGACTCGGTGGATACGACCGGTGCTCTGGTATGCCATTCCTGTAGTGTCCGTGATTGCTTTGCTTAGCTTGGTATTATCTCCTTGGTCATTACGAATGGCAGAGGAATACAAGATAAAGCTGGAAAGTCGGGATGATGTAGCTACTGCGACCACAGGGATTTTTCGTGAGTCGAAAAAAGATGATCGCGTGTACTTCATCGAAAATATCGATGTGAAATCCAATCGGGTCAGCAATATTTTTGTTCAGTCAGAACAGAATGGGAAAATGGGGACGATGGTGGCACGTGAGGGATTTCAGGAGTACATGCCAAATGGTGACAGGTTCCTGATATTGCTGAGTGGGACTCGATACGAGGGTACGCCCGGCCAGAGCGACTACAACATCGTGGAGTTCGAGCGTTATGCCATGCGTATCGATAATGTCCCAGTCAAGCAGTCTGAGCCAAGGCGCAGCAGCCTGACTACATCCGAATTATGGCATTCCAATACTTTGAGTAATATCGCGGAACTGGAATGGCGTCTGGGGTTGCCTCTTAGCGCTGCAATTATCTCTCTGCTAGCTATCCCGATGAGTTATGTGAATCCAAGAGCCGGACGCTCCCTTAATCTAATAATGGCAATCATTCTGTATATGTTGTACAGCAACCTGATCAGCGTATCCAATTCCTGGGTTGGGCATGGAAAGCTATCACCCGTTATCGGAATTCTTTGGGTGCATATGATGATGCTTGGCGTAACAGTATTGATGTTTTACCGGCGCATGACTTTATTTTCAATAAAAGCGTGGTTTTCGAAGAATAGCAAGTCTGCGGAAATTCAAAGTGACATGCCTGAAGCTTTCCCTACATCGCGGGGCGAAAAACATTGAATTTGCTTTTACGTCATCTCGGCAGAGAAATATATTCCAGTATTGGGTTGGTGTTCTTTGCGCTTGTCTCATTATTTGCTTTCATGGACTTTATTCATGAGCTGGGGGAAATGGGCAAGGGGCAATATCACTTGGGATACGTTATTCTTTTTGTAACGCTGATTGTTCCCGGGCACATTTACGAGCTATTCCCTGTGGCAGTGTTGGTCGGGACTATTCTCGGGCTGGTTCAGATGGCAGCCAGTTCCGAATTGACTGTGTACCGTTGTTCGGGGGTCTCGCCCAAGCGGATGATAGGCATACTATTCTTGATTGCTGTTCCGCTTATATCGATAAGTTTGGTGCTGGGTGAATATATTGTGCCACCAGCTGATCGTGTGGCCCAACAACTCAGGTTGGCAGCACGCACGGGAAAAATAGCATTAACTGAATTTCGCTCTGGCGTATGGGTCAAGGACGAGCGGGATTTTGTGAACGTCAAAAGCGTGATGCTTGATACGAGTTTATCCAATTTGTCGGATGTTGATATTTATCATTTTGATGATAAATATCGGCTGCAGTCGATAACAAATGCAAAGCATGCAAGTTTTGTTTCAGAAGGCCTCTGGTCGCTTGAAGAGGTAAGGGAGACGAGGTTTGGCAATGATGGGGTGAGTATTCATACACAGTCCAGCGCTGATTGGAGCTCAGCATTACATCCGAGTATTTTCAGTGTGCTACTGGTGGTTCCGGAGCAAATGTCGGCTTACGAGCTTTACCAGTTCACCAATCACCTGAAAGACAATCACCAGAAGAGTGCCCGGTATGAGATTGCCATGTGGAACAAACTGATTTACCCGTTCACTTTACTGGTGATGCTTCTTTTGGCATTGCCTTTTGCTTCGTACCAGCGACGTTCAGGCGGGGTAGGTTCGATGATATTTCTTGGTATCCTGATGGGACTGGTGTTTCATGTGATTGGGCGGTTGTTTGCCAGCTTTGGTGCGCTGAGTGATTGGCCTCCATTTATCAGCTCAACGGCGATGACAGTCATGTTTTTGATGTTGGGGGTGGGGATGATGTGGTGGACTGAGCGTCGATAAACAGACGTTTTTTGTTGCTGGGGCACGTTGCCTGCTTTAGCAGTGTCAGGGGTTTCCCCCCTGTTCTTCTTTGACCATTTTTCTGACTTCCTCTCGTTTGTCTTCGGGAACCTGACTGAAAGCACGATATTTTTCCCGGGCAGCCTGCCGTTGTTCCGGTGAAAGCTTGCTCCAGGCTTCCAGTCTATTATGGAAACGCTGCCTTTCAACCGAATTCAGGTCGCTGAAATATTTTGCGACATTTTTCAAGTTATGCTGCTGTGCTTCAGGCAAGCTTCCCCACTTCCGAGCTATTGGAGCTAGTGCTTCTTTTTCGGATGCGGTGAGCGTATTCCAATGTTGCGGCGATGCATTGACTGCAGTGGCGGCCAGGAGACTAAAAATAACAAAGGCAATGGCAGTCTGTTTCATGCACATTTAATCTACAAATATTTCCATTGGTAAATCATCCGTTAATATTGCAATATCAAGATGGCTCAGTTCTTGAGCTGGCTCATGATGCCAGTAGCCTATCGTGCTGACAAGTACCGCTGCAAGTAAGAGCGTTGCGGCAGCCCATTGATATGCCGAATGTGGTATAAGGTGTTGGTAGATGCCACCCTCTCCGAGGGCGAGAGCCGGGTTAAATCTGGCCTGCTTTGCCAGTGCCGCATCACGCGCTTGGTGTAGTGCGGAAACGGTGCGGGAATCCATGCGTGATACTGCATGATCGAGATGCTTGGCAATGTTTTCAGGTGAATTGCCGTTTGGATAGCTATTTGTCTGATCTGTTTTTGTATTCATGGCAGCTCTACCCCCTTTGCCTTGAGTGACGCGGCAAGCGCATGTACCGCGCGCGAGCAATGGGTTTTTACACTCCCTTCGGAGCATCCCATTGCGGCGGCGGTTTCATTTGTATCAAGACCTTCCCAATAACGCAGAAGAAAGGCTTCCCGTTGACGTGCTGGAAGACGGCTAAGCTCATTTTCGATCAGACCGATAATCTGGTGTTGCTGTAGCGCCGTGTCCGGAGTTTGTGGGGTGCTATTATTTTCATCATCCTTTAATACATCCAGGGGGTCGAAATCCTCTTCACCGCCACTTGGTGTAAACGCCGAAAAAAGACTGACCCAGGCGTCCTTGACCTTTTGTCTTCTGAAATGGTCGCGTATGGTATTTTGCAAAATTCTCTGGAATAACATTGGGAATTCTACCGATGGTTTGGTGCCATATCTTTCGGCGAGTTTAAGCATCGCATCCTGAACGATATCCAGCGCTATATGTTCATTGCGTACAGCATATAAAGCATGCTTGTAGGCACGCCGCTCTACACTGCCGAGAAATTCCGATAGTTCTGCTTGGCTGGACAGGATGCACTCCTTGTGAATTCATGTTGGATGGTAGCAAATTGCCCGAATAACTGCATGAAACCATGTTGATCGTCAGGCAAAGGTTGACCAAACGGCCGCCAACCTTTATCTTATGCGGTTCTATAATTTGGCTTAAGTTCAAGGTGTTTGCGATGGAATTGACCGGTGCGGATATAGTCATCCGCTGTTTGCAGGAAGAGCAGGTCGAGTATGTATTCGGCTATCCCGGCGGAGCAGTGTTATTTATTTACGACTCATTGTTCCAGCAGGATAAGGTCAAGCATATTCTTGTTCGCCATGAGCAGGCGGCAGTGCATGCGGCTGATGGCTATGCGCGTTCTTCGGAAAAAGTCGGGGTGGCTCTGGTTACCTCAGGCCCGGGCTTGACCAATGCGGTCACCGGCATAGCCACAGCACATCTGGATTCCATTCCGTTGGTGATCATTAGCGGTCAAGTACCCACTTATGCAATCGGCGAGGATGCGTTTCAGGAGGTTGATGCGGTTGGCATCACACGCCCTTGTGTAAAGCACAATTTCCTCGTGAAGGATGTCAATGATATCGCTTCGACCATTAAAAAGGCTTTTTACCTGGCCAAGACAGGACGCCCTGGCCCAGTTCTGGTTGATATCCCCAAGGATATTTCCAGTCAAAAAACCAAGTTTGATTATTCGGGTGAAGTGAAAATTCGTTCGTACAATCTGCCCGGTAAGGGCGATGCCGGGCAAATCAAGCGTGCAGCGGAGTTGCTGCTGGAAGCCAAACGCCCGATGATTTATGCGGGTGGCGGCGTGGTGTTGTCCGGTGCAGCGAGCCAATTGACTGATCTGGTGCATTTACTCGGCTTTCCATGCACTAACACATTGATGGGGCTGGGCGGTTATCCCGCAAACGATAAGCAGTTCGTTGGCATGTTGGGTATGCATGGAACTTATGAAGCTAATATGGCAATGCAAAATTGCGATGTGCTCGTGGCCATTGGAGCGCGCTTTGATGATCGCGTGATTGGAAACGTAGAGCACTTTGCGGAATTGCCGCGCAAGATTATCCATATTGATATTGACCCCTCTTCGATTGCCAAGCGTGTCAAGGTGGATGTGCCGGTAGTAGGCGATTTAAAACTGGTGCTGGATCAGCTGTTAAGTGAGTTACGTACCGGCAAGCGTAAACCTGATGTGGCTGAACTGGCTGCATGGTGGAAGCAGATCGATGCATGGCGTGCCAAGGGAGGCGGGCTGCGCTATAAAAATTCAACTGAAATCATCAAACCGCAATTCGTGATAGAAAAGTTGTACGAAATCACCGGGGGTGATGCTTTTATTACTTCCGATGTAGGCCAGCATCAAATGTGGGCCGCTCAGTATTACAAGTTTGACAAGCCGCGGCGCTGGATTAATTCCGGTGGACTAGGCACGATGGGTTTTGGCTTGCCTGCGGCGATGGGCGTGCAACTGATCAACCCGGGCGAAACAGTAGCATGCGTGACCGGTGAAGGTAGCATCCAGATGAATATTCAGGAGTTATCGACCTGCAAGCAGTTCCATCTGCCCATCAAAGTGTTGTCGTTGAATAATCGCTACCTGGGTATGGTTCGGCAATGGCAGCAGTTTTTTCATGGCAACCGTTATTCAGAGTCATATATGGATGCACTACCGGACTTTGTGAAGTTGGCAGAGGCGTACGGTCATGTCGGCATGCGCATCGATAATCCGTCCGATGTGGAGCCCGCATTGAAGGAGGCTTTTGCACGCAAGGATGACCTGGTGTTCATGGACTTCCGTACCGATCCAACTGAAAACGTGTTTCCGATGGTTCCCGGTGGCAAGGGATTGTCAGAAGTTATCCTGTCGGAGGAGCTGTGATGCGGCATATCATTTCTCTGTTGATGGAAAACGAAGCCGGCGCGTTGTCGAGGGTGGCTGGTTTATTCTCGGCGCGTGGGTACAATATCGAGTCTTTGTCGGTTGCGCCGACCGAGGATCCAACACTTTCCCGGATGACCATTGTCACCAGCGGCTCTGATGCGGTTATTGAGCAGATCAACAAGCAGCTCAATAAGCTGGTCGATGTGGCTATTGTGATGGATCTGAGTGATGGCGATCATTTGGAGCGCGAAATGATGCTGGTCAAAATACGTGCAGACGGGGCGTCATCCAAGGATGTAAGGAGTAAACTGGACGTTTATGGCGGTCGTGTAATTGATGAATCCGATTCGACTTGTACTATTGAACTGATCAATACATGCGCCAAGCTGGATGAGTTTTTGCAAGCTATCAAGCGTGATGACATTCTTGAGACTGTGCGCACGGGTGCTTCCGGAATCGGGCGTGGCAAACGGATTTTGAAAATTTAATTTTACACAAAGAGGGCAACATGAAAGTTTTTTACGATAAAGATGCAGACCTATCACTGATCAAGGGCAAGCAGGTAACCATCATTGGATACGGTTCGCAAGGCCATGCGCACGCGCAGAACCTGAAGGAGTCGGGTGTGGCCGTGACTGTCGGGCTGCGCAAGGGAGGCTCTTCCTGGGCCAAGGCTGAGGCTGCGGGCCATAAGGTTGCCGAGATTGCTGATGCAGTTAAGGGCGCTGATTTGGTTATGCTCTTGCTACCTGATGAAACTATGGCGCAAATCTATCGGGACAACGTTGAAAAGAACCTTAAGTCCGGCGCTGCGTTGGCGTTCGCGCACGGCTTCAATGTCCATTACAACCAGATCGTGCCTCCAGCAGATGTCGACGTGATCATGATTGCCCCCAAAGGCCCCGGTCACACCGTACGTTCCGAGTACCTCAAGGGCGGAGGCGTGCCGACCCTGATCGCGGTTTATCAGGACAAGTCCGGCAAGGCAAAGGACATTGCGTTGTCATACGCAGCCGCGAACGGCGGCACCAAGGGCGGTGTGATTGAGACCAACTTCCGTGAAGAGACCGAGACCGACCTGTTCGGTGAGCAGGCCGTACTGTGCGGCGGTGCTGTAGAACTGGTGAAGGCTGGTTTTGAAACCCTTACAGAAGCCGGTTATGCTCCGGAAATGGCCTATTTCGAATGCCTGCATGAACTTAAGCTGATCGTTGACCTGATGTATGAAGGCGGCATCGCCAACATGAATTACTCGATCTCCAATAATGCGGAATATGGCGAATATGTTACTGGCCATCGTGTGATTGCGGATCAAGCGCGTGCCGCAATGAAGGAGTGCCTGGCCAACATCCAGAACGGTTCCTACGCGAAGCAGTTCATTCTGGAAGGGCGCACCAATTACCCTGAGATGACTGCGCGTCGCCGTCTTAATGCTGAGCATCCGATCGAAAAAGTCGGTGGTCAGTTGCGTGCGATGATGCCGTGGATCAGCAAAAACAAGCTGGTTGACCAATCGAAGAACTAATTATCGAAATGGGCTGTGGTGAGTGTTCGGTTTGCTCACCACATCCTGTATTAGCACACCAAATCCCCCCTCTGCATTTGAAAATGCAGGTTCACAGCTGCTAAAAGTAACAGCTACTTCAACGATTTTGGCAAAACTGCCGCAAAACTGATAGCCTAGGCGTATGGACGATCTTAATTCACGTAGTCGGATGAGCTTTCGCAGACGCGGGATATATTTACTTCCTAATCTGTTTACAACAGCCGCGCTGTTTTCGGGTTTTTACGCCATTGTGCAGGCAATGAACAACCGCTTCGAGCATGCTGCCGTAGCGATATTCATTGCAATGGTTCTTGACGGTCTGGATGGCCGTGTGGCACGGTTGACACGCACGCAAAGCGAGTTTGGCGCAGAATACGATAGCCTGTCGGATATGGTTTCTTTCGGCGTAGCGCCGGCATTGGTGATGTACGAATGGGCGTTCAAGGGCATGGGTAAACTTGGATGGTTTGCCGCATTTATCTATTGTGCTGCTACCGCGCTGCGTTTGGCGCGTTTCAACACCAATATAGACGTGGTTGACAAGCGCTATTTCCAGGGTCTACCCAGTCCGGCTGCGGCTGCTTTGGTGGCGGGCTTTGTCTGGGTGATGCTGGATTACGGGTTCACTGGCGAGGAGTTACGCTGGTATGCGGCGGGCCTGACGGTTTTTGCCGGATTGAGCATGGTCAGCAATCTGCCTTTTTACAGTTTCAAGGATTTCAACATGCGCAAGAGCGTGCCCTTTATGGTTATCTTCCTGATTGCGCTGTTTTTCATTCTGATTTCCAGCTATCCGCCTGGGGTTCTGTTCGGTTTGTTTATGTGTTACGCGTTATCCGGTTACGTATTATGGGTGATGAGATTGCGCAATAAAAAAGCCCCAGTTGCGTGAACCGTTAAAACTGGTAATATTCATCCCATGCACTTCTCCACGCACATCGCAATTCTTCACTCCACGTTCAGCCTGCTGGCTGCGCTGCTGCTGCGCGGCGCGCGCTAATCACATCCAACATATTCTCAGTGAGCGCGCTATCCATAATCGGTAGCGCAGGTATGAATTATTCTTATCGGAGTTTGGCATGACAGATAAATTGATTATTTTTGACACTACATTGCGCGATGGCGAGCAAAGCCCAGGTGCGGCGATGACGCGGGAAATGAAGATACGTATTGCACGCCAACTGGAAAAGCTGGGCGTGGATATCATTGAAGCGGGTTTTGCCGCAGCCAGTCCGGGTGATTTTGAGGCGGTGAAAACCGTCGCCGAGGCTATCAAGGATTCGACGGTTTGTTCTCTGGCGCGTGCCAGTGAAAACGATGTGCGTCGTGCAGGTGAGGCGATCAAGCCAGCCAAGTCGGGACGTATACATACGTTTATCGCCACCAGTCCCATCCATATGCAGCACAAGCTGCGCATGACCGAGGATCAGGTGGTTGAGCGGGCAATCAGTGCCGTAAAATGGGCACTGGAATATACCGATGATGTCGAGTTTTCTGCCGAGGATGCCGTACGTTCCGATATGGATTTTTTGGTGCGCGTGTTCGAAGCCGTAATTAAGGCTGGCGCAAAAACTCTGAATGTTCCTGATACGGTGGGCTATTCTATTCCTGCAGGATGGGGGGAGCGCATTAAACAACTGATAGAACGTGTGCCCAATTCGGACAAGGTGATCTGGTCTACCCACTGTCATAATGATCTGGGTCTCGCTGTTGCCAACTCATTGTCAGCTGTCATGAACGGGGCTCGGCAGGTTGAATGTACTATCAATGGATTGGGCGAGCGTGCTGGCAATGCATCGCTCGAAGAAATCGTGATGGCGGTCAAAACGCGCCGGGACGTATTCAATCTTGATACGCGTATTGATACGACGCAGATCGTGCCAACATCGAAGCTGGTTTCCAGTATCACCGGCTATCCGGTGCAGCCGAACAAGGCCATCGTCGGTGCCAATGCTTTCGCGCATGAGTCGGGTATTCATCAGGATGGCGTGCTCAAGCACCGCGAGACTTACGAGATCATGCGCGCAGAGGATGTGGGCTGGAACGCGAACAAACTTACTTTGGGCAAACTTTCGGGTCGTAATGCTTTGCGCCAACGTTTTGCCACATTACATATCGAGTTTGATTCGGAAGACGAATTCAATGCGGCGTTTCAGCGCTTCAAGGAGTTGGCTGACCGCAAGAGCGAAATCTTCGATGAAGATTTGCAGGCCTTGGTCAGCGATGAAGCCGTGGCGAAAGTCAGCGAACATTATCGTCTGGTAGCGATGGGCGCACATTCAGAAACAGGGGTGTTGCCTGTGGCTAGGGTGATAATGAGCATCGCTGGCGAGGAGCAACACGCCGACTCGCAAGGCGGTGGACCTGTGGATGCGACGTTCAAGGCAATAGAGAAGATCGTCAATAGCGGCACGGAACTTCAGCTTTACTCTGTGAACAATATCACCAGTGGTACGGATGCACAGGGCGAAGTGACGGTGCGTCTGTCAAAAGGCGGGAGAATAGTGAACGGTCAGGGTGCGGATACGGATATTGTGGTGGCTTCGGCCAAGGCATATCTCAACGCGCTAAACAAGCTGCACAGCAAGCTTCACCGCGCCCATCCGCAAGTGTGAGGTTTTTTCTGGATGCAAAAAAGGCTGATTCCCCGAATCAGCCTTTTTTGCGCGTTGCTATCAACACAGCCCAAGCGCCTAGGCCGATGTAACAGAGTAATGACCATTCGGGTATGCCCAGTGTCAGGAACGTCCAACCCTTTTCAGCGCATTCGCCGGAACCGTGCATGAGTTGCTTCAGGACGTTGGATAGCGGCATGGTTTCAAGCATGTAATCAAGGCCGGGCCCACAGGCGGGCACCTGATCTTTGGGCAGATTCTGAATCCAGATATGGCGACCCGCAACTGCGATACCGCCAATTGCCAGCAATGAAATCAGTACAGCATAGATACGTTCGCCCATACGCTTTGGCCCGTGGAGCAAAGCCAGCGCGAAAACAACAAGGATGGCAATAAAGATAACGCGCTGAACCATGCACAGCGGGCAGGGATCCTGATGCTTGATATATTGCAAATATAAGGCAAAGCCCATCAGCCCGCTGACAAACAGGGTGGCGGCCAAATAAAGCCAGCGATTTGAGATATTGAGCCAGAGTTTTTTCATGAAAAATTGTTGGCAGGGATCAGATAGCAGGCAAACGTTTACGAATCCGGTGATTGCCGAAATTTTCTGCGATTGCCTTGCAGGATATTTAGTTCATTACTAGAGGGATTTCTTAATGGAAATTACGGAGGTTCCACTTTTATTGTGACTGTCTACCATTTGTTGAAGCGTAACCGATTCAAGATAATCCAGGATTTTTTCATTCAAGCCCATCCATAAATCATGGGTCAAACAGGGAGAATCTTCGCCTTGGCAATTTCCCATGCCGCCGCATTTTGTCGCATCCAGAGGTTCATCAACGGAAACGACTATTTCTGCAATAGAGATTTTCCCGGCTGGCCTGGCCAGATAATAGCCTCCACCGGGTCCGCGTACACTTTCAACAATATTGTTTCTGCGCAATTTACCGAACAACTGCTCCAGATAGGAGAGGGAAATTTTTTGGCGGTCACTGATTGAAGATAACGTTACGGGGGATTTTCCGCCGCGGATAGCCAAATCAAGCATGGCGGTTACTGCAAAGCGGCCCTTGGTGGTCAGTCTCATTTTATTCTCCTGTCTGTAACTTGATTGCTAGATGTGTAAGCTTGGTATTACCGGATGTTAGCAAAATGACATTATTCGTGACGCATAATATTTTAAACCAAGTCATTTAGTCAACTATTTTGTTTAGGTGATTAGGGTCAAATTTGTCTGCAGTGGCGCGTTCTTCGTCTATACGCACGCCCATTTTTTCAAGTTGTTGCAGGATAAAGTCGATACGTTGATCCACATTCACACTATGGCCTATCAATCCATGCAAAGCTTTGTTGACTGGATCGTTCTGGTCGTTGCCAATACCGTAGGCATTGAAACCGGAGGATGCTTTTTTATCCTCATCCAGAATCCGTGCTGGTATACCCGTCGCGGTAGCACCAGCGGGCACATCCTTCACCACCACTGCATTTGACCCGATTTTAGCGTTATCGCCTATGCTAATCGGGCCCAGTATCTTGGCACCTGCTCCGACAACCACGCCATTTCCCAGAGTAGGGTGGCGCTTGCCTTCTTTCCATGAGGTGCCGCCCAGTGTGACCCCGTGATACAGGGTCACGTCATCGCCGATATGTGCTGTTTCACCAATCACCACCCCCATGCCGTGGTCGATGAAGAAACGGCGCCCGATCGTGGCACCAGGATGGATCTCAATACCGGTAAACCAGCGGGCGAAATGCGAAAGAAAACGTGCCAGCCATTTCAGGTTGGCGTGCCAAAGTGCATTGGCCATGCGATGCAGGATACGTGCATGCACACCCGGATAGCAGGTTACAACCTCAAGTGTGCTGCGTGCTGCGGGGTCGCGGTCGAAAACGCTGGCGATATCTTCTCTGATATTTTTAAACATCTTGCTGTTTTGAACTGGTCGGGTGCTCTTGTTGGTAACGTGCCCTGAGGCGCGAATTATACTCGGTGGCAACGCTTAATATGCCGCGCAGGATGTTGATTTCTTCTGTTTCCAGTCTTGCCCTGGCATACAAACGGCGCAATCGTTGCATCATGCGTGAAGGATTTTGCGTGGTGAGAAAGCCGATCTCGAACAGGGTTTTTTCCATGTGCGCAAAAAAACCTTCCATCTGCTCATGTGGTGCGGGGTGAGATTCCTGCACGTTTGGCAAGTAGCTCTGCGACGCCACGCTCAACTCGTAAACCATGACCTGCACGGCTGCTGCGATGTTAAGCGAGGAGAATTCAGGATTGGCGGGTATGTTCACCAGAACCTGCGCCTTGCCCATTTCCTCATTGGTCAGCCCGGACATCTCGGTGCCGAACAACAGCGCAACAGGTTGTGTGGTGGCCTGCTGCAATAATTGCGGCATTGCTTCGCGCGGGGTTTTTACTTCAATGGAAATGTCCCGCAGACGCGCCGTCATCGCCACGGTGAACACCACGCCATGCAGTGCCTCGTCTATGGAGCGGCACACAACCGCTTTTTCCAGTACATCATCTGCCCCGGCAGCCATGGCCGTGGTTTGCGGGTCTGGGAAAAGACGCGGGTTAATCAGGTAAAGCTGGCTCAGCCCCATGGTTTTCATCGCGCGTGCTGCGGCGCCGATATTCCCGGGATGGGTGGTGTGGCTGAGTACCACACGGATGTTGGCAAAAGGATTTTGTTTATTCAAAGCGTGATTCCAACTAAAATGCGCGCTGTATTTCCCCAGCTCATTAAAAAGGTCGTACCCAATGCACCCAATGCTCAATACCGCAGTGAAGGCCGCTCGTCGCGCCGGCAATTTGATTCACCGTTCTTCCGACAGGATCGATCACCTGACGGTTACCAAAAAATCGCATGCGGATTTCGTCAGCGAGGTGGATCGTGCTGCCGAGCAGACCATTATCCAGACTTTGCTGGAAGCCTACCCGGACCACGCGATTTTAGCAGAAGAGAGCGGTAACCACGGTGAGTCGGAGTTTGTCTGGATCATTGACCCGCTGGATGGCACGACCAATTTTCTGCACGGCTTTCCGCAATTCTCGGTTTCCATCGCATTGCAGCACAAGGGTATCATCACTCAGGCAGTGGTATACGACCCGATCAAGAATGAATTGTTCACCGCCACACGCGGCCGCGGCGCATTCCTCAATGACAAACGCCTGCGCGTCACCAAACGTATTCACCTAGCTGACAGCCTGATCGGTACAGGTTTTCCGTACACGAAATTCGAGCACATGGACGCCTATATCGGCATCTTCAAGGATCTGATGCAAAGGACTTCCGGTCTGCGCCGCCCCGGCTCTGCTGCACTGGACTTGGCGTGGATGGCCGCCGGTCGCTACGATGGCTTCTTCGAGACAGGGCTGCATATTTGGGACATCGCTGCGGGCACGTTGCTGATTACCGAGGCGGGTGGAATGGTCAGTGACCTGCAGGGGGGCGATACGTTCCTGAAGAACTGTCATATTTGCGCGGGTAACCCGAACATTCATCCCTTGCTGCTGGAAGTCATCAAGCCCCACTTAACGCCAGCGCTGAAAGCTAAGTAACGGGTTCGGGGGTTAACCGGTTTCCGGTTTTCGCAGTAACAGCAATTGAATATCCATGACATTGGTTCCGGTCGGACCGGTAATCAATTGGTGATGACTGCCTGAAAGCTCATCCATTTTCCGGAAGAAATTGTACGAGTCGTTATTGGTGAGATGAATGTGCGGGTCAATGCCGAGGTTGCGCGCCAGTGGTGTTGTGTTCCCGTTAACTATCGCACCGGTTGCGTCGGTCGGCCCATCGCTGCCATCCGTTCCTGCAGATAACAGCGTTGCACCATCCATCTCTTCGATTTCGAGAGCAAAAGCCAGCGCGAGCTCCTGATTTCTGCCGCCTTTTCCGCTGCCAGTGACAGTCACGGTAGTTTCGCCGCCGCTGAGAAGGCAACATTTTTCACCCGCACGCATTTTGGCCAAAGTTTTTCGAGCGGTTTCAGCTAAATATCCTGCTGCGTCTCGTGCGTTGCCATGTAGTTTGGTGTTGATTATTTTTGCAGGCAACCCGAGCGCCCCTGATTGTTTCAGCGCGGCTTTCAGTGCCAGCGATATCGAACCGATGATCACGTGGCAAGTCCCGTCGAAACATCTATCGCCATTCTTCAAGGTTTCTGGAATGAGTATTTTCAAACCCATTTGAAAATAATTGGAAACACTTGGTGGTATCGACTTTTGCAGACCATATTTGGCTATCACAGCCTGGGCCGTGTCGAAAGTGGAATCATCCGGCGCTGTTGGCCCCGAGGCAATTACGTCCAGTCTGTCGCCGATAACATCCGAAAGCAGTAAAGTAGCCAACTGTGCCGGATAAGCTGCCTTAGCCAGCATCCCGCCCTTGACTGCGGAAAGGTGCTTGCGGACTGCGTTCATTTCATCAATGGTTGCACCGGCAAGTAATAACAGGTTCGTAGTCTCCTGCTTGTTCTTGAGTGTTATGCTTTTGGCAGGTGCGACCAACAGCGCGGAGCCACCGCCTGAGAGCAGGCAAATCACCAGTGACTTTGCGTCGGCGGTACGCACCATTTCCAGTATGCGCTTCGTACCCGCAACACCCGCTTCGTCAGGGACAGGGTGGGCGGCCTCCATCTGGCTAATTATATTCAACGGCATGGAGTGCCCGTGCTTTACGATAATCAGGCCGGCGGATATACGGTTCCCCAGTATCGACTCAATCGCCTGCGCCATGCGTGCAGTCGCCTTGCCCGCACCGACCACGAAAACGCGCTCGAAAACTTTAAGGTCATACTGTTGGGCGGCTATATGTAAAACATCATTTTCGAGTTTTACATTTTTCTGCACCGCGTAATAAGGATCCGCAGAGGCGAGCGCCGCATCAAATATCGTTCGCAATATCTCGTTGGCTTCGGACACTGGCAGCTCCACTGAATAATATTCCCCTGATAATACAGGTCGGGCGTGTGCCCATTCTCCGGAGAAAGTATACTCTCGGGATCGTTTCAACTATTTGTTGAATAAATTTTCGCGACACGTTTCCGAATCCAGCAATTCAATTGATATCTTCGAGATGAAAGACAAGCCGATCAAACAGACCACTTCCTCGGATCAAACCGAACAGGCCAAGCACACACCGATGATGCAGCAATACCTGCGCATCAAGGCCGAGCATCCCGACATGCTGCTGTTTTACCGCATGGGTGATTTTTACGAGCTCTTTCATAATGACGCGGTGCGTGCGGCCAAGCTGCTCGATATCACGCTAACCCAGCGCGGCGCATCGGGTGGATCGCCGATCAAGATGGCGGGCGTGCCGTACCATGCCGCCGAACAATACCTCGCGCGATTGGTGAAGATGGGCGAGTCGGTCGCAATCTGCGAGCAGATCGGCGACCCGGCCACCAGCAAGGGGCCGGTCGAGCGCAAGGTGGTGCGCATCGTCACGCCCGGCACCGTTACCGATTCCGCACTGCTGGAAGAAAAGCGCGACAACCTGCTGCTGGCGCTGGACCAGCGTGGCGGCAAGCTGGGCCTAGCCTGGCTGAATCTTGCCTCGGGTCAGTTCTTCGTCAGCGAGACCGTCACCGACAACCTGAACGCCGAGCTGGAGCGCCTGCAACCCTCGGAGATATTGCATGCCGAGAGCGCCGCCCTGCCGGCCAATATCAGTGCCGCGCACAAATCGCTGCCCGAGTGGCATTTCGAACTCGACACCGCGCGCCGCGCGCTATGCCAGCAACTCGGCACACTCGACCTGGCCGGTTTCGGTTGCGACCATTTCACCGTAGGACTGTCCGCGGCCGGCGCGCTGCTCGGCTACGCCAAACTGACTCAGGGCCAGAGTATCGCGCACGTTCGCGGCCTGCAGGTGTACAGCGCCGAGCGCTATGTGCGCATGGATGCCGCTACCCGCCGCAATCTGGAGATCACCGAGACACTGCGCGGCGAGCCCGAGCCCACGCTGATGTCGTTGCTCGACACCTGCGCCACCAACATGGGCAGCAGGCTGCTCGCCAACTGGCTGCACCATCCGCTGCGCGACCGTGCCGTGCTCGGTGCGAGGCTGGATGCGGTGGACAAGCTCGGCGACCTGCATCACAAGGTACAGGAACACCTCAAGCCCTGCGTCGATGTCGAACGCATCACCGCGCGCATCGCGCTGCGCAGTGCGCGCCCACGCGACCTGTCCGGCCTGCGCGACACGCTCGCGCAACTGCCGCAACTGCATAGCGCACTTTCCACCAGCGCTGCAGCGCTGATCAATGACCTGACCGATGCGATACAGGCCGACCATGGACTGGTCGAACTGCTGCACAAGACCATCAGGCCCGAGCCTGCCACACTGTTACGCGAGGGCGGCGTGATCGCCGACAGCTTTGATGCCGAGCTGGACGAGTTGCGCGGCATCCAGAACAATTGTGGCGAATTCCTGCTGGCGATGGAAACGCGCGAACGCCTGCGTACCGGCATCGCCACCCTGAAGGTGGAATACAACCGCGTGCACGGTTTCTATATCGAGGTGAGCGCCGCCCAATCCGTCAACGTGCCGGACGATTACCGCCGCCGCCAGACGCTGAAAAATGCCGAGCGCTACATCACGCCCGAACTCAAGGCCTTCGAGCACAAGGCGCTGTCGGCAGATGTGCGCGCGCTGGCACGCGAGAAGCAACTGTACGAACAACTGCTCGACCAGCTCGCGCCGCACATCCCGCAACTGCAACGCATCGCCGCCGCGATCGCCGAGCTGGACGTGCTCGCCACCTTCGCCGAACGTGCCGCCACGCTTAACCTCAGCGCGCCGCAATTCGGCGACGATGCACAGATTGACATCAGGCAGGGTCGTCATCCGGTCGTCGAGCAACAAGTCGATACCTTCACGCCGAACGACACGGTACTCAACGACGCGCGCCGAACGCTGCTGATCACCGGCCCCAACATGGGCGGTAAATCCACCTACATGCGCCAGGTCGCCATCATCGCGCTGCTCGCCCATGTTGGCTGCTTCGTCCCCGCACAGGCCGCAGTGCTCGGCGAGATCGACCAGATATTCACCCGCATCGGCGCGTCCGACGACCTCGCCAGCGGAAGATCTACGTTCATGGTCGAGATGACCGAAGCCGCCAACATCCTGCACAACGCCACCGAAAAAAGCCTGGTGCTGGTGGACGAGATAGGGCGTGGTACCAGCACCTTCGACGGCCTCGCGCTCGCCTATGCCATCGCGCGCCATCTGCTGGAAAAAAACCATAGCTACACGCTGTTCGCCACGCACTATTTCGAACTCACGCGACTTGCCGAGGAATTCGCGCAACTCGCCAACGTCCACCTCGCCGCCATCGAACACCAGCACAGTATCGTGTTCCTGCACTCGGTAAATGAGGGTGCCGCCAGCCAAAGCTATGGCCTGCAAGTTGCCGCACTCGCAGGTGTACCTGGTGACGTCATCAAGGCCGCAAAAAAGCAATTACGCAAACTGGAGCAGAACAGCGCGGCGCAGAATCCGCAGGGGGATTTATTTGATCACAAAGCGGCTGCTGAACCGGAGGAACCGGAAGAGCATCCGGTGTTGCAGTCACTGCGGGATTTGCAGCCGGATGAGATGAGTCCGAAGGAGGCGTTGGAGAGGTTGTATCAATTGAAGAAGTTGGTGTAGAAAGATTCTCCGAAGGCGTGCCGTCATTCCTGCGAAGGCGTGAATCCAGCAAAAATCAAAGTCGCGGGGCTGCACCCCGCGATTTTGGTTTGGGTTACTTTAGGTTCCGATATAACCTGAAAATTAGCCTCCACCGCAATAAACACTAATTCCCTTTGCAATTGCTCTCCAGTCACAAGCGCTGTAAGGTGACTACACAGCCACCCTGATTAAGGAGTACGCCATGCCCAGCCTGCTCGACCAACTCAAATCCATGACCGCGATCGTGGCGGATACTGGCGACATCGAAGCTATTCGACACCACCGCCCCGAGGATGCTACGACCAATCCCTCGTTGTTGTTGAAGGCGGTTACGTTGCCGCAGTATGCGCCGCTGATCGACGATGCGCTGGCATGGGCCAGGTCGCATGGCAACGACAGGGCGCAGCAGGTGCTGGATGCGGCTGACCGGCTGGCGGTGGATGTGGGTCTGGAGATATTGAAGATCGTGCCGGGGCGCATTTCCACCGAGGTGGATGCGCGCCTTTCATTTGACACACAGGCGACGCT
>Ga0224495_10001184_pt1 | contig 18894 bp, 21 predicted proteins | sample SF_Jul11_sed_USG_FD_168128 | JGI IMG/M metagenome (GOLD analysis project Ga0224495, IMG submission 168128) | Sediment microbial communities from San Francisco Bay, California, United States - SF_Jul11_sed_USGS_4_1 | ecosystem: Environmental > Aquatic > Marine > Sediment | place: USA: California... | reverse complement strand
TCTTTATTTCGATCTCTACTCCCGGCAAAGCCAATGCCGTTATCGGACTCTCCGATGAAGCTTTGAGAATCATCGCCAAGCAAAGAGCCGACCTGGGAGCCTACTACAATCGTCTGGAATACGCAGCCAAGGGATTGATGTCTGCCTATGAGAATATTCAATCGGCAGAGTCTCGAATACGCGATACAGACATGGCCGAATCCATGATGCATTTTACTACGCATCAGGTTTTGACACAGGCAGGGACAGCCATGCTGGCCCAGGCCAACCAGTTGCCTCAAAGTGTAATGCAGTTGCTGAGGTAAAATAATGCCATAAGTTTATAGCTTATGGCCGCATATATAAATATCGCCGTACAACTCTGAGCCTTCAATAATTTTTATTGGAGGCTTTTTTTTATAAACCGGTCTTCCAGCAATTCTACCGCTTTTTGCACTCCGTTTTCTTTCTGCATAATTGCGCTTAGCGCTTGCGCTTTTTTCTTCATTTCGGGAGAGGTTAATACTGTTTTAATTTCCCGTGCAAGTTTTTTTTTGGTCACGCTTTTTCTGTGCAGCAGACGCGGAGCAATTCCCAGCAAACGCAGTTCATTGCCAAAAAAACCCTGATCGGCAAAATGCTCTATGATTACCGATGGACATCCGTATCGAGTTGCAGAATGCGTTGTCCCTGCCCCCCCGTGATGCACTACTGCCTGACAATACGGAAATATATGTTGATGCGGAATTCTTCCTATTTTGTATATTTCCGGATAATCAGGGAAATCGTGCAGTTGTTCCCAGTTTGACTGCACGATGGCGCGACAACCTGCAATCAAGGCGCCCTCAACCAGAAGTTCCGTAATCTTGTGCGGCGAGACTTCCAGAGATATCATACTGCCGAGGGTAATAAAAACAGGAGGTAAACCTGCTTCAATAAAATTTTTAAGGTCTTTTGGTATAGTCCATTTTTCAGCATAATCGGGCATATTTAAAAAACCGCAAATTTGCTGATATTGCGGCCAGTCTTTTTGACGCTGGCAAATGGCCGCGCTTACGGCAATTAAATTCAACGAAGTTGAGGTAAGCATTTTATCGATTATATTTTTTATCGGAGGCAAATTTTGTATTTTCCTCAATTCGTTTGCTTCAGGAATCAAAACCCGGCTGACCAGAAAGTTAAACAATTTCCACCATATCGGGTTCATTCGGATACCAAGATTGGGTACGCCATAAATCCTGGAATATCTTGAGCTGATCCCGCTATGATTCAACGTTAATGTTGCATATGGTTTTTTTGCCTCTTCGGCGGCAATGTGCATGGGATAGTGCAGGAAGTGACCTATGACAAGATCGTTTTCGATACAAAGCTTTCTTGCGGACTGAAACATGATATCAATTAGAGGATTGAACAAATATTTGATCAGGGATTTCATTTGCCCTACGGGCGTCATTGCATTGACTATTTTTTTTGCAATATATTTGATTTCCTTTTCATCGTATTGTAGCTCGCCTGCATGAATTATTGCAAAGCCCATTTCATTTGCATAAGAACTGTAATTTTTATTGTCGGCGCTGGTGATCACAAGTGTAACTTCATGACCGGCTTTGCTCAGACCTCCAGACAAAGCCAAAAAAGGGCGAATATCGCCGTCGCTCCCCCATGTTTGCAATCCAATTTTCATAATACTTTTAACAGAAAGCGGCAAGTATCTTGCCGGCAGTCAGGCCGTAAACCAATTGATTTTTAGAAAGGCTGCTGTCAGAAAATCAGATCTGCCTGGGGGAACTTCGATATTCCGCCAATGATTAAGTTAGCGCGTTTTAGCGCATTCTGACCTGAATATCTCCGGATTACAGAAAATCAATATGTCTTGAATTTTCCTGAAAACGAATAAAGGTTTGAAGCTACGATTTTCTTTTGTTCGGGATCAATGATAACTATTCCAAAATTGTTAAAAAATAAATTACCCGGATTGTATTTTACCTTTAAGCGGCCATAAACAGAAGTTTTCATGGACTGCGTAACAATAAACATGTCCGATGCAGTTCCTGTGTTTTGGGAAGGTCCGGTATTCATTCCCTTGATGATGATATCTGTGCCAACCACATTCGCGTTTAGGTATTGTAAATATTTTTGAAATTCCGGATATACTTTGGGATCTTTGATGCTGGCATCAATTTGATTTTTATCAACTTCCGGATTCGAATCCAACAGAATATTTTTCGTATTCTCTTTATCAATATCGACCTTTCTCCATGCCGGATACTCAATCCATTTTCTCAGCTCTTCATCAACGCTGTCTATTTGTCTGTATGCGACAATAAATACTTTCAATTTAATATCATCAGGAGTATTATTATGAAGCTCAAAATTTACATTTAAGCTCATAAACGTATTTTCCACTCTTTTGTAAAATGACACATTTTTCAATGCGAATCTCTCATCTGTTTGCTTTATCTTTAAAGTTTCGGACTTTGTTTTTGCTTCCTGTGCAACAATGACCGACAAACAAATCGTCGTCGCAAAAAACAATCCCGTTATTTTCGCTGCATATTTCATTAGATTATACCTGAATCCCTGTATTTTTCCCATATCCCGCTATATTTTTAACATCGGCAGGAATTGCCATGAGCTTAAGATGTAAAAAAAATATATTTTAATCATGAGATCATTTCTTTGCGCTTCATGGCTACCGTTCGCCTGCAATCATTTAAATTGTTTACATGTACCCGGTCTGCAAATAATTCAATTTTGCCAAGTTTGGCCCAATGACTTAAAACCGGCTGAATTCTTTCTACTGGCTCGCCGCACCAGTGTGCAATACCATCCGAAGTTATTCTTAAAACAACTTCTTTAAGATCTTTATAGTTTGGTTCTTTCTCCGAGAGCATTAAAAACGTATCGCAAACCTTTGCCTGAACATCGTCCAAAAGTAATATCTTTAACCTGCGTCTGGCGTCATATATCCGCTTTGTAAAAATAACCAGCAATTTAAAAGCAAGCTGGGGTTGGCTGCTCATCAGAGTAACAAAGTTCTCCCGGTTAAAATGAAGCGTTTGAACATTATCTATGGCCGTTGCCGTTGCCGAGCGAGGCTGCTCTTCCAAAATCGCCATTTCGCCAAAAATATCCCCAGACTCCAGGATATCCATGGTTTTTTCGGTATCTTTAACAATTTTACTAATCTTTACTTTTCCCTTTTGAATCAAATAAAAATCATCTCCAGGCTCAAACTCGCAAAAAATGATTTCTCCTGACTGGAACTCTTTTCCAAATTTACCTGTCAATCCATCTAACTGCATTATTTCATTAACCTGTCTAATTGCGTTTTAGCGTAATTGGATTCTTTGTCGCGCGGTGGCATGCTCACCACCTTGTTGTACAGCGCCATGGCTCTTTGTTTATCGCCTTTTTTCTCATACCCTTCTGCAATGTAGGCCATGGCCTTTTTTAAATTTGGATTTCGCGGATATTTTTTTACGAAATCAGAAAGTTTACCTATTCCATTTGTCAGGTCTCCCTTTCGCATATACGTTCTGCCCAATTCGAACAATGACTTTTCTAAAAATGATGCTTCCGCATCATTTTCAAATTTGTTTATAGAGAGAGCTGCTTCAAATCTTTTTATGGCAACATCCCAGTTTTGTTTTGAGAATTCATTTACTCCGTCATAGTAAAATTGGGTAATCCCTTCCAGGGCAGGTTTTGAAGCGGATGGTTGAGGAACATTCATTTGCGGTGGCTTCTTCATGGACGGAGTATAATCGGGTAAATCCATGTCAGGTATATCCATATCCGGCAAATCCATATCTGGTATGTCCATCATTCCAGAGCCATCATCATTGGATAAACCCGTATCGTCCATATCCGGTATATGCATATCTTCGGGCTGTGAGAAATCATCCAGCGGAGGCGGTTCCATGCTGCCAACGTCGTTCATTTGCATATCCCCAAAGTTTGTTGATTCGGCATTTTGACTTACATCCATTTCCCCCAAACGAATTTTTTCTATAATAGTTTCCAAAGAATCCATCTCTACCGGATATGGCTGACCACGGCTGATCATATCCAGCATAGATTGCCCCCGCGTAGCAAAATTAGATGTAGAGTAGTTTTTTAAAAATGTTTTAAATGCATAATTTGCATGATCTTTCAGGTTCATTTTATAAAATGACTCTGCCGTTCTTAGAAGCTCTACAGAGTTCTCCTGCTGACCTGTTTCGCCCAGAACCTCTCTGACTTTTCGGTGAACCTTTCTAAGCTGACCCGAAAATACCTTGAGCATTTGAAGGACAAGACGCGGGTTTTTGGTACAAAATGCTTCAAACATGACAGGTGTAAAAACGAGTACGACTGAATCCGCCAACACCTGAGCTGTTTCTTCCCGGGGATATGCGCCCAGAGCTGATTTTACACCGAAAAACTCCCCTTTTTGAACATCTTCCTTGATTTCGCTTGCGCTGTCTAACGAATTTGAAATCAGAATGATTCGACCTTTTTGCAGGACAAAAACATCACTACCCTTATCTTCAATAAAATAAATAATCGATCCGGCCTTATATGTGCGTAAAGTAGGTCCTGCCATATCTTACCAGGTTTCCACCGGCATAAACTCCAGTTCCTTGTGGAATCCTACTGAATTTCGAATTCTTTCCAGCAACCCGAGTATATCTCCATCGACAATTTTTTTAAATGAATCCACTTTTACTTTCTGAAATGATAAATTGAGCGCCTCAAAGAGGGGAATAAAACTTTCATCGCCGTATTTTGGTCGTCCATTTATGACCACCAGCATGATATCTTCATAGTTCATGGAATGTAGCGCATCGTACGGCCTGGATTTATCCCCGTTTACAATAATAAAATCTGCAAGATTTCCAGTTTCAATTGCCCCCAGATTCTCCAGAGAAAATGCCTTTGCGGGATTTTTTGTAACCATGTTTAACAAGGTTTTTGAATTTAACTCAACTCCGTAGGCAGATTCAAAATATTTTTTTGCGAAATATATTTCTTCAAACATATTTACTGAACCAGACATGGGAGAATCTGTTCCAAGACATACGTTGACCTTTTGATCCAAAAGTTCTTTTACAGGAGCGGTTTTATCAAACATGTAAATATTTGATGCCGGACACCACACTACATTACATTCATTTTGTGAAAGCAACTTGATGTCTTCGGGCGAAAACGCAATTCCATGAATTAATACTGTATTTTTGCCCAGAGCATTTTTTTCGTTTAGAACGCTGACCGAGCGAATGGTTTCCTCGTCATATCCTTCGGAGCAATGCGCAATAAACGGAATATTTCGCTCAACGGCCAACCTGTATTCATTTTCAACGGTGTCGCCCCATTTCAGGGCAAAAGAAGTAATCGAATGTGCTACTGCATATTTATCCAGAATACGGATGGGTAAACCATCTTTAAACATATCCTGGACAAAATGAGGGATATGATCCTGGACAGAGGTTACTCCGCATAGCAAATGACGGAAAGCTCCAAGAAGGTATAAATCCTTTGATTCTATCTGCTGTCTTTCAGCGTATACAGGCGCCGATTTCAGGTCGTTATCCCATACAAGCCAGTTCATGTATGGTTTTCGGTCGCCGACTCTCGGCATATATGTGCCAAGCAGGTGATCATGGCCATTGATAAGACCCGGCATGACAATCAAACCATTGAGGTCAATTTGAATTTTGGCGTCTCCGACAGGTTTTTTATCTACTTTCAAAAACTTGTCCGCCCCTATAGTTAGAGCCCCATTATGGATAACATGATCCGGCGTGACAATTGTTCCATTCGTCAATTCCCAATTCATTAATCCCTCTTTGAGTTGAAATAGCCGGTTGGATTAACCGGTTTTCCATCATATGCCAATAAAAAAAATAACTTGTTATTTTTTGCTCTCCCAATTATATGGGAACTATCCACATATTGACCTGATTTTACGTTTACCTCTTCAATATTCGAATACAAGCTGTGCCATCCATTCCCATGGTCAATCAAAATATATTGCCCATATCCTCTGATTTGACTTATTTTTAGAACTGTTCCCGCGTTGGCCGGTTTAACCTGATTTTCCCCGATTACCCGGCATAGCAATCCGGGATTTCTGTATTCGCCCACAGGACTGTATTCTTTAATAATCTCCCATCTGGCGACCGGCTTTTCCAGATCAATAGCTTCTCCTGGATGCAAAACATGGCTCGATTTCACGCCGTAAATTAGCAAGGTTTTTCCAGCAAGCAGTACCTCTTTGGGCGATAACTTGTTCCAGTCGGCTATTTCATCCATGGAAACATTGAATTTTTTTGCAATAATCGTCAAATTGTCGCCCTTTTCTATTTTATAATAAATTTTTTTTTTGCTGTTTTTTGCAAATATCAGGCCATTTTTTGCTAAGGGAAATACCAATAAATGCGAAAATATGACAAGGCATATTAGAATTACTCTCATCATTTATTATTTTCGACGCCAACATGCCCAAACCTGAGAAAACGGAAAATCCAATAGTTCAAAACAATCAACGTTTGGGGAAATGCTGTTGGAGCTGCAGTTATGGATAAATTATTTTTTGCAAAAAAAAACAGGGGGAGAGGGGATTTCTTTCGTCGCGAACCTCGTATTTAAATTTGCTGTTAATTTTTACGGAGAGATCGCCAGGAAATTTTATTGAATCGCCGCCCGACTCCCGAATGAATTCATCGCTGTATTTTTTTATCTCCGGAGAAATATTGCTCTTAAGGTAATTTTGAATTTCGGATTTGTACTCATTCGGATAAACAACAGACATGTTTGCCGCGCCTTCCGGGCAGATTCAAACGAAAGAAATCCGACTTTCAGGGAAAACTCCATTTCGGACTCAAAGGTTATACTTCGTTTTAACAGCGGTTTTCCCGTAGCCGCTGTTTCCAATAATAAAAAAGGAGATGCTTTGCTTCCTCCACCCTGAGATGAGTTTACAATCAAGGAACCTTTTTTCAAAGCGACTCTGAATGGTCCTCCTTGAAGAACGTAAATTCTCCGGTATAACACGTCAATTTTCTGCAAACCCCGAATTGTTTTCATATACACAAAATCATTTTCAACGACAAGATCGAGTCTCTGCCCTTATTGCGGATAAATTATTGAATAGAAGAACTAAAACAATGTAAACAACTGTCTCAGGATTGTTCCAACCTGATCCTTCAGGATCTTGGATGATGTATTTTATGAGCCTTCTCCAGCTCTTTGGAAACAAGGTGGGTATAAATCTGGGTAGTCGAAATGTCAATATGACCAAGGAGCTCTTGAACAGACCGTAAATCTGCATTATTTTGCAACAAATGAGTTGCAAAGGAATGTCTCAGCGTATGGGGGGTAATATTTTTATTGATTCCAGCGCGTTCAATATATCTTTTTAAGAGCCTCCAGGCGCTTTTCCTGTTTATTGGGCCTCCTTTTTTGGAAATAAAAAGATACTCGCTGGATCGATTGCCCTTGATTTGATCACGAATTTTAGAGATATATTCTTTGAGAAAATCACCGGCGATTTCTCCGAATGGCACAAGCCTTTCTCTTCCGCCTTTTCCCTTCACGCTGATTAACATATTATCCATATCCAGGTCAGACACTTTCAGCAAACAGGCTTCCGAAATTCTCAGGCCTGATGAATATAATATTTCAAACATGGTCAGGTCTCGAAATTCCAGTTCGCTGCCTTTATTAAATACCTGAAATAATTTTTTAATTTCCTCAACGCTGAGAAAATCCGGTAAATGTCTCTCAATTTTTGGACTCTCGACTTTGTCCATTGGATTGTTTTGAATAAACTTTTGCGCTTCAAGATAGTTATAAAATTGCCTGAGCGATGCAATTACCCTCGCTTTTGTTCTATTGCTGATTTGCTTTACCGTTTCCTCGCGCAAGAACGCCTGAATTTCATTTTTACTTATAGAAACGATATCTTTATTTTCTTTTATTAAAAATTTGTCCAGTTTATTCAAGTCTGACAGGTACGAAAATACGCTGTTAGGCGATAGACCTTTTTCAATTTCAAGATAATCTTTAAATTCTTTTACAATTTTTTTTCTGCCTGCAACCAAGTTTCGACCTCAAAAGTAAATATGTTTATAAATCGACTCTATTACGACATAATTAAGCAAAAAAAATATTTTTCGATATTTTTCATAGATCGCGGGGTAGCGAGATTTCAGAAATAAACCAGATTTCCTGACATTAACATAGCTTATCGCATGAGACAGTACCAAACCGCAGGGTATCAAAAAGAAGCAAGTCTATTCTTTCTAAAGTTTCCGGGAAAATTTGGAAAGTTCGGGCATGAACGCGCATTTTGCTACATTCTGCCGTGAATATCGACTGTCTTGCATGGAAATTGCCAGCCTGAATATATGCAAATCTCTTTACAAAGCATATTCCCGATTTAACCCATCCTGAAATGAAAAAATATCTCCCAAAAATTGGCTTGTTTGGACTTGGTACCGTTGGACAGGGGTTGTTAAATATTATCCAAAAATCCAGTCTCCCTTTCGAAATTTCGGCCATAGTCGATCGCAGTTTTCAAAAAAAACAGGATCTCATCGGCAAAATTCCAGCCTCAAGCGATCCGGGACTGATTCTCGATAACCAGGAAATTGATATTATTGTTGAAGTAATCGGAGGTGTAGATTTACCGTTATTTATTATTCGAGAGGCTCTCGATAAAAAGAAAAATGTGGTTACGGCCAATAAATTCCTGTTGGCCCAGCATGGTTATGCCCTTTTTTCCAAGGCTCGGGAGAATGGCGTTAAAATCGGATTTGAAGCATCCGTTGCCGGAGCCATACCCATCATAAGAAATCTTGAAAATATTTTCTGGTATGAACAAATTCCGCTGCTGGAAGGAATTTTAAATGGTACAACCAATTATATATTAACCTGCATGAGAACTGAAAAAAAGGATTACCCGGAGGCTCTTGCAGATGCGCAAAGACTTGGGCTGGCTGAGGCCGATCCGGCTCTGGACATTAACGGAACCGACGCTGCCCACAAGCTTGCTTTATTGGCATCCCTGATTTCCAAAAAATGGATTGACTATAACAATATTTATGTCCGCGGGATTGGGAATCTGCGAATAAACGACATCTCATGGACTGAAAAAATGGGTTACCGGGTAAAGCAAATTTCCAGATATCATCTCCATGACGGGAAAATGTTTTTATCGGTTGAACCCTCGATTATCCGGCCAGGACATTACTTGTGGGATGTGGAATTTGAAAACAATGCCATTGTGTTTCAGGGAGCATATTCCGGAAACCATATGTTTGTCGGTAAAGGCGCCGGTTCCTACCCAACCGCATATTCTGTCTTATCCGATATCATGCACATAATACAGGGAAATTATAATCCATACATAGCCAATGATTGTCAGTGGCATTATGATTATCCGTCTCCAATAGATGACAATGAGAACGCATTTTACATCCGTCTACCTGTTCGAGACGAACCTGGAGTTCTGGCTCAAATTACTGCAATTTTAAGCGAAAACCATATATCGATTGCTTCGGTACATCAAGACGCACCACTGGAAACTACCGATAATCCCGTGGATATCATTATTGTTACGCACAAGTGTTATCGAAAATCCATTCACAACATCCTTAATTTGCTTGAAAAATCAAAAGTGTTGCAAGGCGAAGCCGTATTTCTGGCTATGGATGAAAATTAACATTGCCGGAACCACTAATTTATCCGACAAGTTTGTTTTTTCGCGCACATAGGAGAACATTTTTTACACCTCCGCTGCAGCCTGAAAATCATACCGATCCATGGGAAAAAACCGTTTTTTATGTAGCGCGCATAAATCTGAAAAATTGCTCAAGGAAGTCAGGTCTTTACAGTTCATATCAAACTGTTTTCCCGGTTCTAAAACCTACCTTAATTGGTTTTGTATTTTTTTCCAGTCTATATTAAATGGTTCGACTTTGCCAGGTTTATATTTTCTGGAAAGCTCTTCAAGTGTCTGAGCCCGCTTTTCCGAAAGGGGATGAGTCAAGAGCCATTCCATGTTTTTCATTTCTTTTTCATTTTCTGACATTTTTTTAAAAAATTGAATTAAACCATCTGATGGTATATTGGCTGCAGCCAGTAATTTCATTCCCCCGATGTCGGCCTCGCTTTCCATCGAACGACTGTAACCAAGAGATAATAACTCAGAACCTGCCTGCAATAATACTGCTCCGCCGCTTGCTGTATCGCCAATGATAATCTGGAGAATCGCCATTAAACCTGTATTTTGGACTATTTGCTTCATTGCATGACGTTTCTCTACATGCGTAATTTCATGCGCCAGAATCCCCGCAACTTCTTCAGGACTCCGGGCTTTTAACAATAGACCTTTCAAAACCACAATCCTGCCTCCCGGCAAGGCGAAAGCATTTTCTATCGGGGAGTTTATAATAGTAATTGAATATTTAAAAGGAGTTTTTTTCAGGGCGCCCGTCAGGCGATTCTTGATAGTATCCAGCGACTGGATAACATATTTATCGTCTACCCTGGAACTACCGGGCGCAATGGAGGCTATGGCCGAAGGATACCCAATCTCCCCAAGTTTTTCATCCCACTTTACAGGAATCAACTTTACGGCAATAGAAGCTGCCTCGGTGGTTGCAAGTGAAATCAAACCAGCAACAAGAGAAATGATGAAGATTATTCCCGTTAGTCTGAACTTTTTTTTCTTCCCGCGGACTTTTGTTGCGTTGATGGCTTTTTGACGTGTTTCCGGATTTGAATTTTCCGCCAGTTTGGTTAATATTTCTGCCCCATGCACCAATACCGCTGGATTTTTCCGTACTGCATCCGGGTAAAAGTATACCATATCGTGATCAAACCCGCCAATATGTATCTGCGCCCGATCCAATTCTATGTGTAATTCACCGCCATCAAAACGAGCCAATAATGTATATTCATTTTGCAGTAATATTTCAGCTTCTTTTTTGCCCTCTGAAAAAGTTTCGTCAAATACCAGCCCCTTGTATTTCATTGTCGGCTTTCTACTTTCCTCCACCCATCTGCCCAGGCCGCAAATGAGCTGTGATTTCTGGTCTGCATATAAAGTTTGCCAGACCCCCTGAAGCGGCATACAAAACCTTCGCCGCTCAAAAACAACGACTTTATCCCGCCCAGTTTTTCTATCGTAAAATCAAGCGTTGGTTCAAATCCCACAATATGACCGTTGTCTATAATACATTCTCCCCTGACATCAATTTCATCAATAGCGCCAAAGCTTGAAAAAAACAAAGCGCCTGTTCCGGAGACCTTTAAAAACAATATACCTTCGCCGCCAAACATGGATTTAAAACCGCCCCACTTACTATCAATGACAAGATCAGGACTCCCCGCAATATATGCCCCCCGGCTCAAAATAATATCCTCGCTGGACATTTTTTTAAAATGAACATCACCCATAGTGTCGGGCGCAAAAATAATTTCTCCAGAACCATTTGTTGCTGTAAATTTGTTTTGAAAAAAGCTTTCCCCGGACATAACCATCCGCTTTAAAGAGCTAAAAACTCCGCCGCGTGCCCTTGTCTCAATCGTGATACCGGATGTCATGGAGACCATTGCTCCAGATTCAGCAAGAATGGATTCATTATGCTCCAAATAAATCTTGACTACGGGAAAATCAGGTTTGCCAATAATTTCATGTTTCATATTCTGTTACCCGTTTCCCTATTCTTTTTTGGGAGGAAGCGCATCTCTTAACCATCGCCCAAATTCCGGAACGCTGCGTGATTGTATGTATAAATTTCCATTCCCGGTAAATCGGGCAACAAGCCCTTCTCCTCCAAAGAAAAAACTTTTCCATCCGCCAAATTTTATAATCTGATAGTTCAGAGTGTTATCAAATGCAACGATATGACCGGTATCGACAAGAAAACTTCCTTGAACGCTGATTTTCTCAATTCCTCCATAGCTGGAAAGTAATAACTTACCGGTTCCGCTTAACTTTAAAAAAAAGAGACTTTCGCCGCTAAAAAAACCCTTTAAACCCTGAAATTTTGTATCTATGTCAATCGAAGAATCTGCCGCCAGAAAACAGGTAGATTGGGCATATAAAGTCCCGTTGTTGAGATCGCATTCAATGATATCTCCCGGCAAAGTTGGGGCAAGTTTTATTTCGGCCTTTCCATCAGTTGAGGAAAATACGTTCATCCAGAAGTTTTCTCCCCCCAAAAAAGCTGCTTTCAGGCTCCGCAATATTCCGCCGCGGGAAGCTTTTTCCGTAACCATGTTGATATTGGTAGAGATGCCAACCATTGCTCCGCCTTCGGCGCGTATTTTCTCGCCTTCATTTAACGTGACTAGAGCCATGGCAAAACCGGGTTTGTATTTTAATTGAATCTCCATATTATCTCAGGACGGCAGCAAGCGCATTAACCAGTATATAAACCCGCCTGGAACGCGAGTTTGAATCCACAATTTCCCCTTGCCTTTAAAGCGCATGGTAAACCCTTCGCCGGAAAGCAAGGTAGATTTCCACCCGCCTGTTTTTGAAACCTCAAAATTCAAAGGACTCTCAAAGGCAACCATATGACCTGTATCCAGTATGTATTCGCCATCTACATCCACTTCCATAATCGCTCCATAGGAATTAATGTATAATACTCCCTGGCCATTTGCTTCCAATAAAAAAAGACCTTCGCGGGAAAATAAACTTCTGAATCCTCCAAACCTTGTTTTCAAGGAAATGGCGGGTTCCGAACATAAATAGGATCCACGTTGAATAATAACGGGAGTAATGCCCAAATCAATTTTCTTAATGTCGCCGGCAAGATCGGGAGCCAATCCCAGATTCAATTTCCGGACGGGAGCTGTAAAAATATTATAAAACATACTTTCACCCCCCAATAATTTGCGAATGAGAGCCGTTATAAATCCACCGGCCATAATCGTTTGAATTTTGGCATCATCGCTCATATATACCATCACACCCGCTTCGGATTGAATGGTTTCTCCCGGTTCCAGCTCTACATCAAGCAAAGCATAGGATGGATTATGTTTTATGGAATATTTCATGATTTACACACATTACAAACAATCAAAACGTCAAGCACATTCTGGTTTTATGCAAAATTGGCTCTGGCTTTTTGCTCAGGGGAACGCCCCAAAAAAATTAACGTTTTGAGAACTGGCTTGCTCTACGCGCTTTGTGCAGGCCGTATTTTTTTCGTTCTACCATACGTGAATCCCGCGTAAGTAAACTATGTTCTTTCAGCTTGCTATGATATTCCGGACTTGCAAGATGAATGGATCGGGCTATACCCAGCCGGATAGCTTCTGATTGACCGGTAGTTCCGCCGCCATAAACATTTACATGGACATCATATTCTTTTTCAATACCCAGCAATGTTAGCGCCTGTTTTACCTTGGTTTGATCTACGCTGCGGGGAAAATAATTTTCAATACTTCTGCCATTTATTACAATTTTACCGCTTCCCTTGACAACTTTAACACGTGATACGGCCTCTTTTCTTCTTCCTGTAAAAAGCAATCGAGTGGCTGGTTTTCCGGGATTTTTTTCCTTTACAGGTTTTACCGAGGGAGCTTTTGCAATTTTTCGATCTTCTGTTTTATGGATTTCTGCTTTTTTTGTTTCGATTGTATGCAATTCTCTTTTATGAGTTTCGACAACTTCTGTCGTTGCTGGTTCGGTTTTCATCGACGTTTTATTCTCATTCGATGGCGTCTCTACTTTTTCCTTATTCGAACCTTTTGTTTTTTTTTCTGCCTTGATTTTTTCTGTCATTTTTCCCCCAGAATTATACCTGAATCATTTCCGGCTTTTGTGCGTCCATTCCGTGTGCGTTTCCCTGAAAAATGCGAACACGCGTCAATAATTTCCTGCCATGAGTATTTTTAGGAAGCATCCCCTTTATAGCTTCGTATAAAATTTTATCGGGAACTTTTTCCATTTGTTTTTTCATGGTTCTTGTTTTTAGACCGCCAAAATAACCGCTATGCCAGTGATAAAGTTTTTGATTTACTTTATCGCCGGTTGTTTTCACATTGGCTGCGTTGATAATAATAACACGATCGCCGGCTACAACGCCTGGCATAAACTGCGGCTTGGTTTTTCCTAATAATATGGATGCCACGCGCGAGGCTAACCTTCCCATAATTTTGTCTGTCGCATCGATAATCACCCATTTACCCCCATCCTGAGGCGCTTTGGTATGAGTTGTTCTTTGACCGTATAGTGGATCCATTCAGTTCTCTCCAAAAAATAATTTAATGACAGAACCTGGAATAGACATGGCCTGTCAAATTATTTAAGTGGTTGGAGCCTGGGCTGCTGGAACTCAATAATCAACCCCCATCATTGGTAAAAACAGGCGTTTTTGCATGCGGAGCGCGCCACAAACGCAAAATTACCTCTTGCTTGGGCATGAACGCCAGTTCATGCCCAAGCTCGTTGTATATGAATCGGTCTGAAGTTTTTTGAATTTTTTTAATTGACAAAGTATCAATTTTTTAGCGTGGTATTCATGTACTAAGAGGACAGGTGCGGGCTCCAGAAGTGATGAAAGTGTTTTCAATATTTCCAGCGTTAGGTTACCACTCCCTAGTTACTATTCAAATTTCAGGAGATGTTTAAATGAATATTTATGTGGGTAATTTGCCCTATACGGCAACTCAGGATGATCTTGGCGCATTGTTTGGCAAGTTTGGTCAGGTAACTTCTGTAAAGGTTGTTACAGATAAATTTAGCGGGAAATCTCGAGGATATGGATTTGTTGAGATGGCCGAAGATGCAAATGGCTCCGAGGCCATTGATAAATTAAACGGTCAGGATTTTAAAGGGCGTGAACTCAGAGTAAGCCCGGCCAAACCAAAAGAACAATAACTTAAGCTCGTCGGGAGCGCAATTTTTATTCGCTCCTGATAATGTTCGTACAACGCTTTTCCGATGAATATATAGCTATGATTATATATCCGTCGAATCCCAGGAGAGAGTTTTGGGATTTTATTGTTCTGGTTATTACTGTATATGTGGCTATCGTTGTTCCAGTACGGATTGCATTAAATTATCATTACAGCAGCTGGTTTTATCTTTTTGAAATCATCGTAACATTCATTTTTAGCGTCGATATATATCTAAATTTCAATACTGCCATAAAAAAGGGCGTAAAATATATAACTGACAAGAAGGAAATTGCCAAAAAATACAAAGCAAAGGGTCTGGCAATGGATATTTTGTCTGCGATACCTCTTTTTGCAGTATCTGCTTTTGTATTTGGGGTTACTGCCCAATCGCTTCAGGTATTGCGATTATTTGAGTTGAATCGGCTTTTAAAACTGCATCGCATGAATCACCTTCTGGATATCTGGCGAAAACGATTTCAAATTAATCCTGGAACTTTACGTCTACTCAATTTTATTTTAATTTTAGCTCTGGTTTCCCACTGGATTGCCTGCATCTGGATTATGATTGGCGGAGTTAGAACAGACAGTAAAGAATACGGAGAAATTTACTCTCTGGCGATTTACTGGACCGTTACCACGATAGCCACCGTTGGTTATGGCGATATAACTCCTCAAAATTTTACCCAGAGAATGTTTGCCATTATGGTGATGATTGTTGGCGCAGGCAGTTATGGATTTGTCGTTGGTAATATTTCCAGTCTTCTGGCAAGCGTAGATGTGGTAAAGGCCAGCTACCGCAAAAAAATGGAAGAGATAAGCGCTTTCCTGAATTATCGTTCGATCCCCGCAGATATGCAGAACAAAGTGCATGAATATTATGATCATATTTGGGAAAGTCGCCTTGGTCATGACGAATCCACAATGTTAAATGAAATTCCGGAACCGCTAAAATCTGATATTGCACTTTTTATGAGGCAGGATCTAATCAAAAAGGTGCCTTTTTTTGTGCATGCAGAGGAAAAGCTTTTAAAAGATCTTGTAATGTCCCTTCAGCCGACAGTATATCTTCCAAACTCATATGTCATTAAAAAAGGAGAAACCGGTTCGTGCATGTACATAATCAGTACTGGAACGGTTGATGTGGTTTCCGAGGATGAAACTACGGTCTATGCAACCCTGCGCGAGGGAAGTTTCGTGGGCGAAATGGCTTTGGTTCTCGATATGCCGCGTACGGCAACTGTAAAAACCCGGGAATATTGCGATGTCTATATTCTTGATAAATCAGATTTTGATAAAATCCTGGAAAAATATCCTGACTTTGCCAAGCATATTCAGAAAATAACAAAAGAGCGAATGCACGCAATGGCTCCTGGCCGACAAGATGAAACAGGGAAGTCTCCTCTAAATCCGGAAACAAATTAGAAAAAGACTAAACATCCGCAAGTCAGGCTTTGGGGGTTTTTACTTTTTGTATATGGAGTTCTCAGAAAGTTGTATATGCGGGAATCATTTTAAAGATATGGATATGTATTAAATGAGTTTATTCAGCGAGAATCTTTTTTAGCCTTTCCGGAATATCGCCATATCGCTTATAATTTTTTGTTGTCCCATCGGGAAATGTAATAGAATATTTCCCATTTTTGTTTTCCATGAAATAATTTTTCTTTTGACCTGAAAAGTTCCTGGACTCCATTTCCTGGATCATTTTGCGATATTTTAACGGAAGTTGGTTTAAAGAAGAAAAGTTCCGCGAAACGTCGTCTTCCACAACGGTATACTTTCCATCATTATGATATATTTTGGTACCAAGGTAGTCAAAGGATTCAAAGATCGATATTTTCGGCAAGGGCTTTTCCTGTTTTTTATTTTTTTGCAATACAGGCGCTGGTTGACTGGCTTTTCGGGTTATTTTGCGATTTGATATAATCAACCAGCTTAAGACTACCATAAAGAAAATGGCAACGATTAAAAGAGTAAAAATATCCCAATCATTTATGATCATATTGTATTATATCGGTTTCTAATATGAAACTTCCACTTTATTTCGCGATATTTGGAACAGTACCGGACATCGGCATCGGTATGTTGCAGGCAACCAACAAGACTACCAGATTTTTTCGAGACGCAGACAAGAGCCGACAAAGCAATTTTTATTTTTAAATGGGCATGAATTTACTCCATGCCCTTAAAAAAATAAAACTGATCAGCTAAAACTGCTCAAAATCTTTCTTGTTTACTGCTCTTGGCTGGCCAGATTTTGCGGAATCGGACGAAACATCCGGCTTTGGAGCCGCCGGAACTTTCGGAGATGCTTTTGGATATACTTTTGGTTTACTATCCGGCATATTTTCTGCTTGCTCCGCACCGCTTGTTAAATGCACGGGTTTGTTAGCGTTTTTTTTATGTTTGCCTGAAATCCTTCGATTTTAAAGAAACTTACAAGATCAACAATGGATTCCACCGAGCCGTTTAGTTCTTCGGCGGTTGCCGGAAGCTCTTCGGCGCCCGAAGCTGTCTGATTGGTGACCACGTCGAGCTGACCTACGGCAGCGTTGATCTGATTGACTCCGCTTGCCTGCTGGCCTGAAGCGGCCGTTATTTCTTCGACAAGATCGGAAGTTTTTTTGGTATTTGGCACAATCGACTACAGCATCTCGCCTGCCTTGTTGGCAATATTTACGCTGTTTACAGCCAACTCGCTGATTTCTTTGGCGGCAACCTGGCTTCTTTCGGAAAGCTTGCGAACTTCAGAGGCTACAACCGCAAATCCTTTTCCATGCTCGCCTGCTCGCGCTGCTTCAATGGCCGCATTAAGCGCCAGCAAATGCATTTTTATTCTCCATCAGATTTTATATACGCAGTATTCCTGGGGATTATCGCAAGCTGCCAACAACATCCACGAAACTGCGAACCTTGCCAGATTCTTGCCTTCTTTATCTTACCGAAGAAAAAACGTCTGTAGGGGTGAATTACCAAATGATAATAAATGACGATCGACATATTGACGAATAAAACTTGAAAAACGAATGATATTTCTCAATAAAAAGCGTTTTTGGCGGTTCCAGGAAAGAAAAATATCACCACGGAGGCGCGGAGAACGCGGAGAGGTTAGGCTGGTCGCATTGAAAAGCGCTTGTCTGCTTATAAAGTATTTTTTGAGTGTTTTCTATGGTTGAGTTATTGAGAAGCGAGGTTATTTCCATACGAAAAGAAACAAATTCCTTAAACTGCATCCAGATGACCAAACCCCGCGATTTTTCCCATGTTCCGGGCCAATACCTGCAAATTTTTTCCCAAAATGGGGGAGGCGGTAAACATCTGGCGATTGCATCGCATCCGGATGAAAATTTCCTGGAATTTTTAATCAATACTCGCGATGCAAATTTTCACGACCTTTGTCTGTTGCCTGTGGGTAGCGCAGTTGAGATCAGTCATGCATTGGGACAGGGATTTTCAGCGCTAAAATTTACCGGCAAAACGGTTTATCTTGTTTCGCATGGCAGCGGAATATCGGCCATGAAACCCTTTATTCAGGAACTTCGAAAAAACCGCAACCTGTACGGTTCAATTCGCTTTATTTACGGGGTTAGAACCCATCTTGATTTTCCCTACCGAAATCTGTTGCGCGACTGGATGGGTTCCATTGAATTGTATGATATTATTTCTCAAAATCCAGACGATATGTCTTTATGGACGGGGGAAACCGGCCGCGTTCAGGATGTGCTTGCAAAAATAAAACCGTCTCCTGAAAACTCCATTGCCGCAATAGTCGGAAGCCCGAACATGGAAAAAGATATTATTTCCATGCTGACCGGTTTTGGTTTCAAGCCAGAACAAATTTTATTAAACCATTAACCGCAAATATCTGCAGGGGGCAGCCGGCAACGTCGAGTAGGCGCCGGGGTTACCCCCGGAACCTCTCACAGAACCGTACAAGTGCTGTTCACATACGGCTCTTCGAAAAGGACAGGTTTTATACCTTTCGGCTTTATACATCCGTCCCTGAGA
>Ga0224495_10001183_pt1 | contig 18897 bp, 17 predicted proteins | sample SF_Jul11_sed_USG_FD_168128 | JGI IMG/M metagenome (GOLD analysis project Ga0224495, IMG submission 168128) | Sediment microbial communities from San Francisco Bay, California, United States - SF_Jul11_sed_USGS_4_1 | ecosystem: Environmental > Aquatic > Marine > Sediment | place: USA: California... | reverse complement strand
CGGCGCAGACGTTGCATCATGCGTGCCGGATTCTGCGTGGTAAGGAAGCCAATCTCCAGCAAGGTTTTTTCCATGTGCACAAAAAACCCTTCCACCTGTTCATGCGTGGCGGGCTGTGTCTCAGGCACGCCGGGTAGATGGCTCTCCGCCGCCACGCTCAACTCATAGCACACCACCTGCACTGCCGCAGCAAGGTTGAGCGAAGAAAATTCCGGATTGGCGGGTATGCACACCAACACCTGCGCCTTGCCTGTTTCCTCGTTGGTCAACCCGGACATTTCGGTACCGAACAGCAACGCCACCGGTTGCGTGGCGGCATGCTGCAGCACCAAAGGCATAGCCTCACGCGGCGTCTTCACCTCAATGGAAATGTCACGCATACGCGCTGTCATCGCCACCGTAAATACCACGCCCTTCAAGGCCTCATCTATGGACGAGCAAACTACCGCGTCGCGCAATACATCGTCAGCTCCCGCCGCCATCGTATCGGCTTGTTCATTGGGAAAATGGCGCGGGTTAATCAGATACAGATGGCGCAAACCCATCGTCTTCATCGCGCGCGCTGCAGCACCTATGTTGCCCGGATGTGTGGTGTGACTGAGGACAACCCTGACGTTATCTAGCATAGTTAAGAACAGTCATTTAGACGTTAGTTAATTGCCCCGGGAGCCTGTCCTGAGCCTGACGAAGGATGGATAAAGCTTAGCTAACGGCTTGAGACTAACGTCTAGCGACTGTTTTCATAAGTGTTAAAATGCACATTGGATTTCCCCAGCTCATTAAAAAGGTAGTACCAATATGCACCCCATGCTCAACATCGCGGTAAAAGCCGCGCGTCGCGCCGGCAATTTGATTCACCGTTCCGTCGACAAGATAGACCACCTCACTATCACCAAAAAATCCCATGCGGATTTCGTCAGTGAAGTAGATAGCATCGCCGAGCAAACCATCATCCAGACCTTGCTGGAAGCATATCCAGACCACGCAATTCTAGCAGAAGAGAGCGGGACCCGAGGGGAGTCTGAATTCACATGGATCATTGATCCGCTTGACGGAACTACCAATTTTTTGCACGGTTTGCCGCAATTCGCCGTGTCCATCGCCTTGCGGCACAAAGGCATCATCACCCAGGCAGTGGTATACGACCCAACCAAGAATGAATTGTTTACCGCCACACGCGGTCGCGGCGCATTCCTAAATGATAAACGCCTGCGCATCACCAAACGCATCCACCTGGCCGACAGCCTGATCGGCACCGGCTTCCCCTATACCAGATTCGAACATCTGGATGCGTATCTGGCGATCTTGAAGGATCTGATGCAGAAGACCTCCGGGTTGCGCCGCCCCGGTTCTGCCTCATTGGACTTGGCATGGTTGGCAGCAGGACGCTATGACGGATTTTTCGAGACCGGACTCAAACCTTGGGATATCGCCGCAGGTTGCCTGCTGATCACCGAAGCCGGCGGGATGGTCAGCGACCTGAGCGGCAACGACACTTATCTCGATTCCGGGCACATCTGCGCGGGTAGTCCGGAGATTCACTCGCAACTGCTGCAGGTGATCGCAGTGCATCTGACTGCGGGATTGAAGGGGAAGTAACTTAAGAGCACTTCTAAACATTCAAACATATGTTGCGTCGCAATTTGTTGCTCGCGCCTTGTCTTGCTTATCACCAACCACTTGTACGCCGTTCTTTGGCAACCAAGTGGCATGGCTAGTGGTTTTATCAGAACCTTGAATTTCTAGAACCGCCCTTTAGGAATGCCAAATATCTTCCACTTCTCAGATCGATGGGTGAGACGGGTAGACTGCCTGCTCACCGCCAGAGCTGAACCGGTAAGTGCTCTTGCCCGCCGCCTTGGCGGAATACATTGCCTTATCTGCCGCGACAAGTAGCTCACCATCGACCATGGCATCATCTGGAAAACGTGCGATACCGATACTTACACCTATATGTAATGCATGTCCCTCCACCTCGAAAGGCTGACTAATGGTTTCTATGATCTTTTGAGCTACCAGTTTCACATCTTCGTGCTCATCGATATCATTCAGTATCAGCGTGAATTCATCGCCACCGAAGCGCGCCAATGTATCGCTTTCACGCACGCACTTACGTAACCTCTCGGTTACGAGTATCAGCAGCATATCACCGGCATGATGCCCCAGTGTGTCATTGACTTGCTTGAACCCATCCAGATCGAGATACAAAAGAACGATACTGCGCTGAATACGCTTCGCGATCATGATGGCCTGCCGGAGCCGGTCATAAAACAGGCTGCGGTTTGGCAATTGAGTCAATGTATCGTAATGCGCCAAATGCTCGATGCGTTGTTGCGTAAGTTTTTTCTCGCTGACATCGCGCAGAATAGCGGTAAACAAATGCGTATCGCCGAGCTTGACCTCGGTCACACCCAACTCCATCGGAAAAATTGTGCCGTCCTTGCGCACCCCATCGATTTCCTTGGTTTTGCCGATTATTCGCGCCTGTCCGGTCCGCAAATAACGCGCCAGATACCCGTCGTGTTGCTCCCGGTGAGGCGCTGGCACCAACAGCGAGACATTTTTACCAAGTATCTCCCCCTCGCTATAACCGAATATTTTCTGGGCAGCGCGATTGAATGACAGGATTATGCCTTTGGTATTGATAGTGACAATCCCTTCTGCTGCCATCTCCAATATCTTGTGTGACTTGACGCTTTCCAAATGCAAGGAACGTTCCAGCGGCTTCAGGAATAAATACCAGAAAAACGGTACGCACAGCGAGGTCAGCAAGGTCGCATCTGAAATGGCTTCCAGCCATGGCGATTGGGATATATTTTCGAAATTATCGAGAAAAAACATGATGCCCATCTCGCCACTGAAGACGAATATGAGCAAAATCACGAATAATTGAAGTGGATGCCGATTGACAAGCATGTCTCAATATCCCTGAACCAAGGAATTAGAATCAATCTGGTCAAACTTCGCTTTGCGCTTCAAACTGGTCATGATAACTTCCCGTTAACCCACAAGAACCCTGCCCTTAACACAAGTCGCGATGAACGAGCAAGATTCTACCCCAAAACATACCCCGATGATGATGCAGTATTTGCGCATCAAGGCAGAATATCCCGGCATGCTGTTGTTCTACCGCATGGGGGATTTCTACGAACTTTTCCATGCCGATGCAGAACGTGCGTCTAGGCTGCTCGACATCACGCTGACCCAGCGCGGCACATCCAACGGATCGCCGATCAAAATGGCCGGGGTGCCCTATCACGCCGCCGAGCAATACTTGGCGCGTCTGGTGAAGATGGGTGAGTCAGTTGCGATCTGCGAGCAGATCGGCGACCCAGCCACCAGCAAAGGCCCGGTCGAACGCAAAGTGGTTCGTATCGTCACGCCTGGCACCGTCACCGATTCCGCATTGCTGGAAGAAAAACGTGACAGCCTGTTGCTGGCGCTTCATGAACGTCAGGGCAAGTTGGGATTGGCTTGGTTGAACCTGGCCTCCGGGCAATTAGTGGTTTTTGAGACCACGACGGAAAACCTGCCTGCCGAACTGGAACGTTTGCAACCCTCGGAAATTTTGCTCGCCGAGAACGCCACTGCGCCACAAAGCAATGCGCCCAGTAAAACATTACCCGCATGGCACTTTGATCTGGAACCATCGCGCCGCGTGCTGTGCCAGCAATTCGCCACGCTAGACTTGGCCGGTTTCGGTTGCGGCGATTTCACTGTAGGGCTGGAAGCCGCGGGTGCACTGCTCGGTTACGCCAAGCTCACGCAAGGACAGAACATCGCGCACGTGCGTGGCATGCAGGTATACAGCGCGGATCGCTACGTGCGCATGGATGCCGCCACCCGCCGCAATCTGGAAATTACCCAGACCTTGCGCGGTGAACCCGCTCCTACCCTGCTCTCGCTGCTCGACACCTGTGCCACCAACATGGGCAGCCGCCTGTTGCAGCAATGGCTGCACCATCCGTTGCGGGATCGTGCAGTATTGAATGCAAGGCTGCTTGCAGTTGAACAGCTTAACGTGCTGTATCGCGAAGTACATGCACACCTCAAACCCAGCGTCGATGTCGAACGCATCACCGCACGCATTGCGTTGCGCAGCGCAAGGCCGCGCGACCTGTCAGGTTTGCGCGACACACTCAAGCAACTGCCACGCCTGCACTCAACACTCTCTGCCTGCGATGCATCGCTCAACAAGGAACTGGCCGATGCCATGCAAGCCGACCACACGCTGATCACGCTGTTGCAAAAAACCATCAAAGCCGAACCCTCCTCCGTGCTGCGCGAAGGCGGGGTGATTTCCGATGGCTTCGATGCCGAGCTGGACGACTTACGTGGCATCCAGACCAACTGTGGCGACTTCCTGCTGGCGCTGGAGGTACGCGAACGGGCTCGCACCGGAATCGCCACGCTGAAGGTGGAATATAACCGCGTGCATGGTTTCTATATCGAAGTGACGCACGCGCAGAGCGCCAATGTGCCGGACGATTACCGCCGCCGCCAGACACTAAAGAATGCCGAGCGCTACATTACGCCAGAATTAAAGGCTTTCGAGGACAAGGCCCTATCCGCCAACGAACGCGCATTAGCTCGCGAGAAATTCCTCTACGAACAACTGCTCGACCAGCTTGCCCCGTTCATCCCGCAACTGCAACGCATCGCCGCCGCCATCGCCGAACTCGACGTGCTCGCCACTTTTGCCGAACGCGCCGCCACGCTGAATTTCAGTACGCCGCAATTCAGCGGCAACGCACAGATCGTCATCAGCAAGGGACGCCATCCTGTAGTGGAAGCGCAAGTGGATAGTTTCACGCCGAACGACACCACCCTCAACGACGCGCGCCGCATGCTGCTGATCACCGGTCCCAACATGGGCGGCAAATCCACCTACATGCGCCAAGTCGCGTTGATCGCGCTGCTCGCGCATGTGGGCTGTTTCGTCCCGGCGCAATCCATCGTGCTCAGCGAGATCGACCAGATATTCACCCGCATCGGCGCATCGGATGATTTAGCCTCAGGACGCTCCACCTTCATGGTCGAGATGACCGAGGCAGCCAATATCCTGCACAATGCCACGGAAAAAAGTCTGGTGCTGGTAGACGAAATCGGGCGCGGCACCTCTACCTTCGACGGCCTCGCCCTCGCCTATGCCATCGCGCGCCACTTGCTGGAAAACAACCGCAGTTTCACCCTCTTCGCCACGCACTATTTTGAATTGACGCGGCTTTCAGAGGAGTTCGCGCAACTGTCCAATGTGCATCTCGCCGCCATCGAACACCAACATAGCATCGTGTTCCTGCACTCGGTGAACGAAGGTGCCGCCAGCCAGAGCTACGGCCTGCAAGTTGCCGCCCTCGCAGGTGTGCCGAACAGTGTCATCCGCGCTGCGAAGAAACAACTGTTCAAACTGGAGCAGAACAGCGCCGCACAAAATCCGCAGGGCGACCTGTTCGACAAAAAACCGGAGATTCCGAAACCGGAAGATCATCCGGCATTGCTGTTACTGCGCAATTTGCACCCGGATGAATTGAGCCCGAAGGAAGCGCTGGAGGCAATCTACCATCTGCGGAAGCTGATTTAACGCCTCTCCAGCTGCACCCATCTCCGCTAGCCATGTCACGCAGGCTGCGCCAAGTCCATGTTTGGGTTTTTGCCGGACTTGGCGGTTGAATACCAACTGAGTGCGAAAATGTCCAGGTTGCTTGCATGACCAGTGGAAAGGCAAGCGGTGCCACAAAAAACCAAAGGTAGCCGGATTTATCCGGAAAAGCGCCTGGATTAAAATGAAATCAACTTCGAAGCCCATCCCTCTAAAATCAGTGCATTCCTTTATAAACCACTTAGTTGAATGATCTTATCTGGCATACCGCCTCGGTGGATATTATTCAGATTAAGATTGTGGTAAATTTCCTCCGGGTTGAATTTTCACCCTTTGATCAATCAATCTGGAGGAGAGCAGAATGAGCATTTTGACTACGATACTTATCGCTATTGGAGTCGCTGCAGTCATTGGCATTAGTGTTGCGTTTATCACCGATAAAATCAGAAGCAAGTAACACATGTGGGCTTGGTTATTACATGGCCAAGCCCGCAGTCACACAGCCGCTGCACACTTCATCATCAATACTGGATGAAACTAACCGGACTCAATTACTTGCTTTGCGCGTTAACTAGAGCTGGCGCTTGATTATCGCCTGTAGACAATGAGGTAGAGGTGGTTTCCCTGCTCAACGGCTCGGCAACCTGGACAGCCGACGCTGATTTGTTTGCCGAATACTCGGCAGGAGCTGTTGCAACATTGGGTACTGCCGATTCAAAAGCAGTAGCCTGCTTGAGACGCTGCGGAGTCTCCGCTTGATTCTTTGGTTCGCTATTGCTGATATCAAGTGCCGCCTTCTGCTTGCCTGCCATCAAGGGTTGGGCAGAAGCCGGTTTGGATGCTATTTGCTCGGAAGCCTTCAAATCGAGTATATGTTCCGGTTCGATCCTCCTGCTAACCGTCAGGCTGATTTTCTGGGTGGCCTCCGGGCTGATGGTTTCAGTTCGTAAAGTCGTTATCGGCCTGACCTCTATTTTCGATAAACTGTCAGAAGGCAGGTTATCTTCAGCCTGATTCGCTGCCATCCATAACTGCCATGCAGCGACCGCTATTACCGCAACAGCCAGCGCCGCCAACAACCTTGCGCGGCGGATTTTGTCCTGCTCACAAATTATGCGAACCTTGGCCTTGCCGAAAATCGTATGGGTAATCTTTGCCTCGCCGATGTTTGTCCACCTGCCCACGTCTGATTGTGAGCTGGTTGCCAGTAATTGGCGGTCTGGAATATCGAATTGGCTGATTTCGTGCCACATTTCTAGTGCTCCCTGAATATTTCCTCTGGATAACCGCATGATAACAACTAATAGCCAAGTTACAAAAGTCCATGACAACATATGATCGCCCGGCTAATCTGTTCATGTCCATATTGAATGTAATGCGGATCGGGAATTATCATTCAAGCGTACCGTAACATTCATGCCCCATCTCATCATTTCCATCTCCGGCCACGGTTTCGGCCATGTTGCTCAGACCGCGCCGGTTCTGAATTTATTGCATCAACGCATGCCTGAGTTGCGCATGACGGTGCGATCTGCCGTGCCGCTTGCCCATCTGCGGTCGCGCATCCTTGCGCCGTTCAACCACCTGCCCAGTGAAGGCGACATAGGAATGGTGATGTCTTCTGCGCTGGACGTTTGCATCGAGAAGAGCCGCGCAGCCTATCGTGCTTTCCATGCTGATTGGGATATGCGCGTCACCCGGGAATCATGCCTGCTGCATGAACTCAAGGCGGATTTTGTATTTTCCAATGTCGGCTATCTGCCGCTGGCTGGCGCGCACCGGTCGGGCATTCCAAATGCGGCGTTGTGCTCGCTGAACTGGGTGGACATCTACCGCCACTATTGCGGCGAAGATGCCATCGTTAAGCAGATACAAAGTTGTTACACCAGCGCCGATGCCTTTCTGCGCACGGCCCCAGGCATGTCAATGGAGCACTTTCCCAACCTCGTTCCGGTCGCACCTATCGCCGCTCAGGGAAAGAACTTGCGTGATGAGATAAATCTCCGCTTGAGGTTATCGAATGAAGAAAAGCTGGTGCTGGTGAGCATGGGTGGAATCACCAGCCGCTTGCCGATAGAAAAATGGCCTAGGATAGACGGCGTACGCTGGCTGGTGCAAAGAAACTGGCAGGTCGAGCACCCCGATGCGATCGAGCTTGAAGTATTGCAAATGAATTTCAGCGACCTGCTCGCCAGCAGCGATACGCTGATCTGCAAGCCTGGCTATGGCAGTTTTGTCGAGGCCGCATGCAGCGGCGTACCGGTTCTGTATGTCAATCGACCCGACTGGCCGGAATCGCCCGCATTGATTGCATGGCTGCTAGAGCACGGCCTGTGCCGCGAAATCTCCCGGCAAGCATTGGAAAAGGGGCGGATAAACGCAGAACTGGAATATATCTGGAAGAATGCACGAGCTGAACCCGTCGTTCCGGACGGCGCGGAACAAGCGGCGGCTTGGTTAGCCAGGAAATTTGATCGGTAAAGTTCCTTGGCACATCAGTGACGCCATGCCAGCCATTCTGTTGGAAAATCGATTGTATCCAGTCCCTGCTTTATCAACCAATAGCTCCCCGCCACCAGCCGGAATAGTCAAAAATCCCCAGAAACTTCATGTAAAGCCCAAAAAAATTTCCCTTAAGCTTTCCTTAAGTTTGGCAACTTAATCTGCAGTCCTTAATTTTCTGACAGGTGGAGATAGAAAACCATGGGCGATTGGCAATTTCAGCAGGCGTATGAAAAGCATATGGCAGGCAACCGGCAGTCAGCCAGGATGCTGTATGAGCGTATCATCAAAAAAAATCCCGGCCATGTAGACGCCAGATATATGCTGGGCACTTTGCTGGCAGAATCCGGAGTGCTTGAGCTTGGTCTGGTTCATCTCAAATCAGCCGCAAACCACAAGCCGGACTCCCCGATGATCTATACCAATCTCGGCCACGTTTACCTGAAACTCGGCAAGATCGAGCAAGCCATCAACAGCTACCAGAAGTCACTCAAGCTCAATCCGCATTCTCCTGAAATCCTTTTCAATCTTGGGGTAATTTTCTATAAACAGGAAAAGCTCGGAGAGGCCGCAGGTTACCTCGAAAACTGCCTGGAGCAGAACCCGGACTTCACTACCGCATACCCATTGCTTGGGAAAATACACAGGGAATTGCAGCATCCAGATCTGGCGGTCGCATGCTTCATGAAACTGCTCGAATACACTCCAGACTCGATCGAAGTGCTTTTTGAACTCGGCAATATATTTGCCGCGCATCAGGATTATGCAAACGCCACAATTTACTTCAAGCGCATTCTTGATATCGATCCAGGCAACGACTCTGCCCGCCATGCGGTAGCTGCGCTATCAGGTGAAACCACCGCCGCCGCCCCATTGCAACATGTCGAGCAGATATTTGACGAGCTGTCGGAAAACTTTGAAAACCATCTTGAACAACTGGGATACCACGCTCCGGAAATATTCAAAAGCATGATCGCCGCATTGGCCGGCAACAACGTTCACTTTGACCATGCAATCGACCTGGGGTGCGGGACCGGTTTGTCGGGCATGCAATTCAGGCCGATGGTGACACACCTGACCGGTCTAGACCTATCGCAAAAAATGGTCGACCTTGCGCGCGCAAAAGGTATTTATGACGAACTGTCGAAGGACGATCTCTGCCACTTCCTCGAGCTTTCGCAGCAGCAATTCGACCTGTTTATCGCAACGGATGTTTTCCCCTACATAGGCGACCTTTCCAGCGTATTCAAGATGGTCGGCCTTCATGCCAGGCCGGATAGTTATTTTTTGTTCTCAACAGAAATGGCGCTGGAACAGGATTACATCCTGCGTCCGACCGGACGGTACGCACATTCACACAAATACATCGAGGCAATGGCAAACACACACGGCTTTGCAATAGCCGCATCCCAATCCACGGACTTGCGCAGGGAAGGCCAGCAGCCGATCAAGGGAGAATTGTATGTGCTTAAACCCGGATGCGCTGGCTAGTTGCAGGCCGTGTTGTGAAGGCTGAGGGATGAACAGGCGGTTAGCCGGAAAATTTGATGGGTAAAGTTCCCTGGCGCATCAGTGATGCCTTGCCCGGCTCCGGGTTGAAGAACTGATAGTTATTACTCCCGGTTTTTTTGGCGATGTACATTGCATCGTCCGCCATTTTGACCAAGGTTTCCTGGCAGTCAGTATCGTCTGGAAATATCGATATTCCTATACTACAGCCGACCAAGCAGGAGTTTCCACTAATCACGATTGGCTCGGACAGTGCTTCCAGAATTTTATGGGCCACCAGTATGGCATTATCTGCATGGTCGATATTGTTGAGGATGAAGATGAATTCATCCCCACCTACGCGCGCTACCGTATCCATGTCTCGTGCACTCTCAGCAAGGCGTTCAGCCACTACGGCAAGCAGGCTATCCCCAACGTGATGGCCGAAATTATCGTTGACCTGCTTGAAGCCATCCAGATCCAGAAACAGCACGGCAAATTTCTGTTTATAGCGCTTGGCCCTTGAAACAGCCTGATCAAGCCGGTCATAGAACAGGGTTCGATTGGGTAGCTTCGTAAGCGCATCGAAGTGCGCAAGTTGCGCGATTTTCTGTTCTGCCGTTCTGCGCTCGGAAATGTCGCGGATAACGCTAAAGAATACCCTCTTCCCATCCAGCTCGATCACCCTGGCATTGATCTCCACCGGCATGGCCGTACCATCCTTCTTCAGGTGAGCCGATTCAAAAACCGCTCCGCCTTTTTCGATATCATCCAGCCGCTTGGGAACTTTGGCGGCAAACTCGGGCGGATCCAGCCGGGTAATGTGCATCCCGATGATCTCGCCCCTAGTATAGCCGCGTTGTTCAAGACCGGTTCTATTGATGTCCAGAATGGTCCCGTTCAAATCGAGAATCATCAGACAATCGGCAGCATTATCGAACAGGATGCGGTATTTTTCGTCGCTCATGGTATAGCAATCTTTTTTGGGATAACTGTTTCCAGTATATCTTCAATGCGGCCTAACAGAGCGGATTGAATCACGAAAAAGCACAGAAGAATGCTCAGGAATGGCAAAGACTGCGCTGGATGCGAATACTATACAAACTACTGATGGCGAAGCAAAAGAAGCTCGGTCCCAACCACCAACACTTAAATATTTAATGCAAGTGACCGTTCTCGGCATCATGCACATGCCCGTGCTCTAGCTCGTCCGCACTGGCCGGCCGCACGCCGGTCACAGTGCAGTTAAAAGTCAGCGTCTTGCCTGCGAGCGGATGGTTGCCGTCCACCGTTACCTCATCGTCAGTCACTTCCACCACGGTAAACAGCATGTAGTCGTCATCATCGGCACCCTCCGGGCCGCCTTCGAATTGCATGCCTACGGCAACTTCTTTCGGGAACGAACTGCGTGCCTCAATTTCCACCAGGCCATGATCGTATTCACCAAAAGCATCATCGGGTTGCATCGTGACGCTGCATTGATCACCGGCTGCCTTGCCGTGCAAAGCTTCTTCGACCATGGGAAAAATGCCATCATAGCCGCCATGCAGGTAGCTAATTGGAGTTTTAACTTGTTCCAGCAATTCGCCGGTCGAGTCGAACAACTCATAGTTCAGAGATACCACGGTATCTTTCGCGATCTTCATTTCAGTTCCTTTATCAAATCAAGTATTTCATGCGCATGTCCGTGCGCCTGCACGCCATAAACAACATGACGCAGCATGCCTTTCTGATCGATCACGAACGTGGAGCGCTTGATCGAAAGTTTTTTCTGCCCTTCCACTTCTTTCTCATACATCACGCCATAACGCTTGCAAACGCGGGCATCCGGGTCAGAGAGCAGCAGAACAGACAAGCCATACTTGTCGCGGAACGAGGCATGGCTCAGGCAGTCATCCCGGCTGATGCCAATCACGATGGTGTCGAACTTGGTGAATTCCTCTTCGAGATCGCTGAACTCATTGGCCTCCAGAGTGCAGCCGGGGGTATCGTCCTTGGGGTAGAAATACAACACGACATTTTTCTTTCCCAGTTGCGATGTGAGGCCGAAAGTCTGCATGTCGGCATCCGGCAACTCGAAGTGCGGCGCTTCCATCCCGGTAGTGAGTTGTACAGACTGCATTAATATTTCCCCCTGTGCTGCATTTTAAACACATTTCGGTCGCGTCATAATAGTTTTTTCAGCTTCGCCGCACCTGACATCGGGAGGCTATAATTCACTTGATGAAAAATAAACTTACCCTGCTTGGCGGACTGTCCGTAAATGAGTTTCTGCGCGACTTTTGGCAAAAAAAACCATTGCTGATTCGCCAGGCTTTCCCCCAATTCAACGGACTGCTCGATCCGCAGCAGTTGCTGGCTCTGGCTTGCGCAGAAGACGTGCAGGCACGTTTGGTAAAGCATCGGCGCGGCAAGTTCGAATTGCACCATGCGCCATTCGAACCTGAGGATTTGGGCCAGTTAGGCAAATCCAACTGGACAGTGCTGGTGCAAGGAATGAACCATCAACTTCCCACAGCTGCCGCACTGCTCAAACACTTCAATTTCATCCCCCACGCCCGCCTAGATGATCTGATGGTCAGCTACGCCCCCAAAGGCGGCGGAGTAGGCCCACACTTTGACTCCTACGATGTGTTCTTGCTGCAAGGCATCGGCCACCGCCGCTGGCAAATCTCCACCCAGTCAGACCGCACGCTGATCGAAGGTGCGCCGCTGCGAATTCTCAAAAACTTTCGCATTGAACAGGAATGGGTGCTGGAAGCGGGCGACATGCTGTACCTGCCACCCCATTGCGCGCACAACGGCATCGCTGAAGACGATTGCATGACCTATTCCATCGGCTTCCGCACACCGGCCTATCAGGAACTGGCGGAGCAATTTCTGGTATACCTGCAGGACAGGATCGAAGTGCAGGGCATGTACGCCGACCCGGATTTAAAACCCCAGCAACATCCCTCCGAGATCAGCTCGGCAATGCTGCAACAGGTGGAACAAGCTATCAAGCAGGTGCGATGGGACAAGGAAGACATTGCGAATTTCCTTGGATGTTACTTGAGTGAGCCCAAACCCCACGTGTTTTTCGAGGCACCTGAACCTGCGTTAAGCCCATCCAGATTCCGTCAGGAGACCCAAAAGAAGGGTTTGATGCTCGACTTAAAGAGTCAGATGCTATGCCATGCAGGCTGGATATTCATGAATGGTGAAGCACACCAGCCAGCACCGCACGACTATGCGGTACTGCGCAACCTGGCCGATGACCGCGAATTACACTCGTTGCCGGAAATTTCTGCCGAATTGACCAGGTTTCTTTACCAATGGTATCTGGACGGTTATATTTCACCGCTCCGCGTCAGGAGTAGCACATGAGTGAACACGATATACAACACACCAAACTGGAAGGCATTGAGGATTACATCAGTGCGCTCGACAAGTTGTGCAAACTGGCGGAGCACAACCTGTATCTGTTCGAGAAAAATTATGATGGGCTAGGCTTTAACTCTGAAGCCCGCTATGCGACCCTGCGGAACTTTCTGCTCACCAGTTCCTCACACCGGCTATTTGTACTGGCTCACGATACGCGCTATCTATCTACACAATGTCCGCGCATGATGATGTTGCTGCGCCAATTTGGCACCAGCATGTACATATATCAAACCCCAAAACATTTGCAGCAGATCACTGAACCGTTCTCTGTCGCAGATGACACGCATTTTGTACGCCGCTTCCATTTCGACAATCCGTGCGGCATTTTTGGCATTCATGATCCGGAAAATGCCCGCGCCTTGAAATCGCGTTTCCAGGAAATGTGGGCGTCTTCCCATCCGGGCGTATCATCAGCCACGACAGGACTGCAGTGAAGAACTCACGAGAAAAGCCATCAATTACGGTTTTGCCGACACCCTTGCCATTGGCCGCAAACCAGTCAGGAATATCACCTGTCCGGTAATCCTGATGAGCCCGTCATGGAACCAGTTTCAGTTGAAAAATACGGCTGTTATTGGATGACGGATTCAGGCTCTGCTCGATCCTTCCAAGTTTTGGAACGATGAAACAAAGGTTTTTTCCGCTCCATGCATGTTGCTCCAGATAGATACCCACCAGCATACTCTTGGGCGCGTAACCAATTTTGTAGTCCTTGATCATTTGAAGGGTGCGTCCAGAGCTGCAATCCTGCTCCCGGATGACCATTTGCTTCAAGGAATCGCTTTCAAGAGCGGTGCCATCCTGGCCGAGAAATTGCGCATAAACCAGATTCTCCTGGTGCATGCGCTTTGCGGTCATCGACATTATCAAACGGTCGCTGCCCGCAAAGCCGCTGGGTATCGCTACCAGCATGGCCATCATCGCCAGGCAAACATCCGAAAACCTTAACCTGTTCATAAGAATCTCCCACGTAAACATTCTTAACGTCCAAATCTACTGATACTGGCCACACGATACATCATGCAATTTGCATAATCCAGTTCCAGATCAACCAGCAAAAAATTCCGCCTGCGTCATACAATCTCGCGCCAGGCAAAACCTTCCTGCTGCGACGCCACCCCCACCCAACTCCTTTCGCAATCAAGTGCGCCGCATAATGCCTGCACGGCAAGCTCCGGCGTATTGTTCTTTCGGCTGAGGTGCGCCGCAACCAGATGTTGCAGGTTGCTGACATCCAGCCTGGACAGAATGCCGGCTGCCTCGTGATTATTCAGATGTCCAAGACGCCCGCCCACACGCTGCTTCAAGCTGAGCGGGTAGTCTCCATTCATCAGCATATCGCTGTCGTGGTTGCACTCCAGAACGAGGGCATGGCAACCGCTCAACATCTGCTCGATATGTGCTGTACCGCATCCGGTATCGGTCAACACCGCCAGCCGCCGGGCACCGTCGCTGAAAACGAATTGCACCGGCTCGGCAGCATCATGCGGGACTGGATAGGGAATGATTTCGATATCGCCAATTGAGAACGGCTGATGGGGATCGATTTCATGAAGCAGCGCGATTTCAGAGAAAGCCTTGGGCAGGCTGCGCAACGTGCCATGGGTGAGCCAGACTGGAAGATTGAACTTGCGTGCCAACCGTGCCACGCCGCCGATGTGGTCGCCATGCTCATGGGTGACAACTATGCCGCTCAATTGCCCGGGATCCACTCCCATCCGTGCCAGACGCACGATGGTATCCTGCAGGCCGAATCCGCAGTCCATCAGCACCAGCGACTGGCCAGCTGCGGCCAGCAACGCGTTGCCTTCGCTGCCACTACCGAGCGAAGCGAACCGCATGGACATCAGCGTATTCCATTACCCAGCGGATAGCTACCATGCAATGTGCAATTCATTGTTTGCTTCCGTGGTTGAGTTGTTTCCGGGTTTACTGATTGATGTACTTGAAGATCGCCTCGGTTATCTGCCTCGTCACCTTGCTGCTTGCTCCATCCGGATCGGTGACAGAGACCTCGCATGCTGCGCCTACAACCTTCACGTTCACGCGATAACTGCTTGCCTGCTCGCTTTTCTTCCAGAACTTCAATTTATCCAGCCAACCGCCTTGAATCTTAACCGGGCGCAGGAAATAGGTGCCTTTCTCGCGATCCTTGTCTTCCACTCCCAAGCCAGCGCTCTCGATAGCCAGTCCCGCCCTGCGCCAGGACCTGTCGAACGCATCGTTCACGAAGATCATGAGGTTCCCGCCGGAAGTTTCGCGCAAGCTGGCACTCCCGACCGGCTCAGGCGCACCGTTTGCCGCCCCGCTCGCTGCCATTACTCCGGCTGCCGCCACTGCGCTGGCCGCCTGGGCTTCGCCGACGCCAAATCGCACCATCAAGCGCTGCAACATGATCGATTCCAGCTCGGGGTCATTGGCGCGAGGCTGCCATTTCGAAGTGGACATATCCTCCGAGTACACCTGTACGATACCGCGATGAGTGATATACACCTCGGTGCCCGATCCATCCTTGTTGCGCTCCAGACGCGTGAGATATTGGTCGCGCTCTCCGGACGAATAGACGTTGTCGAATACTTTTCCCAGCACGCTTCTTATCGCACCCTGCGGGATCTTGGCGCGATTCTCTGCCCAATCGGTTTCCATCACACCGGCAGCCAGCTCTTCGTTCTTGATGACCAGCCCCGTCTCCTGCCAGAAAGCCTTGATCACAGGCCAGACCTTCTCCGGCTTATCGCTCACCGCAAGCCAGCGCCGCGCACCCTCCCGTTCCAGTCGCACGCCCTGCACCTCCGGCAATACCGCACCTGCGGCTCGGCCCTGGGCTGTGCCTCCCTTGCTGTAATCGGAATAGGTCGCGACAGTAGCACCATCGGCGGGCACTTTATATCGCTCATCTGTCTCGGGAGATGTCAGGTCGGGCGGAACTTCCAACTTGGGCACTTGCACAGTAGCAGCGCGGTAATCGATGCGCTTGTCAGAGCTGATTGCGCTGCAACTTGCCAACAAAATCATCACCACACCGGAAATTCCGATTTTCAAAACCTTCATTAATTTTCTCCAGCGATACAACTGATTGAATAACGGCATCCTTGCAGACTATTGAAAAACGTTGCGAGCTAAGACAGAACAAGGCTCGCAAGGGTGAAAAAGCGGAGTTTACATGAAGTAAATGAGCATTTTGAGCCCTTGAGCAACGTAGCTATATCGACCGCAGCAGTTTATCAATTCCTGCTAAAGCACACCCGCCTGGCGCATCGCTGCTTCGACCAGCGGCTGTGCGGCCTGCGACAACGGCGTAAGCGGAAGGCGCAAAATGTTGTTCATTTTTCCCATGCGCGCCACCGCCCATTTCACCGGAATCGGATTGGCCTCGACGAACAGGTTGCGGTGCAGTCCAAGCAGGCGAAAATTGATCTCGCGCGCCCGCTCTACCTCACCGCTCAAGGCGGCGGCACACATCTGATGCATGAGTCCCGGTGCAACATTTGCCGTCACCGAGATCGTGCCGTGCGCGCCGAGCAGCATCAACGCCAACGTGCTGGCATCATCGCCGCTATACACCGCAAAACCTTGCGGAGCTCGCAGCAACAGATCGCTGCCGCGCTCGATATTGCCGGTCGCGTCCTTGATGCCGACGATATTGGGTATCTGCGCAAGTCGCAGCACCGTGTCGTTGCTCATGTCGGCAACTGTCCGTCCGGGAACGTTGTAAAGGATATGCGGCATGTCCACCGCTTCGGCGATGGTCTTGAAGTGCTGGTACAAGCCCTCCTGAGTAGGCTTGTTGTAATAAGGAACAACCGTCAGCGAAGCATCTGCGCCGGCCTTTTTTGAAAAGGCGGCCAGCTCGACCGCTTCGGCAGTGGAGTTAGCCCCGGTTCCGGCGATGATGGGAATGCGCTTTGCGGCATGCTTCACCGCCTCGGCGATCAGCAATTCATGCTCTTCCACGTTTACCGTGGGTGATTCACCTGTCGTGCCGACCACCACAATGCCATCCGTACCCTGCTCGACATGAAAATCGATCAACGCGCGGAACGCGTCCAGGTCGAGACTTCCGTCCTGCTGCATAGGGGTGACGATCGCTACCATGCTGCCTGTGATCATTTTGCTCTGCACTCTTTGAAAACGCACATTTTACCTGAATACCTACCCGCACCAAAGTGCAACGCGACAAAAATAGCCCGACTGTGGAATAATGTGCCCACTTTTGAGTCTTGGCGGCGTCATGTCTGCAATCACCCTTACCACCCTGCACCCGGGCGATATCGCCACCATAGTCGCAATACACGCCGAGGAGGCGTTGCATCTACGTCTGCTGGCGCTGGGCTTCCGCAGCGGCAAACAGATAGAAATGATACGCAAAGCCAGCTTCTCCGGTCCGCTGCAAGTACGCATTGGCACTACCGACATCCTGTTGCGGCGCGTCGAGGCCGCCAAGATCACCGTGAAAAAATCATGAAGCGCATCGCTCTCCTGGGAATGCCCAACACCGGCAAGTCCACCCTGTTCAATCGCATGACCGGAGGAACGGCGCGGGTTGGCAACTGGCCTGGCATCACCGTCGAATTGCTCTCCGGAAAGATTCTGCTGGGCGGCGACATGGTGGAAATCATCGACCTGCCAGGCATCTACGACCTGCACGGTTTCTCGGACGATGAGCAAGTGGTACGCCACTTCCTGCACGACAATGTACCTGACCTGGCTGTGGTCGTCCTCAACACTACCCAGATCGAGCGCCAGATGAGCTTGCTGCTGCAACTCAAGCAGCTCAACATGAACATCGTGGTTGTGCTCAACATGGCGGACGAGGCTAAAAAGTTCGGCATCAGCGTCGATGTCGAGAAAATGTCCGATCTGCTGGGCATGCCGATCTTCCTGCTCAGCGCGAAATACGGCAGCGGCTATCCTGATGCGATGCAAGCCGTGACCAAAGCCCTGCGCTATCCGACGCCCGGCATGGCGGAGGAACTGCGCAGCCAACTGGAAAAAGACGAGCAGATCGAAACGGAAATGACTCATGTGCTGAAGAGCACCGTGCAGATCCCCACAAAACTGTCGGATCACCTCACTGAAAAGCTGGACAGTGTCATGTTGCATCCGTGGCTGGGGCTACCGATCTTTTTCGCTGTCATGTATCTGGTTTTTCAGGGCGTATTCCTGTTCGGACAACCCTTCCAGGGCATCATCAGCGACCTGCTCGACTGGTTCCGCGGGGCGGCACTCGAGCCGCTATTGAGCGGCCTGCCGCAAGCCGCACAGGGTTTGCTGCTGGACGGCATCTACAACGGCGTGACCACTGTCGCAGCGTTCGTACCCATCATCGTATTGTTCTTCCTGTTCATGGCAATAGTCGAAGACAGCGGCTACCTGTCGCGCGCCGCTTTCCTGATGGATGCACTGATGTCGCGTCTGGGCCTCGACGGGCGCGGCTTCGTGATGCTGCTGATGGGTTTCGGCTGCAACGTACCAGCCCTGATGGGCACGCGCGTGATGCGCTCGCGCGCGATACGTCTGCTGACAATGATGGTTATCCCGCTCTCGCTGTGCTCGGCACGCTTGCAGGTATTCATATTTTTCACTGCCGCGCTGTTCTCGCCGCAAGCTGCGCCACTGGTCCTGTTCAGCCTGTACATGTTCAGTTTCGCCACCGCGATCACCACCGCGCTGATATTCAAGGGCCGCTTCAAGAACAACGAGCCGTTCGTGCTGGAGCTGCCACCGTACCGCTTTCCAACCGCGCGCCAAATGGCATTGCGCGGCTGGCTGGAAGTGCGGCACTTCCTGCGCCGCGCCACCAAGTTCATCGTCGCAGGGGTAGTGCTGGTATGGCTGCTGACCAATCTGCCGCCCTCTGCTGCACCCGCCAGCGCCGATACCCT
>Ga0224495_10001182_pt1 | contig 18920 bp, 12 predicted proteins | sample SF_Jul11_sed_USG_FD_168128 | JGI IMG/M metagenome (GOLD analysis project Ga0224495, IMG submission 168128) | Sediment microbial communities from San Francisco Bay, California, United States - SF_Jul11_sed_USGS_4_1 | ecosystem: Environmental > Aquatic > Marine > Sediment | place: USA: California... | reverse complement strand
TCAGCGGCGCTGAGCAGATCTGAGCGATAAAGGAAATCATTACTGGAAAGACGATGAAGCGATACCAGCGACGAGTGTGGTACGCGTGGAATCGACGATGCACCTGCGGTGTGACAAAGATCAACCCCCATGCTGTCACGAAGGAGAGTTGAAAACCGATATTGAAAAGCTGGGTGGGCTCGAACAGCAATATTATAAGGGCAGTGGCGGCTATGATGTTGTTCAGATCGAAGCGTCTCTCCAGCAGTTTGGCCAGAATTACCAGAGAGGCCATAATGGAGGCGCGCACCACCGAGGGTTCGCCGTAGGATAACAGGGTGAACAGACCCACGACCGCCAGCAGAGCGATCGATCTTTTTAAGCGGCTGAGCGACAGCGGCCTCATAATGTAAACGAAAAACAGCAGCACAATGGCCACGTTGGACCCGGACACGGCCAGCAGGTGCAGGGTGCCCGAGTCACGAAACATCGTATATATTTCAGCCGGAATATCTCTGGTTTCGCCAATCAGGAAGCCGGCCGCCAAAGCCGCCGCTGTTGGCGACAGGTTACGCTGGAAACTGCCGGAGACAAGCTGGCGAAGCCGGTCAGTCAGGTTGCTCGCGCCATAGCGGTTTCCTTTATCCACGCGCAGGTCCAAGAGGTTGGGCATATACACCAGGCCAAAAACGCCGCGCAGTTTCAGAAAGCGGCCATAGTCAAAACTGCCCGGCTGCCGGCGGTCGGGAAGCGGATATATTCGCCCGTAGAATTCCAGGCGGTCCCCGCGCTGCAAGGCGGTGGTCGTGTCAGTTACTTTCAGCAGGACGGAGCCGTTGACCGGTATAGACCGGTCGCATACCAGTGAGTCCACCCTGACCTTGATCTCGGTGCGATTGGACTTCAGGACCGGCCAGTCGGAGACCCGGCCAAAGATATGGTAACGCACGCCCGGGTCAGTGAAATTCGAGACGTGGTGGGGACCGGTGTCGTAGGCTTTGATGGCGAAATGAAATGCCGAAAAGAACAGCATACTCAGAGCCAGCAACAGGGCGGCCCGCGACTGACCCTGCCGCGCAAAGCTGAGCAGGCCGGTCAGCGCAAAGAATAAAGCCGGAAGAAGGAACGTCCAAGATGACCAGTGGGTCTGATCAGCCAAGACAATTCCGGATACCACGAAGGCGAGCAGAAAAAGGCTCGGATATTTGCGAATCATTTACCGCTGTGTCTGTCGTTTGAACAATAACCGGCGCACCCGGGTGATTTCCCTTACCCGGAAGATAAGACAAAACAGCAGGTATAACAAGCCCCCAATGAGGGTTGGCAGGGCCAGTTCCAGCAGACGGTTGACGACCAGAGATTGACTGAATCTAAAAGTGAACGGAACCAGGCCGGCTATATAGAAAGCCAGCGCCGCTGCGAGTGAAATCCGTACCAGATTCAGGGCGATCTTGGCATAGGCGATCCGGAATCCCTTCAAGGGCAGATAATAGGCCAGAAGGGCGAAGTTCAGGATTCCGGCCAGCGAGGTTGCGGCAGCAAGACCGGCAAAATTCAGCACTCTGACGAGCGGCCAGTACAGGAGCATGTTCACGACCACGGCGATGACCGAGACCCGCATCGGCAGACGGGAGTCGCCAAAAGCATAAAAGAAGGGCACGGTGATTCTCACCCCGGCGAAGCCTATCAGCCCGTATGAATAATGAAGAAGGGCCAGGGCGGTGTTAGCGGAATCCACCTGTGAAAAGGCGCCCCACTGGTATATCAGCGCGACGATACGGTGCCCCATGAGTGCCAGAAAAACGGCCGATGGAATCACTACGAACATATTGATATTTATGGCTTCATAGAAAGTCTCGCTGAGGCCCTCGGAATCTCCCTTCACGGCCAGCTCGGAAACCCTGGGCAGAGCCACCGTACCCAGGGCCACGGCAAAGACCCCGAGTGGAAAATGCATCAGGCGATATGAGTAATTCAGATAAGAGATGGAACCCTCCATCAGGAATGATGCCAGCAGGGTGTTGACCAGGATGTTTATGCGTCCGGCGGAGAGACCGATGATCATGGGCACAATGAGCCGCACGACCTTCTTGAGACCTTCATCCAGAAAATTGAAAGACAGCCGAAAACGGTAGCCGACCTTTCGCAGAGACGGGAGTTGAACGGCCGTCTGCCCCACACCGCCGACCAGAACGCCAAGGGCAAGCGTATACACGGGCTGCTCGAAGTAGTAATATAATGCCAGTACCGTTACCACCACTCCCAGGTTAAACATGGCGGGGGAGATGGCGGGGATCCCGAAGCGTCCGAAGGAATTGAGCATCCCCATTATCAGCGCCGAGACAGACACCAGCAGCAGGTAGACAAACATGATCCGCGTCAGGTCCACCGTCAGGCCGAATTTTTCAGGGATTTCCACAAAGCCGTTGGCGCACAGGTAAATTATAGCGGGGGCGGCAATGATGCCCAGCAGCACAATCAGTCCGACCACCGCCAAAATCGACGTAAAGACGATGTGGGCCAACCGGAAAGCCTCGTCATTGCCCTCACGAACCATCTTTTCCTTGAAAACCGGCACAAAGGCCGACGAGAGCGCGCCCTCGGCAAACATGTCCCGCAACAGATTCGGTACGCGGAAGGCCGTCACGAAAGCGTCGGTGGCCATCCCGGCTCCGAAGAAGAAGGCCATGACCTGCTCGCGAACCAGGCCCAGGACGCGGGAAAAGGCCGTGGCCAGGGAGACCTTGCCGGCCGAGGAAATCAAGGAACTTTTGTCTGCGCTGTTTGTTGACAAAACGGATCTGCCGATTATATTGTCTGGTTATTGATTAAACATAAAAGGAAAGGTTTTTCAAATTGCCAAGTCATAAGTCGTGTGCCAAGCGGATGCGGATTTCGGCCAACGACCGCCTTCGGAACCGGGCTATCCTCTCCCAGATGCGCAGCGCCGTCAAGGAGTTGCGAGCGGAAACCAGCAAGGACGAAGCGCTCAAGAAGCTTCGCGATGTCTTCTCCATCCTGGACAAGGCCGCCTCCAGAAACGTAATTCACTGGCGAAACGCCGGCCGCACTAAATCCCGTCTGACGCGCTTCGTTCAAAATATCACTTGAGCACACTTTATTCTCCGGCCTCATAAATCAGCCTCGCGCTTCTCTTACGCGGGGCTCTCCGTTATACGCTTTTCATTACGCGTACCCCGCCACTCCACCGGCCGCTTTTAAGCGCACCGGCCAGCGCCGGCCGGCACCCCCTCAAACGGGAGCAAGCCCTAATTTAGAGCGGGCCCCGATGTGCTTCAACTAATTTTTAGCGATTGAGAATGTAGACCTGTCCGTTATAGAACGAGGTTTTGCGGTTCTGTTCGCGAAGAGCGATCAGGTCTTTCAGGAAGGCTTCTTTTTCGTTCACCGGTATTTCCGAAAGAAGTACAGCCATGGGATAGTCGACGCTCAGAATGCGGCGGTGAGCCCGGACGTTTACGACATTTGGCGGAAATCGCCGGTCGGAGACAGCAGCGGCTTTTAGATCGTCCAGCGTAAAAGGCGGCGGACAAGCAAATCCGCTCAGGGAGGCAACCTTGGTGATGGAATCTGGATTCTTCCGTCGATCTACGACAGGCTGATATCTTCCTACCTGATTCACGGCCCTGAAGAAGTAGTCAAGGGGCAGAGGGCAACCTGTCCTGCTTGAATGGCGCAGCCAGACGACGACCGAGGGCGAGTCGATAAATTCCAGGTTCAGTGACACGTGTCCCGCCAATTCCTCATCCCCGCCGGCGCCACCCTTTACAATGATTTGCTTAGGGTATTTGGTCGCCAGGCGCACGAGATCATCGTAGCCGAAATTTATCAAACCCATTCGAACGGCCTCGATACTGACGTCATCGGGGGAGCATATCTGTACGGGGACATGACGGAGACCGGACTCTGTCAGGGCCTGGAAATAGTCAACTTCCTCGAGCAGCAGGAAATCTCCGCTATCGAGGCTCGTAACCAGGAACGGATGGCGGATCTGGCTGATATTTGAGAGGTCAATGCCAGAGCCGGCAGAAGCCGGCCAATCAAAAGGATATATCTGGCTGGGACTCAGAATTCTGATCTGGGAAAGCAGGTTTATTTCCATACCGCCCGTTTAAGCAACCCCTGTGCCACCCGGCCGGACAAATTCCGGGGGCCCACAGGGCGCTAAGGCAGCCCAGGCAAAGGGGTTTCGGGGCATCGGCAGCCTTCTTTCCGACAACGGTCGCCGGCCGGTATATCTTTGACCTTCATAAATTATGCAAATACATTTACCCTGGAGCCGACGGAACCGACCTGCCGGGCCAATAAAAAACCGGGCGGATAACATCTTAGTTACCCACCCGATGTTGATCTTGTCAAACGAAAATCAATAGACGCAACCGCTCTGGGGCAGCGGGCCGCCGCCGAAGAGATAGGCCACCAGATAGGATACGTCTGAAATATTCACCGTACAACTGCTGTTAACGTCCGCCAGGTTCGGGTTTACCGGGGCCGGACCACCTCCAAAGAGATAGGACACCAGATACACGACGTCCGATATGTTCACGCCACCCGACCGGTTAAGGTCGCCATCAGCATAGGTGGCCGGCTGTTCGTCAAACAGTGTCCGAACATAGCCGATTAAATCCTGAGCGGAGGTTTCGGTCAGGAACAGCACCGGAAACCCCAACAGGATCCGCTTGCCGTTGGGTGTATCATACAAAAGACCGCAAGGCTGATTCTCGGAGGCCGGATCGTCGGTATTGGAGTCATAAGTATAAATGACCTCAGCGCCGGCTCTCGGCTCCAAAAAAGTTATCCACGGCAGATGTCCCAGAGGGGTACTGGTATTGAGTTGCACCGATGGCCAGCCGTTCTGACCGAACGCTCCGGCGAAATCGGCCGTAATCGTGGCCGAATACGACTGCAAGCCGAATTCGTCATACGGAACATCGTAGGTGAAGGTATACGGGTTATCCCAAAATTCGATGGTGCGATATCCGGCTATAAAGGCGTTGTCAGCGTAGCCGAGATACCAGGCCAGGTTATCCTCACTGTAGCCGATGTATTTGCGAGTCACGACCTCGTCATCAAACCAGAATAGCGACGAGTACTGTCCCGCGACCTGCTGAGGCAGCGTGGCGTCTTCATCGTCAATTGATATCATGGCGTAATCCCCGGGGCCGAACATCGAGTTGAAGAAATCGACCTGGCCGGCCTGGTTAGGCACGGCGAACGATGCTGTTATCTCATCGACCACCAGAATGCCGCCGTCAAACGTAGCCGGCATACAACATACTTCGTCTGAGAGGAGCGATTCGTAGCCATCGTTGTCAACGGCCGTTACGCGGTATGTGTATTCTACATGACCCGGTATACCTATATCCTCAAAGACGGCCTCAGTGACGTTGTCCTGATAGGGTGTTTGGAGGTCGGTGCCACGGTAAATGTGATAGTGCGAGAGGTCGGCCTCCTGGTTGGCCGTCCAGGTCAGGACAACCTTATTCAGATCGGGTTGTGCATCAGGGTGAGTGGGAGTGCGCGGGACCACAAACGATTCTTTCGATTCCTCCAGGGCAAAGGGGGCCGGGATTCCTCCGGGGGCAAATCCCATCACCGCAAAGTTGTACAGCACACCTTCTTCCAGCCCTGTGACAACATATGAACACATCCCCGATGGCACTTCAATAGTATCCGTATAAACTCCCGTTTCCGTGCCATAATATATCCAGTAATCGTAGGTAGGATCACAATCCGACCAGAAGACTTCAACGGACTGACCATCACCCTGGTCGACCAGCGCCTCGATATTCGTAGCGCACGCGGCGTCGGCAATCAAACCGAGGGTGGCCGCGGCGGTGCGGACAACATCCGTGAAATAGGGAAAGTTCAGTGTCGACGTCAGATCTTGCTCGGTGTGCCAGCCGGGATAGTTGAAGTCGGTCTCAATATAGCCGAGAGTGCTGAATCCCTGATCAGAGAAAGAAAAGTCGTCTGAGACACCGCCAAAAACGAAATCAATAACCGGATTAAGGGCGCTAACCCGGAGGGCTGCCTCTACGGCGACGTCGATGTAACCGGAGTTAGAACTGGGGGCAAAGTCCAACTCCCATGCATCCAGAGGGTCATAGGCAACCATGTCCCAGTTCATCATGAGCTCGACATCGGTGCCCTCATCGACAAAAGCCTCGGCGGCATACCGAGAGCCGACCAAGCCGGACTCCTCAGCCGTGAAGGGAATAAAAATCACCGTCTTCCGAAGGGGGATGTCCGCCAGGATTCGCGCCAGTTCCAGCACTACAGCGGTTCCGGTGGCGTTATCATCGGCACCCGGGGCAAAAACCTCGGGGCCTAGTGGTTGATCGAAAGTTATCGAATCATAATGGCCTCCGATGACTATCACCTTGTCCGGCTCTGCCCACCCCTGCTTGACCGCCATGACGTTGTAGTGCCAGTCGGCGGGATAATGATAAATCCAGTCGCCTCCCCAGTAGAAGGAGGGGGTGGTAACATCAGTGTAGCCCCAATCGAGGAATTTCTGGACCAGCCAGTCGCGCGCCGAATCGATGGAATCCGCCAGAATGAAGCGGGTCTGAAACGCCTCGAGCGTCGATACCCAGGCATAGAGAGAATCCATACTGACACGGTCGGCCAGCGAGTCGCTGGGATACTCATCCAGACCTGACAGAAAGCCCTCGACCACCTTGGGAAGATACAGGATTCGGATATTCAACTCATCGAGAGAGTTGACCATATACTGGGGGTCTCTATGCAGCGACGAGGCTGCCAGCCGACTCGAGACAGCAACTGTTACTCCCTCACTCAATTCGTACACCGGGCCAAGTTGCTTGAGGTCCACTTCGCCGAATCCAACCTGATGTTTCTTGCGGATGACGAAGGTCGAGGCCGGGTCGACATCCCGAAAAACCAGCTCGAACTCAATGCCGGCCTTCGCGAGCAATCTCGCCTGGTCGGAGTTGACCGCGCAGAGAAACTGGTTGCTTACCCGAGTATAAGCGCGATCAATAGTGTTTTTTACGACCGTCTCCTGCTCCTTGCTCTTAATAGTCACAAAGCCCAGGTTATCTCCGACACCGGCTGATGTCGACATGGAAATCAGCAGTGTAGCGGCCGCCATCATGCTGACGAACTTATTAACGGACATCATGGAATTCCTCCAGAAACAGTACGGTCGGTACCATTTCGGCTTGAAGTAAAAGAAGTCGTATTTTATGAGATTGTCCGTTGGCGACTATGTTCTATTATAACCACCAATGCTTTTTTTGTCAAGAAAAGACTGTTCCCGACGCTTCCCGCCGGCGCTTGCAGCGTTTTGCTCGACCGCCGCCGCCTCGCTGATCAAAAGAAAGCGGATGACCGTTAGGTCACCCGCTGAGGCGAAATCTTGTTGTCAGCCGGCTTCAGTAAACGCAACCGCTCTGGGGCAGCGGGCCACCGCCGAAGAGATAGGCCACCAGATAGGATACGTCCGAAATATTCACCGTACAACTGCTGTTAACGTCCGCCAGGTTCGGGTTTACCGGGGCCGGACCACCTCCAAAGAGATAGGACACCAGATACACGACGTCCGATATGTTCACGCCACCCGACCGGTTAAGGTCGCCATCAGCATAGGTAGCCGGCTGTTCGTCAAACAGTGTCCGAACATAGCCGATCAAATCCTGAGCTGAGGTTTCGGTCAGGAACAGCACCGGAAACCCCAACAGGATCCGCTTGCCGTTGGGGGTTTCGTAAAGAAGACCGCAGGGCTGATTCTCGGAGGCAGGATCATCGATATTGGAATCATAGGTGTAGATGACCTGGGCGCCGGGCCTGGGTTCCAGCACGGCTATCCACGGCAGATTGCCCAGAGGCGTACTGGTATTGACCTGTACCGACGGCCAGCCGTTCTGTCCGAATGCCCCGGCAAAGTCGGCCGTGATAGTGGCCGAATATGATTGCAGGCCGAATTCGTCATACGGAATATCGAAGGCGAAGGAATACGGGTCATCCCAGAACTCCAGGGTGCGATATCCGCAGATAAAGACATTGTCAGTATAACTGAGATACCAGGCCAGAGCCTCCTCGCTGTGGCCGATGTATTTGCGGCTGACGACTTCGTCGTCAAACCAGAAGAGTGACGAGTACTGTCCCGCGATCGGTTTGGGCAGGACGGCCTCTTCGTCCTCGATGGATATCATGGCATAATCCCCCAACCCGAACACGGAGTTGAAGAAACTGACCTGCCCCGCCTGGTTCGGCACGGCAAAAGAAGCCGTAATTTCGTCGACAACCAGAATGCCGCCGTCAAAAGTGGCCGGTATGGAGCGTACATCTTCCGAAAGGATGGATTCGTACCCGTCGTTATCAACGGCTGTCACCCGGTAGGTGTACTCCACATGACCCGGTATATCGACGTCCTCAAAGCCGGCTTCAGTGACATTGTCCTGGTAGGGCGTCTGGAGATCGGTCCCGCGATAGACGTGATAGTGCGAGAGGTCGGCCTCCTCGTTGGCCGTCCAGGTCAGCACAATCTTATTCAGATCGGGCTGCGCGTCAGGGTCAACGGGCGTACGCGGGATAACATAGGATTCTTTCGAGTCTTCCACGGCGTAAGGGGCCGGGAAACCGCCGGGGGCAAACCCCATTACCGAGAAATAGTACAATACGCTTTCGGCCAGCCCATTGATAACGTATGAACACATCCCGGATGGTACTTCGACGGTGTCCGTATAGACCCCCGTTTCCGTGCCGTAATATATCAAGTAGTCGTAGGTCGGGTCGCAATCCGACCAGAAGACCTCCACGGACTGACCATCGCCCTGGTCGATTAGCGCCTCAATATTCGTGGCGTGCGCGGCATCGGCAATCAATCCGAGCGTGGCGGCGGCGGTGCGCGCAACGTCCGTGAAATAGGGGAAGTTCAGTGTCGAAGTCAGATCCTGTTCGGTGTGCCAGCCGGGATAGTTGAAATTGGTCTCATCATGGCTGACGATATCGAATCCCTGTTCATAGAAAGCGTAATGATCGGATCCACCGCCCACGACCGTAACTAACGCGTTCAGGGTGCTGACCCGACCGGCGGCCTCCACCGCGACGGTGCGATAGCCGGTGTTGGGGCCGGAAGAGAAATTCAACTGCCTTGCATTCAGAGGGTCGTAGGCGACCATGTCCCAGTTCATCATGACTTCGACATCGGTGCCATCATCGATAAAAGTCTGCGCGGCATACCGGGCGCCGACCAGGCCGCACTCCTCAGCCGTGAACGGCATGAAAATCACCGTCTTGCGAAGGGGAATGTCCGCCAGGATTCGTGCCAGTTCCAGCACTACAGCCGTTCCGGAGGCGTTATCATCGGCGCCTGGGGCAAAGATCTCCGGCCCTAGCGGTTCATTGTAAGTGATTGAATCGTAGTGACCGCCAATGACTATTACCTTGTCCGGCTCGGCCCATCCCTGCTTGACCGCCATGACATTATAATGCCAGTCCGCAGGGTAATGATAAATCCAGTCGCCTCCCCAGTAGAATGAAGGGGTCGTAACGTCAGTGTAGCCCCAGTCGAGGAATTTTTGAACCATCCAGTCGCGCGCCGAATCGATAGAGTCGGTCAGGATCCAGCGCGTCTGAAATGCCTCGAGTGTCGATACCCAGGCATAGAGGGAATCCAGACTGACACGGTCGGCCAGCGAATCACTGGGGTACTCATCCAGACCGGACAGGAAGCCCTCGACCACCTTGGGAAGATACAGTATGCGTATGTTCAACTCATCGAGAGAATTGACCATATACTGTGGGTCTCTTCGCAGCGACGAGGCTGCCAGCCGGCTGGAGACAGCAACTGTCACTCCCTCGCTCAACTCATACACCGGGCCAAGCTGCTTAAGATCTACTTCGCCAAATCCGGCCTGATGCTTTTTGCGAATAACGAAAGTCGAGGCCGGGTCGACATCCCGGAAAACCAGTTCGAACTCAATGCCCGCCTTCGCGAGCAATCTGACCTGTTCAGAGTTGACCGCGCAGAGAAATTGATTGTTCACTCGGGTGTAGGCGCGATCGATGATGTTTTTCACGGTTGTTTCCTGGGAACTGTTTTTGATAGTTACGAAACCCAGGTGGTCTCCGACGCCGGCGGCAGCCGATGCAGAAATCAGCATTGTGGCGGCCATCATTACACCAAGGAGCTTGTTAACAGACAGCATAGAAAACCTCCAGACATAGCTCAATTTACGCTCTTTCAGCCTGAGCAAAGGCGTGTGTACTCTAAAGGATTGTCGGTTGGCGGTTCATTCTATTATAACCCTGAATCCTGTTTTTGTCAAGGAAAGACGGCTCCTGACCCTTCCCGCCCCGGTGCTTGTGGCATTACGCTCAATTGCCGCCGCGTTGATGGCCAAAAGAAAGCGGATGACCACTCGATCATCCGCAATAGTAAAGTCCTGCAGCAAGCAAGCTTCAGTAAACACAGCCGGCTTTCGGCGCCATACCGCCGCCAAAAAGGTAGCTCACGAGATAGGCTACGTCCGATATATTGACGGTGCAACTGCTGTTGACGTCGGCCAGATTCGGGTCCACCGGGGTCGGGCCGCCGCCGAACAGATACGTCACCAGGTACACCACGTCTGATATATTCACACCGCCGGATCGGTTAACATCGCCATCGGCGAACTCGGGCGTCTCTTCGCCGAATTCAGCCATGGCGCGCTCGATTATGGCCTTGGCCGAGGCATCGGTCAGGAACAACAACGGGAAAGCCAGAAGGATTCTCTTGCCTCCGGGAGTATCCATCAGCAGGCCGCAGGGCCGGCCCTCGTAGGCCGGGTTGTCATCCTTCGAATCAAAAGTGTAGATAACCTGTGCCCCTGGCGCCGCCGTAAGCACCGGCATAAGCGGCAGGTAGTCCATGACATTGTCGGAGTCAAGCTCGGCCGACGGCCAGCCGTTCTGACCCACCGCCCCAGCGAAATCGGGATCGGTGTTAACGCTGAAGCCGCTGAGACCGAATTCGCTGTACAGAAGGCCGGGCGGGTAGGGTGACTGGACCCAGTACTCAATCGTGCGGTATCCGCAGACAAAGACGTTGTTGCTGTAGTCGAGATACCAGGCCAGGGAGTCGGAACTCTGGCCGAGATATTTCCGTGACGTCAGCTCATCGTCAATCCAGAATATCGAGGAGTATTGCCCGGCCGTTGATCGCGTCAGACGATCCCCTTCTCCGTCAATCGATACCATGGCGAAAGAGCCCGCTCCGAACAGCATATTGAAGAAAGTAACCTGCTCCGTCTGCCCGGGTACTCCCCAACTTTCTGAGATCTCGTCTACGACCAAAACGCCTCCGTCAAAAGTAGCCGGGACGCAGCGCACTTCCGCCGAAGTCGGCGATTGAAAACCGTCATTATCAACGGCCATGATTACATAACGATATTCAACGTGAGGCAATACGTCGCTGTCCTCGAAGACGGTACCGGCAAAGTTGTCCTGACGCAGCTCCCACGCACCCGTGCTGCGCAGAATACGATAGTGGGACAAGTCGGCCTCGGGGTTGGCCTTCCAGGTCAACACGATCTTATTGAGATCGGGAGAAGCAGCAACCTGTGTCGGTATTCTCGGAGTTATGTAACTTTCGGCCGTCATCTCCACGGCGTACGGGGCCGGGTAGCCGCTGGGTGGCAGGCCGACAACCGAAAAGTAATAAGTCACTCCTTCGGTCATTCCATCAACGACGTATGAGCACAAGCCCGGTGGGACCTCTACGGTGTCTGTGTAGAAACCGGAAGCCGGGCCATAATAAACCGTGTAGCTGTAAGTAGGATCGCAGTCGGACCAAAATACCTCGACCGCCTGACCGTCGCCCTGGTCAATAATAGCCTCAATCGAGGTAGGGTGCGCGGCGTCGGCGATGACGGCCACGGTCGCGGCCGCCGTCCGAACGACATCAGTGTAATAGGGGTAATTCAACTGTGAACTCAGATCCAACTCGGTGTGCCATCCGGGATAATTGAAATTGGTCTCGATATGATTGACTACATTAAACCCCTGTTCCACGAAGGCGGCATGATCCGAGCTGCCGCCGGCAGTCGTGATCATCTGATTAAGAGCACTGACCCGACCGGCCGCCTCAACGGCCACTCCCCGGTAGGCGGTGTTGGGACCCGATGAGAAGTTCAACTGCCAGGCCGAATAAGGGTCATAGGCGACCATATCCCAGTTCAACATGACCTCCAGATTTGTACCATCGTTGACAAAGGACTGGGCGGCATGTCGAGAGCCTACCAGACCCACTTCCTCGGCGGTAAACGGCATAAAGATGATCGTCTTGCGAAAAGGAACATCAGCAAAAATGCGCGCCAGCTCGAGGGTCAGGGCGGTTCCGGAGGCGTTGTCGTCAGCCCCCGGCGCGAATATCATCGGCCCCAGCGGCTGACCGTAAGTGATCGAATCGTAATGTCCGCCTATAACAATTACCTTGTCCGGTTCAGCATATCCCTGTTTGACGGCCATCACATTGTATCGCCAGTCATACGAATAATAGCTGCTCCCCCACCAGAAGCTCGGCGTGGAGACATCGGTATAGCCCCAACTCAGGAACTTTTGAACCATCCAGTCCCGGGCGGCATCGATAGAATCGGTCTCAATAAAACGCGTCCGAAAGGCTTCAAGCCGCGTATCCCAGGCATAGACAGAATCCAGGTTGACGCGGTCGGCCAGGGAGTCGCTGGGGTAGTCAACCAGGCCGGACAGAAAACCGGTCACCGCCACCGGCAAATAGAGAATTCGGATGTTCAGTTCCTCAAGTCCGTGGATAAAGAAATCAGGATCATTCTGCAGGGACGAGGCGGCCATCCGGCTCATGGAAGTCAGCATTTTGCCGTCGCCAAGGTCATAGACGGTGCCGAGTTTCTTGAGATCGACCTGGGCAATACCGGCGGGTCTCCTGCGCCGAACGATATATTGAGTAGCGGGGTCGGCATCACGCAGAATAAGCTCATAATCCACGCCCGACTGTTTCAGGAGTTGCGCCTGTTCGGTGTTGATAGCACACAGGAAGACGTTACCGTTCCTGACAAAAGCATGATCGACAATGCCCTTCACCACACTTTCCTGAAATTTGTTCTTGACCGTGACCAGGCCGAAATCTTCTGCTAAGGCACCGGTCAGTGGAACGGCTATGACCACAGCCAGGACTGCGATGACGGCAAATAGCTTAACCACTACTTTCATGTCAGGCCTCCAATAATGTGTTACGCTTACTCTCTTAAACAAGCAAGTAAAGAGGTACACCCAGATGGATCGAGAATATCCATCCATTAACACTAAAATAAGATAAAATATGCCTGTGTCAAGGCAAGACAGCAGCGGCCTAAAACTCGACACCCTTCTGAAAAGGCTTGAAAGTCTGCCGGTCCAGATTTTTATCATCCAGTTTCAGATTGACCGCCCTATTTTCAGGGACAGAAGGATAGTCAGAAGGGGGCATGAAGGCTTTGTTGTTTATCGGCTCTACATATCCCACCGACAGCCGGTGACGGCGGCCATACTCCGTCAGTAGCTTTCTTCTTTCCGAGCCTTCCGACAGATGTCTCGAACTGCCAGTAAAGGCAAAGACAAATTCAGGGTTGGACGAAACCACGTGTACGGCGGCAATCTTTTCGTCTGCCAGGCTGGAGGTGATGAATTCCAGCAACGAAAAAAGAGCTCCAAACTCCAGATCGAGAAGTTCCCCGGCGGCCCGACAACGAAAAAGGATTCCATGAGATGGAATGGCAAACACGATCAGACCACGAGAGAACCCGTTTTTGTCCAGGAAGGCGTCAATCCTTGGGTTCAAGAAAGCGGCAATGTAACATTTGAGAGGCGCTTCCGGTTTTATCATACCCGGTTGGTGTGCAAAGGAGATGCCGTGTCGTGCGAGCTCGCCGGGAATACCGTAACCTTCTGATTAAGTGCAACTTACTCGGCCGCAACTGTCGCCCTGCGGCCGAGGATAGAAGGGTATTGAAAATAAGGTGAAAACGGGTGTACAGTTTTAGTCGATTGATTTCATAAGTTGTTGCTCAAGAGCGGCATCGGCTCTGATGTATTTGCCGGTAGCCTCTGCATACACCTGTCCATCAGCTCCTCGAGCCTCACCCTCAGTGATAAAAACTCTACCCCGGTTCCCGGTGATGCGCCCGATAAATCTCAGCTTTACACCGGACCTGATCGGCTTTCGAAACCGTACCGTCATCTCCGCGGTAACGGCAAAGATGTCTTTGGCCAGAATAGCCTTAATCATTACCTCATCCAGCAGGCAGGTAATTATACCCCCATGAGAAATATCGCGATACCCCTCATAAGCTCGGGAGATGGTTACCTGGGTAAACGCCGTGTCCCCATCATAGAAAAACCTGGCTTTGAGACCGTGGACATTCTTGTCACCGCAGACAAAGCAGCCGGCATATTTGCGTACCTCTTTCACCGGAGACTATCTAAGAACAGACGCCGGATATGTCAACAAGACTCCTCAAAAAGCTGGGCGGTTCCGGCCGCCATGCCCGGGACCCGCGGCAGCATAAAAAAAGCCCGGCCATCCGGCCGGGCTGAAACTCTCCGGTTAATAGCTGCTACAGGGGAATCTGACACACATCACAGGTGCTGGTCCAGTAGGTACTACCCCGACGGATCGTGCACGTCATGGCCCCCTGGTCAAAGGCCAGACTGAAAGTCCAATTCGTGGTGACCGGGTCGGCCGAGCCAACCTGAGTCACAAGCTCCACGGTGCCGACGCAAGTACCGGAATACGGACAGGCGTGCGCCCAGCCGTAACTGGATTGGTTAATCCTGATATCATCAAGGGCGGCATTAACACTCGCGTCCCTGACCTGATCGGGCCACAGGTCGGGGTCGGAAGAATAGACCCGTGAGTGGACGCTGTACCGGTTCGTGCCATTAATGAGGGCCTGCGTTGTATTCAGACCCGCCATGTCGACACCAAGGTCACCTTCGCAATTGCTGAAATTGGCGGCGGTGTCGGCAACATTGTAGGTCCAGGAATGCCTGTAGGCCATGGAAGCCATCCCATCCGAGTTGGCCTGGGGGATACCGTCACCATCCCGGAACTGGATCGAGTCACGCATGGCGGTCGAGAATGTCTCCATCTGTCTCGAAATGAAAACGACATGCCAGCCGTCCGCATAGATGGAGGCGGCAGAATCGTGATGGGGATCGATCGGACCGTAGTTCACCGGATCGACGAGAGAGTCCGTGGGCAGCATCGACATGCTGTTGAAACCGGCTTTGATAAAATCCAGGGTGGAATCAACAAAAGTCGACACCTGCTCTCTGACGATCAAGTAATCGGGGTCGTTAAGGTCGCCGAGGCTTGACCCGGCGGTAGGCGCCGTCTCGTCGTCAGAACAGCCCATCCAGACAACGGCGAAAAAGCTCACAATGACCAAGCCCAACAGCAGCGAAAGTGATTTGTGGGAACGCATTGCGCGTCTCCTTTCCTTTAATAGCCCATGCTGGGCCCGGCCGGTCAGGCGCGTCTACTTCAAAAGAAACGTCATTATCGCCTTTTGAATATGCAATCTGTTCTCGGCTTCATCAAAAACCACCGACTGCGGGCCGTCCATAACTTCATCCGTTATCTCTTTTCCTCTCTCAGCCGGTAAACAGTGCATGACGATCGCCTTTGAGCTTGCCAACCCCAACAATGCGCTATTCAGTTGGTATTTACTCAACTTTTGTAACTTCTGTTCAGCAAGATGTTTCTGACCCATGGAGGCCCAGACATCTGTATAAATTACATCGGCACCGCCCACGGCTTCTTTAGGGTCCTCGGTTATCAAAACCCGACTGTCCCGGTTGGCTTTAGCTCTCTCCAGAATGGCGGCATTCGGCTGACAATCCGCCGCCGTACCGATTCTGAAATCGAGGGGAATTCGTGCTGCCAGGTTCAGCCAACTGTTGCTAACGTTGTTGCCATCACCTACGTAGGCCACGCTGTAGCGCTCTTTTGGCTCCATATGTTCCAGAATCGTAAAATAATCCCCCAGAATCTGGCACGGGTGCACCAGGTCGGTCAGACCGTTCACAACCGGCACCGACGCGTACTTAGCCAGTTGCTCAACGTCAGACTGGTCAAAAGTGCGGATCATTATCAGGCCGACATACCGTGATAATACCCTGGCCGCATCACTTATAGATTCCCGCTGACCCAGTTTTATTTCCGGATCGGTGATATAAACCGGGTTTCCCCCGAGTTCAGCGATACCGACCTCAAAGGATACCCTTGTTCTCAGGGACGGCTTGGTGAATATGCAGGCCACCGATTTTCCCTCCAGTGGTCGGGGGGCGATTTTCCCGCTTTTCATTTTAGCGCAGAGGTCAAAAATCTCGTGGATTTCCGCAGCACTGAAATCGGTTATTTGGCACAAGGAACGGGGCATATGTCCTCCTTACTGCTTGATAAATTCGTATAAACCAAAATTCGACGGAATAAACGGGACGCGGCCGGTTATGTCAATATGATACCGGGGAAATGTTCGAACAGCCCGATGCGAACAGCAAGGGCATGACTTCCCGGCCCACCAGCGGCGGCGACTAGTGCTGATTCCCGGCGCGGCCGTGAATTTCGACCCCCGGGCGAAGCCGAAGTGCTCTCAACGAGGCATCTAATCTCGAAACTCTGACTTACATGAGCCCCGGCAAAGAGCATCAGAAGCTGCCGATGTAAAATATTGCCATATGCAACCGATTGTGTGATATTCCGTAAATAGGACTACAAACCGTCGGACGGTACGACATGAGCAAAAAGACACTGATATTCGGCCTGATTCTGATTCTTATCGGAATAGTCCTTCTGGGACGGACGCTTGACATATTTTATGTTACTTTCGGTGAAATATTCAGGTTCATAGGTCCCGTTGGTGTCATACTGCTCGGAATCTGGCTGATTATCCGAAAGCGTCAGGAAGCCGAGAGAATCCGGGCGGATATTCATCTTGGTCACAGTGGCGGCAGCGCTGGTTACGGACAACCGGTTCCAGGGACCTCCAGGACGTCTTCTTTCGCCGCGGGCGGGACGGATAGAACCAGATCCGGTGACTTCGCAGATGCTGGCAAGCAGGCCTCGGAACAGCCGCAGTGCAATGATTCAGGAAAAACCAGGTACAACAAGGTGCTCGGTGATATGTTCATCGACTGCAACAACGTCAGTCTTGAAAGCGTCGAGGTTTCCTGCGGGCTGGGGGACACCGAAATAAATCTTTCCGGCGGGCAGCTTGTAAAGGGGTTAAACCGGCTTATCATCTCCGGCTTTATCGGCGATATCAGGTTATTCGCCCCCAAGACCATGGCCATATTCACGCACTGCTCGAATTTCGTGGGGGATATTGAGGTGGCGGGGAAGCGCTCGACCGGCTTCGGCAACAATCTGGACTGGCAAGCCGAAAACTACAACACGGCAGAGTCTAAACTCTACGTTGCTGCCAACAGCTTCATCGGCGATATAAAGATTTACTCCATCTGAAGTAAGATGCGCTAGAGTATATACCGACTCAGATCCTCGTTTTCGATAATGTCGGCAAGGTTCCTTTCAACCATCTTTTCCGTCACTGTCAGTCTCTTTTTCGTGGTCGGAGGGGCATAGAGAATGTCCTCCAGAAGCGTCGTCATGATGGTATGCAGCCGTCTGGCGCCGATGTTCTCGGATTCGGTATTGACGCGCTCGGCGTACTCGGCAATCTTCCTGGTACCGCCCTCGGAAAAAACCAGGTGGACACCTTCGGTGTCCAGCAGGGCTTGATATTGTTTGACCAGCGCCGTTTTTGGTTCGGTCAGAATACGTTCGAAATCCCGGGCCGTCAGTGAATCGAGTTCTACTCTTATGGGAAAGCGCCCCTGCAGCTCCGGGATCAGATCGGATGGTTTGGAGCCGTGGAAGGCTCCGGCAGCTATGAAAAGAATATGGTCGGTATGCACCATGCCATACTTGGTCATCACACCGCAACCTTCTACGATAGGTAAAATATCGCGCTGGACACCCTCGCGGCTGACATCCGGGCCGGACTTGGCGCCGTCACTGACAACCTTGTCGATTTCGTCGACAAAAACAATGCCCGATTCCTGAACCCGCTCAAGAGCCTCGGCGATAACTTCGTCCATGTTGATCAACTTGTTGAGTTCTTCTCCATGCAGGTAACGGCGGGCGTCGGCAACGCTCATCTTGCGGCGCTTGGTTCTCTTGGGAATCAGGCCGGAGAACATCTCCTGGAAATTGACGCCCAGTTCCTCCATGCCCATGGGTGAAAATATCTCCACCACCGGGAACTGCGTCTGGGGCGTGTCGAGCTCCACCTCACGACTATCGAGTCGGCCCTCCAGCAGTTTCTGGCGCAGCCTCTCTCGCGACTTCTCAAAGGTGTCGGCCGGTGGTTCAGCGTTAGCCTGTAGGGCCATTGTCTTGGTCGGCGGCGGGGGCAGCAGCAGGTCCAGAAGGTGATCGGTAGTGTTTTCAGCCGCCTTTTTTTCAAGATGTTTCGATTTCTCCGTCTTGAGCATATTGACGGCAATATCGACCAGGTCGCGCACCATCGATTCCACGTCCCGACCGACGTAGCCGACCTCGGTGAATTTCGAGGCCTCGACTTTGATGAACGGGGCTTCGGCGAGATCGGCCAGCCGGCGGGCGATTTCCGTCTTTCCCACGCCGGTCGGCCCGATCAAGATGATGTTGTTGGGTGTAATTTCACCGCGGATATCTTCCGCCGCCTGTTGCCGACGCCAGCGGTTACGCAAGGCGATAGCTACGGATTTCTTGGCTTTATCCTGTCCGATGACGTATTTGTCGAGATGAGCGACGATTTCGGCCGGTGTCGGGTAAGTCTCTTTCATTTCAGCGCTTCCACCTTGATGCTGTCATTGGTATAAACACAAATACCCGCCGCAATTTCCAGCGCCTT
>Ga0224495_10001181_pt1 | contig 18921 bp, 14 predicted proteins | sample SF_Jul11_sed_USG_FD_168128 | JGI IMG/M metagenome (GOLD analysis project Ga0224495, IMG submission 168128) | Sediment microbial communities from San Francisco Bay, California, United States - SF_Jul11_sed_USGS_4_1 | ecosystem: Environmental > Aquatic > Marine > Sediment | place: USA: California... | reverse complement strand
CTCATAAACTGCATTTCTTCGTCGCTGAGGGGGCCTTCGCGGAGTGCCGAGAGATTTTGCTCCAAATGCTTCAAATTACTCGGGGCCGTCATGCAGACGTGGACGCGCGGATGCGATAGAACAAATCGATAGCACATCGACGGCGTGGGTACCGGTTCGCTGCCCGGCCAGCCACGGGGCCGTCGGAGCAGGTACCTCCAGCGTGTGGCTGTGAAGCTGACAATGCCGGGATTGTATGGCTGCAGATAGGGAAAGATATCCTGCTCGGCGCCGCGGTGGGCGGCATTGTAGCGTATCATCAGGACGTCGAGAGCCCCCTCCTCGGCCAGCCGCCCGGCCAGCTTGCGGTCATGAGTAGAGATGCCTACGGCCCGTACTTTTCCCTCCTCGCGAAGCCGGCACAATTCATCGCGCACGCGCGGGTTAAAATACTTCGCCCTGGTCACGCCCAGAAAGTAGAAGACATCTATATAATCGGTTCGAAGTTTGCGAAGACGCTTTTCTAGGGTCCGTCGAAAATTCGGGTGGCCCAGCAGGAGGTTGTAAGCTCCGGTGGCGATGACGAATTGTTCGCGCCGGCTTTTGAGAACGTCCCGCAGGACGGCGGTCATCTGGGTGTCAAAGCCGAACCCGAACAGGTAGTTGACACCTTCGTCGATAGCCCTGTAAATGACTTTCCGACCGGGGCGGTAGCTGGCCGACAGGCCCAGGCGACAGACCTCAAGGCCGGTCCGGCCCAGCGTGGTGTGACTGAAATTGTATTCCATGCCAGGCAGACGTTAATACGGACTGATAGTTCGCAACGCCGGGTGAGTGGTGCAACCAATGATCGGATACAACATCGATCTCAGGTCCGCGTCACTTCAGATCCTTCTCTGTCAGTTGCCACACAATGTTGCTATAGATCTTGCTGTCCGTAGTCCGGGTGAAAGTCGCTTCCATCCTCATAAGGCCTACATCAGGCGCCCAGTACTCTGTCCCCTCTACCAAGTAACCAAAGAACAGAAACGACCACACATACCTGTAACATGGGTATTCACCCGCGGGGGTTGTGACGTTCTCGCCGATCCCCCCAATGGTCACTGTAATGCCTTTGACGCCAAGAGCGTTTATTCCGGTATACAGGTCGTTGACTTTGCCCGGATATTTGATGCCAAAGTAAGGGACACCAGTCTCCGAGTCAGCCTGCCACAGACCGTCGGATCGGTTCACGACGTACTTGACTGTCGGGGGAGAACCCTCTTCTATTGACGTGAGTTCGGACCACGTTTCTCCGCCTATCGCCACTTTCTGAGTGACCTCGCGCGTGAGAGTGACCGACCTCGCGATAAAACCTAATGAATCATAGGTAACATAGCTGTATGTCCAGATATTGCCTTCGGCCAGCGGCAGAATGACCGGCGGCTTGACGGGCTCTAACGGATCCTTCGTTCCACAGCCGACCGCCAGCAGTAACATACCGATAATTAATAATCTTCGCATGTCATCACCTCACTCAGAAAGAATAGGTCAGCGTAAATCCCTGTTCGGTGGGATTAAACTGTAGACCCAGGTTCTGCCGGCAGTTCTTCTTATTCTTGAAGTATTTGAACCAGAGATACCCCGTAATTGCGCCGGTGACAATAGTGAGTCCGCCGGAGAGTTTTTTCATGTTGCTGGCACTCTTGTAGTCATCATAAAGGCCGTCGGGATGCAATGGATCAGCCTCATAGTCATCCCACTTGTCGCCGGTTTTGCTCGAACTGAGCAGGAAGAACCCGGTGGCGCCGAGGAAAAACCCGGTACTGAGCAGGGCTGTCTTCGACGACGGGCACTTTCCGGCCGCCCCAACCGCCGCCTCGTCACTTATCGGCGCGCCTGTACGCTCAGCCTCCACCTGCTGTTTGGCCTGTTCCATTAAAGCCTGGAACTGGGGCGATTTGATGTCAAGCTCGCCGCCCCATTCGCGATACACACGGAACGCCGCCTTGAACTGGTCCAGGACCTCCCGGCGTTGTTCTGACTCGTTCTTGAGCTTGGCGTAATACACGGCCGCCAGAAGCACGTGAGCATCGGCCCGCAGTTCCAGACTCAGTGTATCCAGGGCCAGAAAATCGTTGACCTCCGCCTCAGCACAGACATAATCGGTCATCTTGAGGCTGTGCCGAGCGTTTTCGAGTGACGGCGCCTTCTTGTCATATGTGCAGACAGGCGTCTGCGCGCTGCCTGCAATCGGTAGCAGAGCCGCCAAAAGGAAAACCGCCGGCATCACGGCGGCCGTGATGCGTGAAAAATAAACATTGGTCTTCATGTGATCTCCCTATGTTCGTAACGGCGAGCCGGCGACCGGCTCGTCGAGGCTCATAGATCTCTCCACCCACAGCCAAAAAGGCTCGTTTACTCCATAACCAGTCCTGCCAGAAGATACGGTTATGGTCTGCCGGCGCAATATTGAACTTTCCGGCAGATTTCTCACATAGAGAGATAACGTCACTGAGCTTCTTGTCCGTATCACCATTCCAGAGACCGCACGTAAATCGGACATCAGTAGCGAAAAAGTCCGTGCGCAAATGGTCTTCCGGCGTAACGGGACAGATATTACGTGCGGCCGGAGACAATTCGGATAATAATGTCCCTTGCACTTAAATATACGCGGAGATCTTAAGCCGCGATCAGGCCGAGCGGTCCTTACCGCCTGGTATACTCCCCGGGGATGCGGGCGGTCGGCCTGCAATGACGGAGGTCCGGTGCGCCGACAATGTTGCCGCCCGGCGCTGCCACGGACACGCCGGGTGGGGGCATCCTTCGTCTCAGATTGTGGCAGGCTCAGACCGTTATTACTTCCTCTGAATTCACAAGGGAAGCAACGATCTCCTGCATGTCGCTGATGCGACCCAGGACAATACTGTCTCTGAGGTCCAGAAAAGCAGTACAGGTGCCGCAGGCAATCAGGTCCACGCCGGCTTTATAAAGACCGTCCAGGGCATCCAGAACGGGCGAACCTTCCGCAAGCAGTCGGACTCCCGTGTTATAAAAGATGATTCTGTCGGGTTTCGTTTCCTGCGCCCACAACTTGCGCAGAAACGAACCCATGAGCTTCTCGCCCAACTCGTCATTGCCCCTGCCCAGAAACTCGCTGTGTATGACGATCGTCTTTTTCATGCCATCCGACCTCTGTAATATTATGTGCAATAAACCCTGATTGACCTTGATGTTTTGACGCAGTATACAAGAATGCTGCGATTTCTGCAATTTCTTTGAGGAAGGCAGCCGCCCGGACAGAATACGCGGGAACAGACGTCGACCGTTCCGGGGACGATGATTATTGGCCCCTACGCGACCTCGACCAACTCAACTTCAAATATCAGCGTCTTTCCGGCCAGAGGGTGATTGGCATCGAGAGTGACCTCCTGGTCCGAGATTTCGGCAATAACCACATTTATAGTCGTCCCGTCGGGCTGCTCCATCTGCAACTGCTGGCCGATTTCGGGAGTGATGTTCTCCGGAAAATCCGCCCTGTCGACATTGGCGACCAGATCGTCGCGCCTGGACCCATATGCTTCTTCCGGTGGAATGGTGATAGTCTTCTTATCACCGGTTTTCATGCCGCGGACACCATTGTCAAAACCGGGGATGATGTTTCCTCCCCCGAGCGTAAACTGCAGGGGTTCCCGGTCCTGTGAAGTATCGAAAACCTCACCGCTCTCCAGCTTGCCGGTATAGTGCACTTTTACGGTGTTTCCCTCTTTGGCCTGACTCATCTGATCCTCCTGCAATTGTCAGCCGCGTATCGGCCGTATTAAAACAGGCAGGTGCTGACAGCACCTGCCACTTTTTCTTCTATGAACAACATTACCGCCTCCCGCGCAACCTTTTATTTCGTTTTTTGCCGTCGGCGTCAAATGCCCTGCGTGCATAGTGGCAAGCCGAAAACCGAACAACGTAAGACAGTCCGCCGGTTCGATTTGGCATGTCGCCCGCCTGGCCGACCCAATAGAAACCAGGCACGGATAGAGCGATTAACAACCGCAACAGAGCACATGGGGCCAGGCCGGTCCGGGGAATCATCCACTTTTCCTTGACAGTTCTGCCGGATTTCCTACTTTGAAGGTCATGTGTGCTTCCGCGGCACTCAAATCTATCAGGCAGGTTTCATTGCATGCATCTGACAGGTACTTACAGACTCGATGCCGTTTCGAAATTGGCAGCGACCGAGAATCGTTTATATTACTCAAATACCGGAGGTAATGATGTCTAACACTAAAAAAGCAGGCCTTGCGGCCCTCGCGGTACTGATATTGTCGCCGATGGCAATAGCCACGCCCGGCGACACGGTGAAAACCCTGCGGTCACCACACAGTTGTCCACAGGGTCTGACATACGACGGCAAGTACCTGTGGACGGCAGACCGCCGCAGCGACATGATTTACAAAGTTGACCCCAAAGACGGGGCAGTCCTTGACTCAATCCCGACGCCCGGCTACGTGCCGCGCGGCCTGACATGGGACGGCCGGCTTCTGTGGTGTATCGATGCCGAGGAAGAACGTATTTTTGCGGTCAACCCCGCGACCCGAATCGTGGAGAAAACAATTTACTGCCCGGTCTCGCGCCCGGCCGGACTTGCCTGGGACGGCGAATACCTCTGGATAGTCGATTACGGTGACGATATGATCCACCAGATCAGCACCGAAGATGGCACGACCATTGAATCCATCCCGGCCCCTTCGTCGTATCCGGGCGGCCTGACCTTTGATGGTACCTACCTGTGGGTCGGCGACCGCATCAAGAACATGATTTACATGGTCACGCCGGACAAAGGCGACGTCATTATCTGTTTCGAATCGCCCGGTCCTCATACCTGGGGATTGGCCTGGGATGGCTCTTACCTGTGGAATATCGATTACGAAACAGACCTGATTTACCAGCTGGTGGTGGACGACGGCACGCAATTTACTCGACTGGAAGAGAAGACAGAGCAGGTGGAGTTTGTCCACCAGGTCCGCAACTTCGGTCCCGGCACGGTCAAGACTCTCGACATCTACCTGGCCATTCCGAATGATTTGAACAGCCAGGAGTTGATAAAACCGGTCGTGTTCGATCCGGAGCCGAAAGATGTGCTAACCGACCGGTGGGGGCAAAAAGTGGCCCATTTTGAGTTCAAGGATGTGCCACCGACAGAATTCACCACCGTGACGATGCTGGCCTCCGCCAGGCTTTATCAGACACGTTACTTTGCGTTTCCCGACAAAGTGGGCACGCTGGCGGACATCCCCAGGGACGTCCGGGAGAAATACCTGGTCGACGACACCAAGTTCTCGCTGGAAAATCCCATCATCCAAAACGCGGTCAAGAAGGCCGTCGGAGATGAGATGAATCCATACTGGATTGCCCGCAAAATATACAACTACGTCATCGAGAATATGGAATATGAACTGGTCGGCGGCTGGAATATCGCCCCGACCGTCCTTGACCGGGGCAACGGTTCCTGCTCCGAATACAGTTTCGTTTATATCGCCATGTGCCGGGCGGCAGGGCTGCCGACTCGCTATGTCGGCTCGGTGGTTATCCGGGGTGATGATGCTTCCTATGACGACGTCTTCCATCGCTGGGTGGAAGTGTATCTGCCCAACTATGGCTGGCTGCCGGTTGACCCGTCCGGAGGCGATTCCAAGTGGCCGGCGGAGCGGGCCGACAGCTTCGGTTACCTTAACAATCGCTTCCTGATAACAACTTCCGGCGGCGGCGGCTCAGAGTATCTCGAATGGGGGTACAACGCCAATGAACGCTGGACATCCGAGGGCAGGTGCAAGGTCGTTGTAGAGAACTTCGGTGAGTGGTCACCCATAAAGACCGAATCCGAATAGGCCAGCCCAAGGAAACACAGGGACCCTGACCACAACCGGCAGGTCACGCATTACGCGTTTCTCGGCCGCAAGGCATTGCCTGATTTTCCGATGCGCCGTCGTGTAGATACGCGGTCAGAGTAGTCTTACATCATCGTATGTCTTGTCCTGTTCGCAGCGGCCAGCCTTGGCGCGGGCCGGTGAAGCCGTCCGCATCCAAAAAAAACCCCCGGACTGGCCGGGGGTTATGGAATTTCTCTAATAGCGTGAACTGTCGACTACTGAATGGTGACCAGAACGGTACTCATCACCCTGGCTTTTATGACACTTCGCGGATCGTAGCCGGCGGCGTCGACGTACTTCGTGTTCTCATGGAATAAAACCACGCCGTGTTCGCCCGGGTAGACTCCCGCGAGGTCGGTCTGGCTGAACCAGTAGTTGCCATCGTTAGCCGTCTCGATCACGACCGACGTATCGCCCACATCTGAGACCAGGACCAGGCGAACATCGCCGCTGCCGAAGCCTGCCCAGCCCACACCAAAACCGTTCTTAGAGACAGAGGCTCCGTTTGACGGCGAGGTTATGTATGTTTCGGAGTTGGGGAAATCGACCGAGTCGGTCATGGCCGGCACGGCGGTGTTGGCCATGACGTTAAAGGTATAGGTCTCGCCGAGTTGGATGAACGGCATCATCGAACCGTAGTATTCGTAACGCTTGAACTGCGTCGACCAGTCAAGCGTGTACAGATTGCAGGCCACACCGCCGGCCTGTTGGGGCTTTATCGTGTCACAGGGAGCAAAGGCGCTGTCGACGCGCGTAAGAATCATATCCATGCGGAAAAGTTCTTGCCCTACGAACATGATTGACCTGGCGATAACAAACAGGCCGAACACGCCCTGGGCCGGGGACGAAGTATCGGCCAGAACGGCCGAGTCCCGAGCAACTTAACGAAATAGTCGTTTTCCCCTGACACTGTGTTTCTTTCCGTCATTACAGGTCACCAGTCAAAACCCAGAATATACACCATGATAAAATATGCGCCTACCACCAGGAAAACGACTCCCGTGAGGCGTCGAGCCCACAGCTCAAACTGTGTGAGCCTGTTGAAAACGCGGCCAACATAGCCGGCACCCAGCGAGATCAAGACGGCGAAGACCAGAACCGGCAGCGCCGTTCCCAGCCCGTACAGCGAGGGGAGAACGAGAGTCGACTCGTGTTTCACGGCCAGGGGAATGAGACTGCCAAAAAACAACGCCGCCGAAATGGGGCAGAATGAAAGGGCAAAAACAATCCCCAGCAACAACGCCCCCCAGACCCCCCACGCTTCGACGCGCTTTCGCAGTTTCTCCCCTGCTCCCGATCCACCCGCGCTCATGCGCAGCACCCGCAGCAACAATAGGCCCGCCACTACGAGGATCGGGCCTAAGAACTTGTTGATGTTCTCCTGCAGGAAATAGGACAAGTCGGGCACGGACAGCAGGCTGGCCACAATCAAAATTCCCAGCACAAGGTAGACCAGCATCCGGCCCAGCATGTACAAAAGACCGGTCAGAAGCACCATCAGGGGACTATCCACCCGTTTGCCGACGTAGGAGATTGCGGCGATATTCGTAGCCAGCGGACAGGGACTGATGGAAGTCAGGATACCCAGCCAGCAGGCACCGGCGGCGCCCAGAAGGAAAGCATCCATCAAGTTTCCCCCATATAGGCGCGCACCTCATCCTCGACGTATTTGATGAAACCCTTTTGGTCATTAAGCAGCAGCCACACCTTTTCGAGGTTTTTCCATTCCGTCTCCTTTTCCCCCACGACGCGTGTAATGATCAGCGACTTGGTATAGAGCTTGTAGTCTTCGCGGTAATGCTTGTTCTCCGGCTCGTCGGTGTTAATGACGTGCCACTCCAGCTTTCCTGACTCGAGTTCCTTGACAAAACCTTTTTCGATGGCCTCCCTCGAATAGGCTTCTATCTTTCGGCAGTTAGAGCATCGCCGCGTGCCGTGGAAGTAGTACGCCACCACTTTGTCCGCAATCCCAGCAGCTTCTCCTGCATCGGAGGAGTCTTTGACCGTCGTTGCCTGTTGGTCCACACTTTTGTCCGCCTCGGCGGCTTCCTGGGCGAGCAGGCCGCCGGAGCAGGTCATAAGAAGGACCGTGATTAAAAGGATTGGCTGTAGCTTCATTATAAACCTCTACTCTCTGATATTTCCCAAAATCGGTAATCTATAACTCTCGTCTGATATGACCCCGCTCGCAACTGATGCAATCTCAGTCAGGGTTCAGGCCAGCAATTTCTTTATCTCTTCGACGGACGGCACCTTGCCGCTGACCTTGACCTGACCATCGACCACCAGCGCCGGTGTCATCATAACCCCGAAAGACATGATCTTCTGAATGTCGGTCACCTTTTCAAACTCATGTTCGATTCCCAGAGCATAAGCCGCCTCCATGGTGGCCTGGGCGAGCTTTTCGCAGTTGGGGCAACCGGGACCGAGAACCTGGATCTTCTTCATATGATTAACTCCAGTTAAAATAGTGCTCCATAAATCAGGCCACATATGGTAGCCATTACAATAACCAGCGTAACGAACACCACTGTCTTTTTGGCGCCCATCACACTCCGGATCACGAGCATATTAGGCAGCGACAGCGCCGGTCCCGCCAGAAGCAGCGCCAGAGCCGGCCCTTTGCCCATGCCGTTGCCGATCAGTCCCTGCAGGATCGGTACCTCGGTGAGGGTGGCAAAGTACATGAACGCTCCCGCCACCGAAGCAAAGAGGTTGGCCCCAACCGAGTTGCCGCCTACCGAACGGCTGATCCATTCCGATGGGATAAGGCCTTCATGGCCGGGCCGACCCAAAAGCAACCCAGCCACCAGCACCCCGAAAAACAACAACGGCAGTATCTGCTTTGCGAAACCCCAGGTCTGGCCAAACCATTCGCCAGTTTCATCTTCGCGCGGGCCTGTTATGAAGGAAAGGCCAATCACTGCCGCTGCGAAAGGCACCAGAGGTTGCCCGGGAACGACCAGGGCTAAGATCGCAGTCACCAGCGCCACCGCGAGCACCTTCCACCATACAAGGCGAAACCACGCCACTAACATGACGGCAAAAAGTATTGCTACCAGACCCGTGATGAGCCACTTCCAGGCGTAAATGGTGTGCCAGAATCCGCCCACGGCCTCCGGTTTTCCCCAGTTGGCAAAGACTAAGATGGCCACCATCGCAGCAAAGTAGCAGCCCGTCTTCCACAAGGGGCGACTGGCAGCGGGTTCGGGCATGGCTGCCTGGGCAGCGGCTTTCTTGTTTTCTTCGCCTCGGAAAAAAACATGCATGAGAAGTCCGATGACCACACTGAACACGACGGCACCCACAGCCCGTGCAACGCCGAGCTCCATGCCCAGCACCCGGGCGGTCAGAATTATCGCGAGAACGTTTATGGCCGGGCCGGAATAAAGAAATGTCGACGCCGGGCCGAGACCGGCACCCATCGCGTAGATCCCTGCAAAAAGCGGTAGGACCGTGCACGAGCACACCGCCAGGATTGTTCCGGATACGGAGGCCACCCCATAAGCCAGGACCTTGTTAGCCCTCGCCCCCAGGTATTTCATGACCGAGGCCTTGCTCACAAATACGGCAATTGCCCCCGCAATGAAGAAAGCCGGGACCAGGCACATGAGAACATGCTCCCGGGCATACCATTTCGTAAGCTCCAGCGCCTCGGTGACAGCGGTGTCAAAACGAAGGCTGCCTACGGGCAGGTAGAAGAATATGAGAAAGACCGCCGTTATCCACACCAGCGGTTTCCACTCCGATCTCCAGTTCATGCTTGTCCGCCCATACTTCGATTGCATTTCCCGAGATCTTTAAGTCTTTCTCAGCAGTTGCATCTGTTCCTTCGCCTTTGACTCCAGGACAGCCTCGACACACCCGAAAAAGTTCAGCACGCACGGCACCCGCAAGCTGTAGTATACCTGGGCCCCTCGCTTCTCATCCTCAATAATCCCGGCTGCCTTCAATACCGACAGATGCTTGGATACGGTAGAAGTATCGGCACCCACCATCTCCGTTAGTTCCTGCACGCACCTCTCCTGTCGCGACAATTCATCGACTATAAACAGGCGTGTCGGATGCGCCATAGCCTTTATTATCTTTGCCCGGGCCTCAAAGCGGGCTCTTCTGGCAGAATTCAACAAAGCCTCCTGAATCTCTTGGTCATTTGGCAATATCGCCAAATATCTCAGAATGTCAACCCCCCTTAGGAAAATCTTGGGCCATTCTCTCAACTGGGGCCGGCCGGTTATTTTCCGGTCAATCGGTTCGCGCCGAAATAAAAGCCCCATCGCCTTTGCCTTGGGTGTGCAAGTTGACCGGCCGACACTTTGCCAGTCGATCAGGTCGGAAGCGATGCCAATAAACTTATAGATGTTTTAGAGGTAATGCTCCCGGCCTCCTTGTTAACCTGTGGCCGACTGATACAAATGCACGTCCCTCTGCGGGAACGGAATCGAGATATCCATCTCGTCAAACTTGAGCTTCACCCTCTCGGTCAGGTCAAAATAAACGTTCCAGTAATCCTCGGTCTTGACCCACGGCCGCGCCGCCAAATTGACCGAACTATCACCGAGTTCAAGCACGGCCACGACCGGAGCCGGATCCCGGAGTATTCGCTGGTCGGCGGCCAGCGTTTCCTGAAGCACTTTCTTGGCCTTCAACAGGTCGTCACCGTAGCCTATTCCGAAGACAAGATCGATGCGACGCATTTCCTTGGCGGAGTAATTCACAATATTGTCTCCGGTAATTTTGCTGTTCGGGACAATAACCATCTTGTTGTCGGGCGTTTTCAACACGGTGTTGAATATTCTTACTTCTTCGACCGACCCATTGGTGCCGCCGGCCTCGACATAATCACCCACCTTGAAAGGACGGAAAACCACAAGCAGGACACCCGAGGCGAAATTCGCCAGGGAGCCCTGCAGGGCGAAGCCGACAGCCAGACCGGCTGCACCGATTACCGCAATAAACGACGCCGTCTGCACCCCCAGCGAACCAAGGGCGGCAATGATTACGAAGGTCAAGAGACCTATCCGCGTGAGGTTCACCAGAAACCTGGTCAGGGTCTCTTCAGCATGGCCTTTCTGCAGCAGTTTCCTGATGACCTTGGTCAGAATCCCGACCACGAGTCGACCGATGATGATGATCGCAAGGGCGCCCAGAATCCTGGCACCATACAGCGCACCCCATTCCATGATTCTTTCAGTCAAATTTTCCATCAGGTTCTCCTTTCGTCATACTTGATGTGAGAGAAGTACAGTTCAATCCGGTCTATTCGGAATGAAGTCTGCTCCTCAAAATCGCACTTGCGCAAATTTCTGTGATTCGGTAAGCGGGCAGATCCCGACTCTTACCATGATATGATAATACTCTGTAATCGATTTATTAATGTATGTACTCCTTTTTTTGCAGGATCTGCGATTGCATCCGGTCGGGAAGTCAGCCAGATACCCTCATGCAAAAGGTCGTCAAACTGAGTTTGCACATATCTGGTGATTCTCGCATGTTCTTGTGGCTAAACGGGTTAACAAACCACTTGTGTTTTTCATCGAAATCGCTACCTTTGTCTGAACTGGAAGAAGGAACAAGATTCATCGGTGAACAAGAAGTTTGCTCCGTGGACCCTTTTCTACATAACTGCCCGCACACTCGCTTGGTCTGTCATCCTGCTGTCGCCGGCTTTCGCGCAGACGACCGACGTTGGTCAAAGAGAGTCCAAGGAATATAACACCCCGCTGGCCTCGTATGTGGCCGAAGACTGCCAGCGGACTCATGACGTAGGTAATCTGGTTTTCGGTATCAGCAACTTCGGACGTCTTTCGGCCGGAGCTAAACCGTATACAGACTGCTACACGGGCGCCCGAGTACCCGGGGGAGAATTTCCGAAAGGTTCCGGCAATACCTATCTTTACAAAGCTGCCTTGTGGGTCGGCGCCATCGTCGGCCGCGATACTCTCGTGTCGTGCGGATCCGAGTTCAACACTAAGGCGCTTGAGTTTCATTCCGATCAGCCTATCAGGCATCGCTCAACACTCGACCCGGCCTCTCCCGATTTCAAAGGTGCCGTCTCGGAACAGGATTTTCTCGCTGTTTACACCGACACCTTCACCTGGGGCACTCTCTACCCGGCCTTCGACCCCATCGCCAACCGTCCCCATCGACCTCTCGGCCTAGAGGTCACACAGTCATCATACCAGTGGTCGTACGAGTACGCCGGCGATTTCGGCATCATAGAGTTCGTCGTGCGAAACATCGGCGATGAATTCCTGAAGGATGTGTACCTGGGGGTGTATGTTGACGGCGACGTGCACACCGGCGGGCGCAACCCCGCCTGGAATCCGCCTCGTCCCGACGACAAAGGTGTCACCGGCGGCCGGGATGATCTGACCGGCTTTCTTTACGACTTGCCGGCTCAGTACGGTGCTTGCGAATTCCGGGACACTGTCGGCATCGCCTGGACGGTCGACGCCAGCGGCGAATACAGCTCGCTGAACGGCTTTGCGGTGCCTCACGTGACCGGCTTCCGCCTTCTGGGTGACCTGTTTCGAATCGAAAACATGTCCTACAACTGGTGGATCTGGAATTACAATCCCGCCTACGACTACGGCCCGCAGACACGGGCGAAATACCGCCCCATGGGTAACGGGCTCGGTACGCCTGTTGGAGATGTCAACAAGTATGCCATGATGAGCAACCATGAAATCGATTTCGATCAACCTTATACCTATGCCATAAGCCCCAGCAACCCTGTCTGGATTGCCTGTCCGAACATCTATAATGCCCGCGTGCTGTCGCGATCAGGCGACGCTCAGTATGTGCTGTCGGTCGGACCCTTTCAACTAACTCCCGGTGACGAGGTAACACTGCCGGTGGCTTTTGTGGCCGGTGAGGATTTCCATTATAATTGGCGCAATTACCCGATAAACCTGGGCAATAATTACTACCCCGATATCTTCATGAAACAGGTCGACCTGTCCGACCTGGCCGGCAATGCCATGGTCGCTTCCTGGATATACGACAACCCGGGCGTCGATACTGATGGCGACGGCTATTTCGGAGAGTCCCACATCTGCGTCCTGGACTCAGCTTTCGTAAATAACCACTGGGAGATCACCGCAGCTGAAACGACTTTCTACGAGGGTGACGGCATTCCCGACCTGACCGGGGCCACCCCGCCGCCGGCCCCTGACATCTGGGTCACGCCTACCGTAAGCGGGCTGCATGTCCGGTTCAACGGTTATCGTTCCGAGAACACCAGAGACCCCTTCTCCCGCATCCTGGACTTCGAAGGTTATCGAGTTTACCTGTCCCGGGATGAACGTGCCAGTAGTTACTTTATGGTCGCCTCATACGACCGGGAAAACTTCAGCAAGATGGTATATAATCCCAACCACAAACCCGCTCCCGAATTCGAGTTGCATGGCACGCCGTTCACTCCTGAGCTGTTGCGCTGCCTTTATGGTTCGGGCATTGACCCCTGTAACGACTCGTATTTTGAACCTCTGCGGTATACCGCCAGTAATCCCTATGTGGACTCGGACTACCCCGATTCCATCTTCTATTTCATTGAGCACGATTACAACAACTCTGAACTGGGATTATCCACTCCCATTCGTAAGACGTATCCACATGAACCCCGGCCGAACCCCGGCACCGAGATCACGCCGGAGCAGACGACTGAAGACGGCTACCTCAAGTATTACGAATACGAACTCGATATCGAGAACCTGCTTCCCAGTATTCCGTACTACGTCAATGTCACATCTTTTGATTTTGGTTCTCCCGAAACCGGCCTGAGACCTCTGGAGTCGTCAAAGACTCTGGGGTCGATCCGCGCCTTTGCCGCGGGCAGTGAGGAGGAGCTGTCCGGTGAACTCGGGCGGGTCTATATTTACCCTAACCCTTATCGCATCGACGATCCCTATCGCCGCAATGGTTTTGAAGGTCGGACACGTGAGGAGATGCCGGACTACCGTGTGCGGCAGATAAATTTCGCCAATCTGCCTCCCAAATGCACTATCGGTATATTCTCCCTGGACGGAGACCTGGTCCGGCGGATAGACCACGACTATGAACCGTCGGATCCCGCTGCGGCCCATGACGTCTGGGACCTTGTCACCCGTAACCGGCAGCTGGTCGTCTCCGGCCTTTATTACTGGACGGTTGAGACGGACAACGGTGAGACGCAGATGGGCAAGCTTGTCATCCTCTTTTAGACGGCAGAACAACGCCGTGGCGGTGCCCGCGCCGGCACGTGTACCATCCCGGGCAAACCCTGCCACCAGCCGTTGCAGGTATCGGCCAAAGAATTCTTGCGTCGGCGCTCAAAAGCAGTATCATTCAATATAGACGCTGTGCCCGCCATCGCCATTCGTTAGGACATATGTTTGCATTGACTGCGCGTCACAGAGTGACAGCCGGGCTGTTTGTTTTGACCGTCTTTTTCCTATCGGTCGGTCGTGCCCAGACCGATCCGGCTGCCGATAATGCCAAAAGAGATCAATCCTCTTTCGCTACAGAAACGCCGTCACTGTGCATGCGCACCCACAATGTCGGTAATCTTGTTTTCGGTATAAGCAACTTCGGCCGCATCGGTACCGGCGCCAAGCCGCTGACCGATTGTGTCCTGGGTGGGCGGGTCCCCCGGGCGGAATTTCCCAAGGGTTCCAGGACAACCTACCTGTATAAGGGTGCTCTCTGGGTAGGCGCTGTAGTCGGCCGGGATACGCTGGTCAGTTGTGGTGCCGAATTCAACTCGCGCGCGCTGGAAATGTATTCCGAGTTTCCGATTTTTGAGAGGTCGACCCTGGAACCTGAATCGCCGGCATACGAGGACGCCGTGTCCGAGCAGGATTTCATAGCCGTATACTCTGACACCTTCACCAGGGACGCCGTCTACCCGTCGTTTGACGCCATCGCTCACCGCGGTCACAAGCCTCTGGGCATCGAGGTCTTTCAATACTCCTACCAGTGGTCACACCAGTACGCGGAAGATTTCGTAATCATGGAGTTCATCATCAGAAACATCAGTTCGGATATTCTGAACGACGTTTACCTGGGCGTCTACATGGATTCCGACGTGCATGAAGGTATGGGGCAGGACCCCAGTATTCCACCGGTGCCTTGTTGCGCCAAAGGCTACACGCACGGCTATGACGATCTGACCGGCTTTCTATACGAATACCCTGCCCGCTACGGCGCCTGCGACTTCATGGATACGGTCGGTGTTGCCTGGACGGTTGACAACGAAGGTGACTACGACCGAACCTCGGGCTTCGCCGTACCCAACGTTACCGGCGTGAGAATCCTGGGGGAGATGTTCAAAAGAGAGGACGTATCGTACAACTGGTGGGTCTGGAACTACAACGGCGCCTACGACTATGGTCCGCAGAAAAGAGAAAATTTCCGTAACATGGGCAATGGCAAGGGCACCCCGTACGGTGACGTCAACAGGTACGCGATGATGAGTAACCACGAGATCGATTTCGACCAGCCATACACCGCGGCCATCCGCACGGGCAACCCGATCTGGGTGGGCGTGGGCAATGACGATCGTGCCCTGACTCTGTCGCAAGGCGGCGACGCCCAGTATGTTCTATCGGCGGGGCCGTTCCGTATGCACCCGGGAGACGAGATCACTTTTCCCATCGCCTTCGTGGCCGGTCTGGATTTCCACTACGACGCTGCGCTGTACTGGTATTTTCTGCACTGGTGGTACCGTCCGGATCTCTTTATCCAATACGCCGGCTTTTCGGACCTTGCCAGGAACGCCATGGCGGCATCCTGGATATATGACAATCCCGGCGTCGACACTGATGACGACGGTTACTGCGGCAAGTTCCACGTCTGTGCTCTCGATTCGGCCATTGTCGACGGGCAGTGGACCCTCACATATGCGGAAACCACTTTTTATGAAGGCGACGGCATTCCCGACCTGGTAGGCGCGGCGCCTCCGCCGGCCCCTCAGGTCTGGGCAAAGTCCACCTCCGAGGGTTTGCGGATCCGGTTCAACGGATATGAATCCGAAACGACCAGGGATGTCCTCTCCAACGTGATCGATTTCGAGGGCTACTACGTCTACCTGGGCCGTGATGAACGTGCGTCCAGCCTCTCGCGTGTGGCATCTTATGACAGGCACAATTACGATAAGATAGTCTTTAACGCCAATGCCCTGCCGGCGCCGCGATTTGAATTACGTGACCATCCCTTCACTCTCCAGCAATTGCGCTGCCTGTATGGAACTGGTCCTGACCCATGCCGTGACACTGCTTTCGACCCGCTGACGTATATTGTCAGCATGCCGTACGTTCATCCCCTGTTCCCCGATTCCATTTTCTATTTTGTCGATCACGATTACAACAATTCGGAGTTCGGTATAACCACTCCGATTCGCAAAGTATACCCCCACGAACCGCGGCCGAGTCCCGGAGTGGCGCTCATGCCGGACCAGTTGACGGACGAGGGCTACCCGAAATACTACGAATACGAGATGGAGATTGAGGGGCTTCTGCCCACCGTGCCATACTACGTCAACGTTACGGCTTTCGATTTCGGCTCGCCGGAATCGGGGCTGAAACCGCTGGAATCCGCCAAAACAGCCAGAACCATCAGATGCTTTGCCGGAGTCTCGGAGAACGAGACTGATGGGGACCGTCGTCGCATATACGTTTACCCCAATCCTTACCGAGGCGATGCCGACTACCGCCGTCAGGGTTTCGAAGGCCGCATGCTCGATAACCTGCCGAATGACAAAGTGCGCCAGGTCAACTTCGCCAACCTGCCGCCAAGGTGTACCATTAAGATTTTCTCACTCGACGGCGATCTCGTTCGCGAGATCAAACACCGCTATGACCCCTCTGACCCCGCCTCGAGTCACGACACCTGGAACCTGGTTTCCCGCAACCGCCAACTGGTGGTCTCCGGCCTTTATTACTGGACGGTCGAGACCGAAAACGGCGAAACCCAGATGGGCAAGCTCGTCATTATCTTTTAGTTCTCTGGCGGTCTCGCCAGCCGAAAGGGCGGCAAGTCGAAACCGGACTTTCGCCCTCCGCCAAGCGCAACTTCTACTTTGGAATGCAGAAGACTTGCCTTTACGGCGCGAATTGCTATCTTAGGTGCGCACTTTTGTAAAGGATAGCATCGTTCAGTGAAACGAAATTACGGATCGACCTCGCTTCTTGGAACGACAGCCTGCACGCTGGTCCTGGCTGTTCTGTCCCTGTCCGACGGCCTCGCTCAGTCTGATTACCGCGATTCGGCCGATAATAAAGGGGGGCCGTCGACCTCGGCGGCTGTTCTCGTCAACACCTGCATGCGCAGTCATGACGTCGGCAATCTTGTCTTCGGTATAAGCAATTTTGGTCGTATCGGCACCGGTGCCAAGCCGTTTCACGACTGTGTCGTGGGCGGCCGGGTTCCCGAGGCGGAATTCCCCAAGGGCTCTAACACGACCTACCTCTACAAGGGCGCTCTCTGGGTAGGGGCCGTGGTCGGCCGCGACACGCTGGTCAGTTGCGGGGCCGAGTTCAACACTCCGGCGATGGAGATGCATTCCGAATATCCTATTTTCGAGCGGTCCACCCTCGAGCCCGAATCGCCCGCATACAAAGACGCCGTGTCCGAACAGGATTTTATTGCGGTATACCAGGACACTTTTACCAGGGGCGCCCCCTACCCTTCTTTTGATTTTGTCGCCCACCGGCCTCACAGACCGCTTGGCATAGAAGTTTTCCAGTACTCTTACCAGTGGTCGCACCGCTACTCTGAAGATTTTGCCATCATCGAGTTCCTCATTCGTAATACCAGTTATAATGACCTCGAGGACGTCTACCTGGGCATCTACATGGATGCCGATGTCTTTCCGGGAGGGCAGAACCCCGCAATGCCGCCTGGAGAGGATATGACCAAAGGCATTACCGACGGCCGGGACGACCTGACGGGGTTTCTGTACGAATACCCGGCCATGTACGGGAACTGCGAGTTCATGGACACTGTCGGGGTCGCCTGGACGGTGGACAACGAGGGGGACTTCGACTGGGATGAGGGCTTTGCGGTGCCGAACGTAGTCGGGGTCAGAATTCTCGGTGAGAAGTTCAAGCTCGAGAACATGTCCTACAACTGGTGGGTCTGGAACTACAATAGTTCCCTGGACTATGGCCCTCAGAGACGTGAGAACTTCCGCAATATGGGCAACGGCAAGGGCACGCCAATCGGTGATGTCAACAAGTACGCCATGATGAGCAACCACGAGATTGATTTCGACCAGCCGTATACGGCCGCTGTCAATTCCGGCAACCCGGTCTGGGTGGGCATGAGCGACGAGGATCAGGCCTGGTACATGTCGATAGGCGGTGATAACCAGTACGTTTTGTCGGTGGGACCGTTCAAGCTTCGCCCCGGGGACGAGATTTTGCTGCCTATCGCCTACGTTGCGGGCGAGGACTTTCATTACGACATTGACAACTTCATGTACCATCTCATCTGGACTTACCGGCCCGACCACTTCATACGCTGGGCCGGGTTTTCCGATCTGGCGCACAACGCCATGGTGGCTTCATGGATATACGACAATCCCGGGGTCGACACCGATGACGACGGCTACCGGGGCAAGTTTCATGTCTGCGCCCTCGATTCGGCTGTCATCGACGGTGAGTGGACGGTCACTTTCGCCGAGACGACTTTTTACGAAGGGGACGGCGTTCCCGACCTGGTCGGCGCCTCACCCCCGCCCCCGCCGCACGTTCGGATAGAGCCGATCTTTTCCGGGCTGCGTGTCCGGTTTAACGGGTATGAGTCGGAAACCACCAAGGATGTACTTTCCAATGTCGTCGATTTCGAAGGTTACCATATCTATCTGGGTCGTGACGAGCGCGAGTCCAGTCTCTCGCGGATCGAATCATACGACCGGGACAACTATGACAAGATGGTGTATAACGCCAGCCGCCGTCCCGTTCCCCAGTTCGAACTGCGCGACCCGCCGTTTACGCTCGATGAGTTGCGCTGCCTGTATGGGAGCGGCCCTGACCCATGCAATGATCCGGCTTTT
>Ga0224495_10001180_pt1 | contig 18930 bp, 19 predicted proteins | sample SF_Jul11_sed_USG_FD_168128 | JGI IMG/M metagenome (GOLD analysis project Ga0224495, IMG submission 168128) | Sediment microbial communities from San Francisco Bay, California, United States - SF_Jul11_sed_USGS_4_1 | ecosystem: Environmental > Aquatic > Marine > Sediment | place: USA: California... | reverse complement strand
CGCGAACCGAGCACATCGCAGGATGCGACGCATGTCGGCTGGGAAGACGCGCTCAAACAGTGGGCAGAAGGGCGCCTAAACCAGGGGGAACAGGCGCTGTTGGATACGGCCACGCCGACGTTCGAACGCATCATGATAGAGACCGCCATGCAGCGCGCGGGCGGCCACCGGCAAGACGCCGCGAAACTCCTCGGCTGGGGACGCAACACGTTGACACGCAAGATCAAAGAGCTGGGTATGGAAGGTCGCTTCGTGTCATAATCCAGTATGTTCCACGTTATACTTTACCAGCCGGAGATCCCCCCTAACACCGGCAATATCATACGCTTGTGCGCCAATACCGGCGCGCAGTTGCACCTTATCAAGCCGTTGGGGTTTGAAATGGACGACAAGCGCCTACAGCGCGCGGGGCTAGATTACCACGAGTGGGCGCGTGTGCATGTACATGCCGATTGGGACGCGTGCCTTAACGCCGCCTCACCGGCGCGTGTGTTCGCGTGTACCACCAAGGCGAAACGGTCCTATACCGATGTGCGCTTTGCGGCCGGGGACGCGTTGTTGTTCGGCCCGGAAACCCGCGGGCTGCCCGCCCACCTGCTACAAACCCTTGCGCCCGAAAGCTGGTTACGCATCCCCATGGTCGCGGGCAGCCGTAGCCTGAACTTAGGGAACGCCGCCGCAGTCATACTCTACGAGGCGTGGCGACAACTGGGGTTTAACGGGGCGGTATAACTCATCCTCAGCATTTGAAAGAACGTCGGGGTGCATTTACCGTACGCAACATTTTCGATTAGGACGCAACCCATGCAGATCAGCACATTTACCGATTTATTACATGCCGCGCACCAGCAACCGCAACCCCAGCGTCTGTTATTCGTTTTCGCCGAGGCAGGGCTGCCGAGTGAATCTACGCCGGAACAACAACAGCGTTATCAATCCAGACAAGGCGGCGCACTCACACCGATCATGTGCGTGGACAAATTACCTGCCGATATCCCTTCCTTTAACCATCTCGTTGAAGAATCACTGCAGCTCGGCAAACCCTGGGACATCGTTTTCGTCGCCAGTCTATCCGGGCATCAGGGTGTCGCGCCTACGCCCCAAGACGCCGATAAACCGTTGCAGCAAATGGTGGAGTCCATCAATGGCGGCCTGATAAAAAATTTTCTGCCTTTTGATCGCCAAGGCGAGTTGGTGCGGTTTACGTCTTAAGGGAACCTCTAAAAATTCGATCAGGGGATGCAGCGCTAGGCGGAAAGGGGCGAAAAAATGCGGTTTGCACGTTGCCTCAAAGGCCCGGCATACCTGAGCATTTTTCGACCCTTTTCAACGACGCAATGCGCCGCTCAGCGAATTTTTAGAGGTTCCCTTAATGCAATGCGCAAGAAATCTACTACCGTGTAGTCGCCGATGAATCCGATTAAATTACAATATTTCCGCGTATTTTCGCTGCTCTTCTGCCTGCGTGCGGGAGATTTGTATATCACCCATAAAATCACACCCGACTTGCAATTGGAGTGGAATCCCCTCGTCTCGCAATTTCATTTTTCGTGGTTGGGATTGCTCGTAGCTCGTAGCACAAGCGATCATTTTGTCACTCGCGTTATTCGGCTATGGTAGCTACGCGCGGCGTATCCGCGACCCCGTAGATAAACCGGGACTGCCGTTGCGCCAGTTTGTGTTTTATTACTTTAACGGCAGGGAAGCATGCTGGAAGAATTGGGCGCAGAGCTTTATGAAGATGCCGGATCGGCGCTATCTAAAGGTGAGGGGTGAGTTCCTGGGGTTTGTATTGGTGGTGAGCATCATCTTGGCCAGCGTCTTCGCGATCGCACACAACACGCTGATATTTGTGGACGCGCAAGCCTATTCGGAGTTTGTGCGTATACACGGTGATGTCTATCTTCCCGTCGTGTTGGTACTGTGCGTGACGCTCAGCGCTAATCTATTTTTTCTGCTGGAATTTAATACCTACCGCACACACTAATACAATGACCTTGCGTCATCGCTACGGCGCGTACAACAAAAGTTTGACGCCATAGTACATTGGCCGTGCAGCGGTCGCGTGCGTCAGTTAAATGCGGTCGCCCCGTTCCCGCTGCCTAACTGTGGTCGTATGGCGCACTCCACCTGCAATTTTCCTTGTCCGTCGAATGCGAAAACCTTGCTAATGTCTTGTACTCTGTCCGTCGCGTCGCCGAGGCTGTTCGCAGGTGGAAAGAGCGCATCCTGCAGCACTAAATCCTGTTTTTGCAGACGAATGACATCGCCTTTGTTTAAGTCCACCATCGCGATGGTCTTGCCATTTACGGCGAAGATATTTTCGGTTTGATCGACCATGAATTCGGCGGCGGTCGCAAGGGTCACATAGGACAAGATAAAAACCGCCAAGGTATTCAGTAAAATTTTTAAATAACGGTGAAACGCAGACATGGGCTAAGACTCCGAAAGCGACATATTGTGTTCACTTAGTCAAGTTTCGTTCCAACTATTGTCACGTTACAACGGCCCGTAGGATAAGAAATTTCGGCTCGGATGATGCTGCACGAATTTGGAAAGCATTGCGATAACGTCATCAAGTTCGATAAGATGCATCGCATCGCGATCGTGTACACGTATCCCCCACGGCAACACCTCCACCGGCTTGCCATATTCCCGTAAGACCGCCTGCGGGTATCGGTTGACGACCCATGCAAGGCTCTGACAAGGACCGGTTTGATAGGGGTTGGTCGCCGCGTATAGCCCGATGACCGGTGTATGCACTGCCGTCGCCATGTGGGCGGGACCGGAGTCGCTGGTAATCAACACGTTGGCGCGCTGCAGCAAGGCCAATAATTGCTTGAGATCGGTCTTACCGACGAGATTCATCGGCGGTGTTTCCATATTTTCCACTAACTTCGCAGCGAACGCGCGTTCTTCTTGCGACGTCCCGCCACACAAAACCACCGTGAAACCCAATACTTTTTGCGCATAGTCGGCGACGGCAGCAAAACGTTCCGGATACCAATTGCGGTGTACGCGACGCGACGGCCCCGACGAGACATTAATCGCGAGTACCGGATCACTGCCGGGCAGGTGCTTGCGCACAAATTCATTTGCAGCAACAGGCACCGGTATATCCCAACGCAACGTTGATTCATGGCTGTCCAGTGCATGTGCGAAGGCCATATACATGTCTGCGGCGTGCTGACGCGGATGCGGTTCGATATGCTGGTTGGTAAATACCCACTGCAATTCCTTAGCGCGCGCCTGATCGAATCCCAAGCGTATGGCCGCGCGCACGAGGCTGCTGACCAAGCTGGCACGCAGTGCCGTTTGCATGTGCAATAGCACATCGAAACGCCGCTTACGCAGCATCTTGGAAAGTGAAACATAGGCCCGAATACCGGCCTTTTTATCGAACACGATAAATTCGATATCCGGTATATCACCCACCAACGCGTACTCCGCCTTACCAATGATCCAGGTGAGCTTGGCCTGCGGCCAACGCAATTGGATTGCGCGTATCGCGGGCAACGCCAAGCACACGTCACCCAGCGCTGAAAGGCGTATAATACAAATGGAATTCAACGGGGGGAGAGGGTCTAAAATCATCGTCTATCCTATCAAAGCCCTTTTTTTCCGCGCCAATTCATATATACTTTCAGGTTTTTGCACCGCACACCGCTTTAAGGTGGTTAACGATATACATTGATTTAATAGTAACACATTGAATCCTATGTAGTTGCGTAGTGCAATGCCGTGAACGAGGGGGCGTTTACAGGTGCCGTTAAACCTGCACGCTGTCAGTCTACCCCGCCCTATGCAACGCGGCATGGCGTTTTTTTGCGTGTGCCGTTAAGATTTGTCAACTTTGGTAAGGAGCAAGCTATGTCAGTCAAACACCCTGTCGTCGCCGTAACCGGTTCATCCGGCGCCGGTACCACGACTGTAAAAAATGCCTTCGAGCATATCTTCCGTCGTTATGGCATCAATCCCGTGGTCGTCGAAGGTGACAGCTTTCACCGCTATAACCGCGTCGAGATGCGCGAGGCCATCAAAAAGGCCCAATCCGAAGACCGCGTGTTAAGCCACTTCGGCCCCGAAGGCAATGTATTCGATAAACTGGCCGAATTGTTCCGCCAATACGGCGAAACCGGCGGCGGCAAGGTACGCAAATACCTGCACAGCCACGAAGAGGCAGAACCTTACAAGCAAGAACCAGGCACGTTCACCGCGTGGGAAGACATCCCCGCGAATACCGACCTGTTGTTCTATGAGGGCCTGCACGGCGGTGTCGCCTACGAAAACATCAACGCCGCGCAACATGTCGATTTATTGGTCGGTGTGGTGCCTATCGTCAATCTGGAATGGATACAAAAGATTCACCGTGACACGGCCCAGCGCGGCTATTCCGCCGAGGCCGTCACCGACACCATACTGCGTCGTATGCACGACTACGTACACTACATCACGCCGCAATTCTCGCGTACGCACATCAACTTCCAACGCGTACCCACGGTGGATACCTCGAACCCCTTTATCTCGCGCGACATCCCGACGCCTGATGAAAGTTTTGTGGTGATACGTTTCCGCGATCCCAAATCGGTCGATTTTCCGTACCTATTGAACATGATCAAAGATTCATTCTTGTCCCGCCCCAACACCCTGGTGGTGCCCGGCGGCAAGATGGGTTTTGCGATGGAAATTATCCTCACACCCATCATCTACGATCTGATCGAACGCAAGAAAAAAGGTAAATAAGCACTCCAATACCCAGGCCCACCCCCCGGTGGGCTTTTTTTCGCGCAGATTAACGCGCTAAACACCCCCACGCCATTATCGTCGTCGCGGTGATACAGGCGACACTCTGCTATTCTTCGTTTATACTTAAGGGCTTAATACTGATCCGTGTACAGGATTGGGAGGGCACACCATGATCGCCAACAATTTATTGCTCAACATCAAGGCACCTACACGACGGTTCGCTGTGGGTGGCGCGGCGGTAGTCATTGTGTTTACCGCGACCTGGTTGGTCGCCGGACAACCCATCCCCCTCTATACGATGGCGGACCTCGGCAAGATCGGTTATCTCCGCAGCGAGGAAAACCAACCCAATACACAACGCTTCCGGATCAACGACAGCGGTTTCATCGTCGGCACGTCAGTCACCGCGCACGGCCAACAGGCCGTCTACGCCGAGGTACGGGACGGCCGCTATTCACCGATTGCCGCGCTACCGGTATCCATGGATGGCGCCGGCACCCCGATCGCGATCAGTGCCGCAAACGCGGTGAACATTGAAAACGACGTCGTGGGATGGGAAGAACAGGCAGGTCAACGTTACGCCACCTTGTGGACACGTGACGCCGATGGCCGCTGGTCGATGAAGCATTTGCAGATGAAGGCGCCTTATACTTCCAGCATGGCATGGGACATCAATGATCGCCAGGAGATCGTCGGCAGTTTAAATGTGGACGGTGTGAATTACGCCGCCTATTGGCATGAACCCAGTAGTGAACCTGACATCTTGGGTGTCGTAGACGGCAACAATACGCGCGGCACGCCCGAACCGCTGATTGGATCCGCACTCGCGATAAACAACGAGGGCGTCATCGCTGGCGTCACCGGCACCGACACCTTCATCAAACGGCCAAGCGAACTCCATATTACGCGCGCGCACAGCGTCGGCGGCAAGGGTTATTTACCTTATTTTAACGCCGTGGATATTAATGCCGCCGGTGTCGTCGCCGCAAATGCCGTCGCCCCGGCGAATCGTTATGAGTTTTCAACCTACACCCCCGATACGCCGTGGGTGTGGTCTCGCGCCCAAGGCCTACATGAACTTATCGCGAATGCCGATACCAGCGCGTGGGCCACGTCCATCAATGATGCGCAATTTTTGATCGGTCATAAGGCCGAGGTACCAGGCATTGCCCCGCTAGGCTTTTCGAATCGCAGCCCTTTTATGTACCACCTAGAAGGCAACGATGCCGAACTGGCGGAATGGCAGGCGTTCGATCTCCGCAGCCAATTACCGGCATTACCGGAGGGATGGGAATTTCACAAGGCGAGTTCGATCAGCAATAACGGTCGCATCGCGGTCATGGCAAAAAAATACGACGATTGGCACCTGTATGTACTAAACCCCGCCGTCGCAGATCTGGCGGTGGATATTTCGCCGATACAACCCGCGTTATGGACGCCGGATGCCACGGCCCGCGCGCAATTGGCCGCAAGTCTATCACCACAGGTCTCCGCGTCTACGCTGTCCGTCGCCGCACTCAGAATACATAATCTTGGCCCGACCAAGGCGCAGAATATAGTCATTACCGGAAGTTTTGACACCGTCGTCACGATCGACGCAATTGAAAATTCCGTGGTGAGCACGAACAACGAGAGCATCTCCAGTTATTGTTTATCTGCCGGGGAACGCAAAGGGCGCTCTACACTTACCTGCCACATCGGGCAATTGGCGGCCGATGATTTTGCCGACATCGTTGTAAAATTTTCCGCACAACGCCCCGGCGAATACCAACTCGAGGCCCAGGTCACGTCCACCACCAGCGACGTGCTGAATCACCGCAATAATCGCCAAACCGCGAGGTTTAATGTCCTGGGCTTAGGCAACGGCACCACAGCACTTGCCACACAGAAAGAAGCTGCAACAAAATCCGCTGCGGCAACAGTTACCGTCAATCAGCCCGACCATGCGCAACCCGCGCCGACCAAACACGATTTATTGGCCCTCGCGGACGTCAATGTAGCTGCGGAATTCACACCGACACCCACTGAACAACCCACTGGTCCGCCGCCCCTCGCATTAGAAGGTGCAGGCGCACTCGCGGGGAACGCAATACAAACGACGCACGCTAAGCCCCTCAGCAATCCATTCGCACCCCCGCCGCTGACGGTGGAAGGGCCGGGTGGGCAAGCCGTCAGCGCGAACAACAACCAAGCCGGCGGTTGCAGCCTTGGGGCGCCAGGGCAACATGACAGCTCGCTGCCCTTCTTATTGTTGGCGGCGGGTGGTTATTGGATAAGAATGCGTCGGCGCACCTCCGTTTCTGCGCAGCCATAATAAACATCTAACGTTTGCACGGCGACGTTTGTAGTTTTTGTTGGTGATTTTCGAGCATACTGAAGGGTGATTTTGTTTTTGCGCGCCCAATTGTCGGCGTTGTTATCGTGAATAAAGTGCCGCTTGCGGCGGTTGACCACTACTCCTTCATCTAACGATTTGAAACAAATAAAATATTCGTAAATTTTACATACACCCAATGGGTTAGAGCGCTATGCCGCGGATTGCACGCTTTGCCCTGCGTACGCTAAAGCCCACACTCCACGGCATCCAACCGCCGTTTCTAGGATTATGCACACTTCTGGTTGTCTATTCCCGTCAATTTGCAACCATGTATCGCGTTTATCAGCCAATTGACCATGTCTGTGCGCGCGTAATTTTTTCTAAATGCCAGCGCGACACTACGCGTGGGTTGTATGTCTCGAAAACGTCTCACACTAATAAGCCGCTGCGAAAATTTTTCCGCGCACGCCGCAGTCGCGGGCGCAATGGTAATGCCCGCGCCGCTGGCGACGATGTAGCGTATCGTTTCCAACGATCCACCCTCGATAATGGTGTGAGTATCTTCTTGTTTGCTCCACTCCGCCCACTCCGGGCACAGCGCCAATACATGATCGCGAAAACAATGTTGCGGCCCTAACAATAGCAACGGCTCATCGCGCAAATCTGACACTTTAAGCGTATCTTTAAGCGCCAACGGGTGTGCGCTGGGTATCAAGGTTACCAGCGGTTCGTTGTATACCGTGACCGTCTCTATACTTGAATCACTAAAAGGGAGTGAGATAATCGCAACGTCGATATCGCCATGCTTGAGGCGCTCTATCAAGACGCCGGTGTAATTTTCTTCAATGAATAAACGCATTTGCGGGGCGCGTTCATGGATGATGGGTAACAGACTCGGAAACAGATACGGCCCTATCGTATAAATCGCACCTAATCTCAGTGGCCCGTGATAAGGGTCGCGCTCTAGCAGCGCAGTTTGGCGTATCGCTGCAATTTCTGCCATCGCCCGCTCTGCGAGTGACACAATTTTTTGCCCCACCGGTGTGATGATAAGTTCTTTTTGGCCACGCTCAAATATCAAAACGCCTAGCTCGTCCTCCAATTTTTTAATTCCCAAACTAAGTGTGGATTGGCTGACAAAACAAACAGCCGCCGCGCGCCCAAAATGCCTTTCATTGGCGACGGCGACGATGTAACGCAGCTCCGTTAGCGTCATAGCGAGTGTATACCTGGAAGATAGCCGAATTGGCCTCTTTTTTAGCTTGCGCCAATTTTCTTAATATAAAGTGAATCTGTCATAACGTAACACGCAAAATACAAAACAGCGCATTGATTCCGCCTGCGTGATTGACACACTAGATGAGCGCGTTTTAAAAATTCAATTATCTATTTTACTTTGGACGCTGGATACTGCATGAGTAATTTACCGTAGTTTTCTCCGACGAAAGAGGAGTTTTGCTTATGGAAAAAGTTTCGCGAAGGCAATTTCTTGGCATGTCTACTAAAGTGGGCGCAGCCACTTTATTTACTGGCGTATTCGCGCCCAGCGCCAGTAGTTTTTTCGGTTTAGGGGGTGTCGCCCACGCGGGCACAAAGAAGATTCAAGAATTTAATTTCGCCGTGCTCACAGATGCCCATTTATATAATATCGCCGACCACAAGTTTGATCACATTTTAGAGAAGGCCGTGGCAGACGTAAATGGTCTGGCGAAAAAACCGGATTTCGTTTTATACGGAGGCGATCTGGGACAATCCGGAAAAAAAGAGGAATTGGCGAAAGGCAAGGCGATACTCGATAAGCTGACGGTACCGTATAAAATCATTCCCGGCGAACACGATTATTATTTGGACATGGGCGCGGAATGGCGCGGGATGTTCGGTCCCGAACATTGGTCATTCGATCACAAGGGTGTGCATTTTATCGGGATGAATTCGATTTTGATAAAAGATTTTTGGAGCGCAAGAAAACTTACACCAACTGAACGCATGGGGTTGTTGGAAGAACTGGAATGCCATCAATGCGGCGCGTGGGGCGTTGGAGAAGAACAACTGGAATGGTTGAAAAAAGACGTCAAGAATCTGAGTCCAGATACGCCGGTGGTGATTATGACGCATTCGCCGTTGTGGGACTATTATCCACGCTGGAATTTTCAGACATTAGATGCACCGGAAATTCGGGCGATATTGAAAAAATTCGAAAAGGTGATCGCGATACACGGACACGTTCATCAGGTCGTCTATAATCAGATCGGGAATATACATTCGGCAGGGTTGTTATCCACTTCGTGGCCGTGGCCTTACCCACCCGTGACATTACCGCATCCGGAAATCAAAATGAACCGCGTTGACCCTGGCAATTTTGAAGACGGTCTGGGTACGCACCAAGTGTCGCTGAACAAGGATTTCGCGGGCATGATGGACTATCGCGCGTTTGCGGATTTGTTACCTGAAAACGTTAAACGCGGACTGAAACTGTGAGCCTAGGAGATCAATCATGAACATTAGCAAATTGATGTTAATTGGCGTCGCGGTTGTCGGTGTTGCGTCTGTTTCAGTCGCTTATGCAAAATCACCCCGTAGTGAAAAGCAAATCGCCGCTGAAAATAAGGCACTGATGGACGCCGTGGCCAAGGGTGATGCCTTGTGGCACGACGGACGTTTGGGGACCAACGGGCTGGCCTGTGGCAATTGCCATCCTGACGGTTCTGCGACGAACCCACACACGTGGCCTAAATATCAAACCAATTTAGGCAAGGTGGGTACGATGCGCGACATGATAAATTGGTGTGTCGCCGTACCGTTGCAAGGCAAACCGTTGGCGTTTGATAGTGATGAAATGATCGCGTTAGAGGCCTACGCCACTTATACGCATCGCGGCATCACCATTGCGCCTGGCAAGGATGAACAACATGGCGCCGTACCGGTAAAATCCGGGCCGGGATACCCTTAGTCCACCCTGCGCATGGCGGGCTGTAGTTGCGAGTCCGCCATGCGTTATTTGCACCAAACTTTGTTTGTTGAACGCCATGAAACTTGTACCTCGCATCATTTTATTCTCCGCTATTATATTTTCGGATTGCCTATATGCGCAGACCTGCGGCGTAGACGCGCCTGCGTTGTCGTCTGACACCCGATTTTTTATCAACGAAGATAACACCATCACCGACCTTGAAAGTGGACTCACCTGGATGCGTTGCAGTGTGGGTATGGTCTGGGACGGAAAAATTTGCATAGGCTCGCCCCGTCTTATGGATTGGGCGCAGGCCAAACATTGGGGACAAACAATGAAACTGGGCGCCTATACGTGGCGTCTTCCGCAATTATCGGAGTTGGCAACATTGGTAGAAAGAGAATGTCGCCATTCTGCCGCGCCGCGCATCAATCACCGATATTTTCCAAATACACCGCTATCCCCATTTTGGACTGCCAACGCAACGCCGGGCAGAGAAAACCACTATTACGTGTTAGGGTTCGATGCACGAGGCGTAGGCAGTTATTTAATGGATCTAAAATTTGCACTGCGTTTAGTTGCCGGAAGGGAAAACTAAAGTCTAACCTACAATCCTAGAAACGCTGGTCGACCGTCGTTTCTAGGATAATCAATGCACGTTCTGTGGGTGTCACGTGAAACATACACTGCACAATAGCCTCTGGAACAACCGTTGTCTGCTGCCGCTAAACGGCTGGATACGAGTATTAATAATGTTAATATCCAGGGCTGATGCTGGGACACAGCGTATAAGTAGCTAGCCCCACGCGTACCTAGCCACGCTCGCCCCGGCACAACGCCTGCTGCTAGATCCGCTGTGGCCGAGGATGAATAGGCGCGAAACCGTCTATTTTGTACATCCAAGGCCGTCCGCCGTTGTATGCCAGGGTAATAACACCACTAATTACAAAGTATTATTACTGTGTTCTTACACATCCAAATTCATCACCGATAAGGCATTGCGCTCAATAAACGCGCGGCGTGGCTCCACGTGGTCGCCCATCAGCGTAGTAAATATCTCATCCGCGGCCATTGCGTCCTCTATCCGCACCCTCAACAAACGACGCGTCTGTGTGTTCAACGTGGTTTCCCATAACTGTTCTGGATTCATTTCCCCCAGACCCTTATAGCGTTGTATACCTTGACCACGCTTCGCCTCCTCCATCAACCAGTCTACGGCGTGTTTGAAACTGGTGACGTCGCTGCGTCTATCGCCTCGTTCAACATAGGCGCCTTCTTGGATGAGGCCTTCAAGTTTTATATTTAACGCGATGATGGCCTTATATTCACCGGAGATAAAAAATTCCCGATCAATCACAAACTCACGCTCGACACTGTGGCGCGCATAACTAACACGTAGTTGCGTAAACTTTTCGTTCTGCCAATCGACCTCTATATGATAGGTTGATAATCCCTTTAAATCATTCGCGCGCTTGGTCCAGCTCGCTACCCACGTCGGGAACTCTTCTTCACTCTGCATCAGTTCTTGAGTAACCTGCGGCATATAAATCAATTGTTCAATCAGCGTAGCATCATAACGACGACCGACACGTTTTGCGATGTGTAACACCTGATAATATTCCTTTGCCAGCGCCTCCAAGGCTTGTGCATGTAAGGCCGGAAGTTGGGCGCCCGTATGCAAGCGCGCATCATTGATGGCCGTTTGCATCAAGTACGCATTCAGTTCGTTATCATCTTTGACGTAATATTCTTGTTTACCTTTCTTCACCTTGTACAGCGGTGGTTGCGCAATATACACATGACCGCGCTCGATGATCTCAGGCATCTGACGATAAAAAAATGTTAACAGCAATGTACGGATATGCGATCCGTCAACGTCCGCATCGGTCATGATGATGATACGATGATAGCGCAATTTATTTGGATCAAATTCGTCGCGACCGATGCCGCAGCCTAATGCGGTGATCAACGTACCCACTTCAACCGAAGACAACATCTTATCGAAGCGCGCCTTTTCGACGTTTAAGATCTTACCCTTCAGTGGAAGGATCGCTTGAAATTTTCGATCACGCCCCTGTTTTGCAGAACCACCTGCGGAGTCACCCTCGACGAGGAAGAGCTCAGATTGGGCGGGATCTTTTTCTTGGCAATCTGCAAGTTTTCCAGGCAGGCCCGCAATGTCCAGCGCGCTTTTACGACGCGTCATTTCACGTGCCTTGCGCGCGGCCTCACGCGCCATCGCCGCCTCGACGATCTTCGCCGTTACCGATTTTGCGTCCTGCGGATTTTCGAGTAAGTAGGCCTCAAACTGGTCGCCCATTAAGGATTCAACCGCCGCCTTTACCTCGGATGAAACTAATTTATCTTTCGTCTGTGACGAAAATTTCGGGTCATGTAGCTTTACGGAAACGATAGCGGTCAAACCTTCGCGCGCATCTTCGCCGGTGGTTTGAACCTTGGCCTTTTTTGCGATTTCGTTTTTTTCTATATATTGGTTAAGCGTGCGCGTCAACGCGCCACGGAAGCCGGCGAGGTGAGTACCACCATCGCGCTGCGGAATATTATTGGTGTAACAGTAAATATTTTCTTGGTAGGAGTCATTCCATTGCAATCCCACCTCTACCGTAACCTTGTCTTTTTCGCCGACAAAGTGAAAAACATGGGGGTGTACAGGTGTCTTCATCTGACTTAGATGTTCGACAAATGCGCGTATTCCACCCTTGTATTCAAATACGTCTTCGTGGGCACTACGCTTATCACTCAAACAAATGCGCACACCTTGATTCAAAAAGGACAACTCGCGCAGGCGCTTGGCCAGTGTTTCGTAAATGAAATGGATGTTAGTAAAGATTTCCGAACTGGCCTTGAAGTGGACTTCTGTGCCGCGATTGGTCGCATCGCCTATGACCTTGAGGGGGAATTGTGGTTCACCCAAACGGTATTCTTGGTAGTGAACTTTACCCTCGCGACGAATGGTCAGAGACAAAAATTCAGAGAGCGCATTCACCACGGAAACACCTACGCCATGCAAGCCGCCGGACACTTTATAAGAGTTGTCATCGAATTTACCGCCAGCATGTAGCACCGTCATAATGACTTCTGCTGCGGAGCAACCTTCCTCCGGGTGGATGTCTACAGGTATGCCACGCCCATTGTCCGTTACGGTGATAGATTCGTCTTCGTGTATGATGACGTTGATTTCGGTGCAATATCCAGCCAACGCCTCATCGATCGCGTTATCAACGACCTCAAATACCATGTGGTGTAGGCCACTACCATCATCGGTATCTCCGATATACATACCAGGACGCTTACGCACCGCGTCTAGGCCCTTCAGCACTTTGATGTTAGAGGAATCGTATTTCGGTTCTGTCGTCATAGACTGCTCTCATAACTTTCCAAAAAGACACTACGAAACCACCTTGGTGAGGTGGCCTTGTTCCACGTGAAACAGATTCCTACCCTTGTCCGGCATTCGAACCCAGGGTTCAGGGGTGATCGCAGTTACCATCACCTGGCATCCGAACGCCTCCAATAACCCCAGTACCTTTGCCAAGTTGTCACCATCGAGCTCCGCAGGCAAGTCGTCTAGTAATACGACCGGGTAGATTTCGCGCTGCTCTATTAACAAACGTATCTGCGCTAAACGAAGCGCATATATAATCAATTTCTGCTGCCCTCGAGACACGCGCGCCTGTACCAGCCCTTTAATATCTTCCACAAAGATATCCGCGCGATGGGGGCCTATTTGCGTAGACTGGTATTTTATATCGCGTTCAATCGACTGATTTAATGATTCCTCTAAGGAACTGTCTTCGCCCCAGCCCTTCATTAACCGAATAGAGACGTCTGCCATGTTACCCAACAACTCTTGGGCAAGGGCTGCAAATAAGGGTATTAATTTCTCAAGGTAGGCCAGCCTAAAGCCCTGAAGACGCTCTCCCTCTAACGCCAGTGTAGCCCGCCAAGGAAGGTCCATTGCGTCGAATGACCCGTTCCGCGGCTGCTTCAACAACGCGTTGCGCTGCTTCAACGCACGCATATAACGCTGCCAATGTTCGACGTAAGCGGGTTCCACGTGAAACACCCCCCAATCCAGATATCTACGTCGGATCTCGGGGCCTTCCTCAATGAGCGCATGACTTTCAGGTGTAATGGCCAGCACAGGTAATGACCGTGCCAACCTCCCCTGTGTCTCACCACCCTGACCGCCAATTTGTATAAGCGCAGGTTTGCCCTTTTCTTTTTGTATCGCTAACTCCAGCACCGCACCCGCTTCAGTCTTTAGTGTGCCATGCACCGTTGCGTGTGTCTTATCCTGCTGTACAATCTTTTCAATTTTATGTGCCCGAAAAGACTTCCCTGTCCCGAGGAGATAGATTGCCTCTAGGATGCTCGTTTTGCCGCTGCCGTTTACGCCACAAAAAATATTCAATTGCGGATGTAAACTAACCTTCCCTTCGATGAGATTTCGAAGCTGTGCAATTTTTATGAGCTGTAGTTGTGGAATAACGTTTAACCTTCACACGACTACAAACGCATCGGCATGACAACGTACACACTATTGCTGTTACCTTCTGGCTTCAGCATGCCCATCGTGTTTGAATCCGCTAGCCACAACACCACGTTCTGCGTATCCACCGCATTGACCGCATCCAACAAATAATTCACGTTGAAACCGATGTCTAGCTCGGGCCCGGCGTATTGCACCGGTATCTCGTCCTCCGCTTGTTCCTGCTCAGGGTTTTGCGCGACCGCTTGCATTTGATCGGTAGCGAATTTCAAACGTATGCCTCTGTATTTTTCATTGGATAAGATAGACGCTCGAATCAAACACTGCCGCAACGTGTCTCTGTCCGCGACAATTTTGTTCGTAGTCTCTTTTGGCAATACGCGCTCATAATCAGGAAACCGCCCGTCTATGAGTTTGGACGTGAATTGCATCTCTTCAAAATTCACGCGCAAATAATTGTTACCAACATTCACTTTTACAGGTGCATCGGAATTTTCTAACAATCTGCCGAGTTCAGTAATCGCTTTACGCGGCACGATGATCTGCGTCTTGCCTGGCAGGTTGACATCCACGTTCACCGTTGCCATCGCCAAACGGTGGCCATCGGTGGCAACCGCACGCCAAACACCTTTATCCATTTCCAACATCAATCCGTTTAAATAATAACGCACATCTTGTTGCGCCATCGCGAACTGTGTTTTTTCGATCATGCGTTTTAATTCTTTTTGCGGTAACGCGAACTCATATTGCGCCTGATCGGTTTTGACACTCGGGAAATCCGCAGCGGGCAAGGTCGCCAACACGAATCGGCTCTTGCTGCTTTTGACAACGGCGCGATCACCCTCGATGTCGATTTGAATAATCGCATCGTCAGGCAAGGTTCGACAGATGTCGATGAGCTTACGCGCGGGCATCGTAATCGCACCCGGCACCGCGCCATCCACTTGTGTATTCGCAACGATCTCGACTTCGTTATCCGTCGCCGTGATGCGAGCGCGATTGGCCTCGGTCAAGACGAGGACATTAGATAAAATTTGTTGAGTTTGTTTTTTCTCAACAATACCACCTACCAAGAGCAGTGGCTTGAGTAGTGCTTCACGTGCGATCGTTATCCGCATTGCATTGACCCTTTATAACAAGTAACTGTTTAATATATATCCAGTTATTACTAAAGGCCTCATCCTCGCATGTGCATAACTTTTTCTTTTCCAAGATAATCAAAACATTATACACCAATTTGCCTGTTCAGGAAATGCGTGTAAGTCTGTGATTAGCCTGTGGACAGAATGTGAATAAACCCGAAAATTTTTTTCTACCGGAGTTATGCACAGCTTACACACTAGGTTGTTAACGTGCGTATCAAATTGTTGTAATCCTCCTTGATACGCTTGTCTTCATTGGCCAATTCCACCATCTTGCGACAGGCATGCAAGACGGTCGTGTGATCCCTTCCCCCAAACGCGCTGCCGATCTCGGGCAGGCTGTGATTTGTTAATTCCTTTGCCAAGGCCATGGCCAGTTGGCGCGGTCGCGTGATCGAACGCGTGCGTGATTTGGACAGCAGATCGTTGATACGGATCTTGTAATATTCCGCGACGGTCTTTTGAATATTTTCTAACGTTACGAGTTTATCTTGTAACGCCAGCAGATCACGCAACGCCTCTTTCGCGAATTCGATGGTGATCTCGCGGTGCATAAAACGCGCATTGGCACCGACGCGGCGTAGCGCGCCTTCCAATTCACGGATATTGGAACGTATACGTTGCGCGATGAAAAACGCGACTTCGTCCGGCAGGTCGATCGCTAAAAGATTGGCCTTGTTCATAAGAATCGCGACGCGGGTTTCCAACTCGGCGGGTTCGATAGATACCGTCAACCCCCAGCCGAAGCGTGACTTGAGGCGTTCCTCCAGGCCGGGGACCTCTTTGGGATAGCGATCGCAACTCAATACGATTTGCTGGTGTCCCTCGATCAAGGTATTAAATGTGTGAAAAAATTCTTCTTGAGACCGCTCTTTTCCGGCAAAAAACTGGATATCATCGATCAAAAGCGCGTCCACGGAACGGTAGTGTTTTTTAAAATTATTGATTGCGTTGTGTTGCAGCGCCTTCACCATGTCTTGAACAAATTTCTCTGAGTGTAGATAGGCGACTTTGGCGCGCGGGTTGTTGCGTATCATCATGTTGCCGATAGCGTGCATCAGGTGGGTCTTACCTAATCCTACCCCGCCATAAAAAAATAAGGGGTTATAGGCGGTCCCCGGGTTTTCAGCGACCTGCAGCGCGGCGGCCTTTGCCAATTGATTGGACTTCCCCTCGACGAAGTTATCCATAGTGAATATGGGGTTTAAACTGCCTTGTTTGGCAAGTTGCGCGAGTTCTGTGGGCGCGCGCCGGGTAGGGGCTGGCGCGGGCTGCGGTATAACGAGCAGTTCCGGTGTGGCCGAGGGTATCTCTTCGGTGTCAGCATCGTCTGGAACGCTCTCCACAGTTTCGCGCGCAGGGGGTGCCGGGGCCTTTGTCGGTGCTATAGGTGTACTACCCGCTTTGCCGACGTTGTTGCGCATGTCCAACTTGATTTCACGAATATGGTGGGGGTCTATTTCTAAAAAAACCTGCTTAATCCGTTCTAATAAGCGCCCTGCAATCCATTCTCGCACGAAGCGATTGGGGGCCAGCAACAGGATATGGTCGGCGTATACCTCACAACTTAAGGGGCGGATCCAGGTATTGAACTGCTGGGCAGACAGATCTGCCTCCAAGCGGCCCAATATGCGTTGCCAAAGTGTATTGTCGGACTCCATAATCGCTCCCTAGAGCGCAGGCGGGGCGTGTAAGTTTAGCGCTACGGACCAAAGTTATCCACAACTGTATGGCAGGCGCTCCAGCAACCCCCCGCGACTTTAGGTTGACTTTTGCCGCCAAATTCTTTAATCTTCAGCCCTTTTCGCGGGCTTTCCAATTGGAGCTCGTTTCGCGTATTTTTTATATGGGTCTTGTAGAGCAATGAAAAGAACCTTTCAACCGAGTAATTTGAAGAAAAAGCGTACCCACGGCTTTCGTGCCCGCATGAAGACGCGCGGCGGTCGCCTGGTGTTGAGCCGTCGTCGCGCCAAGGGTCGTAAGCGTCTCGCCGTCTAGCTTAGTCGGGCCAGAGGGTGGGGCGTCCACTGCGGTGGCACGTCACTCCTTTGGCCTCGTCCAGCAATTAGGGTAGCGCGCAACCATGTGTAGCCAATGTTTGCCGCGTTACGGCGTAGACTCCGCGTGCACGTGTTTTGTGCTGCGTGCAACATGAGCGCGGATGTGGTGGATAAGACATTTCCGGCGCGCGTAAGATTGCTGACCGGTCCCGAGTATGCGCGTGTACTGAAGGCGCAAACCCGGGTCGGTGATCGTCATTTTGTATTGTACTACCTTGCCAATAATGGTGAGGAGGCGCGCTTGGGGTTGGCGATTGCGAAAAAAATCGCACGCACCAGCGTTTCGCGAAATCGTTTCAAACGTATTGTGCGCGAAAGCTTTCGGCACCGGCGTCATCGTTTGCCTAAGGCCGATGTGGTGGCGATGGTGCGTAACGGTGCGTTAGATGCTGACAACGCGGCCTTGTTTGAATCGTTACGCAAATTGTGGTCGAGGCTAGCTGACGTATGCGCCACGCGGTCGTCTACTTAATAAAGTTTTATAGCTATTTTATCAGCCCGTTTTTAGGGTCAAACTGTCGCTACTATCCCACGTGCTCTGCGTATACCCGCGAAGCGGTAGAACGTTTCGGCGTTTTGCGCGGCGGTTGGTTGGGTATACGTCGCATTTCGCGTTGCCATCCGTGGCACGAGGGTGGCGTCGATCCGGTTCCTGAACAATTTCCCAAAAGACGCTAAACTATGGAAAATCAAAGACTCATACTTTTTCTTTTATTGTCTTTTACGGTGCTGCTGTTGTGGCAGGCCTGGCAGCAAGATTACGGCGTCCACCAGCCCGTTGCGACGTCCGGCACTTCCACTTCTGCCCCGCCACAAGTCGCCGCCGTGCCCGCAAACGCGCCGACGGTAGCCGCTAAAGATGTGCCGGTGAGCGCACCGTTGGTAGGGGCGGCACCTTCCGCAGCGAACGTCGTGCCGAATAATACGGTTGCGCAGGCGGTGGGTCGGCGCGTGAAAATCGAGACGGACTTAATGCGTTTTGAATTGGATACGCTAGGCGCGAATATCCAACGCGGTTGGCTTTTAAAATACCCAGTATCGCTCGATAAAAAAGACGAACCATATCCGTTAATGGGTGATACCGCGCCCATCTTTCATGTCGCGCAATCAGGCCTGTTAGCGAACATGCCTGCGCCGGATCATCACGCGGAATATCAAATAGACCAACTCGAATATAAATTGCAACCCGGCCAAGACAGCAT
>Ga0224495_10001179_pt1 | contig 18930 bp, 22 predicted proteins | sample SF_Jul11_sed_USG_FD_168128 | JGI IMG/M metagenome (GOLD analysis project Ga0224495, IMG submission 168128) | Sediment microbial communities from San Francisco Bay, California, United States - SF_Jul11_sed_USGS_4_1 | ecosystem: Environmental > Aquatic > Marine > Sediment | place: USA: California... | reverse complement strand
TGCTACATAGTCACCGGGTCCAAGCATTGCGATAGTCTCCACTATAGAATTCTATTTCCATAGTGGAATATCGGCATGCTGACTCAAAATAGATCAAAATTACTCTGTTTTGTTGCTACAGTCTCGACAAAAAAGCCCTTTCTCAACGGCCTGTTCACTCAATCGAAACCTGGATATGAATTCACGACGATTCATCGATACTCCTATTTAAAAAATGTCTCGAGGGTCATGTCAATGTTTACCTGTTCGGGCTTTTTCTCATCGCTTTTGATGGAAAACTCCTCAACGCTGAATAAACACGGATTCTCCTTCAGCCCGGCGAGAAACTGAACAAACTGTTCGTACTTGCAGGTCCCAGAAAATTGCAGCCGCAACGTCCCGAATCCAAGTGCCGTTTTCTTTCTCGCCGAAGCGACATAACTCGGACCCGAACTGACAGCGATACCGGCACTTTTCAGTTGGTCGTATGTTTTATCCCAGAAAAGCTTCCGCTGCACATCCTCGTTTTCCGGCAGTTCCAAAGACGGTACAGTTTGATACAATCCGGCGATTTTCGCTTCGGAACCCGCCGCTGCCCCCCCCATAACATCAAGCTTACTTTCATACGTGCCTAACTGGTCCCGGACGCGTGACCAGTCTTCGACCAGCGGCAGTCCGATGACCCCATAAAGCAGAATCAGCACAATGGCGGCAATCCCAAAAAGTATCGCCCGCCTGTCACGATCACCCAGAGAATCAAAATAGGCCCTTGCTTTTGTTATCATTCAGCTTTCTTCCTTTTGTCGGTAAAGTTCTTATAATCAAATAACAGCGTAAAGGTCGTCTGTTTTTTCTTGTCGTCAAAATTCTGATTTGAAGGACGAACCCCCTCCACTCCCTTGCATTTGCCCAATGCCTCGGCAAAAGAATACATCATCTTGGGATCTTTACAGGCCCCGCCGACAGCAATTTTCTGAAATCGCCGGACCGTCAACGAATGAACGGTAACGCCCTTGGGAATACTTCCGTTGATCATTTCGATGACGTCGGGGATATCCATTCGTTCCCGGGCAACGGCGCTTCTGAGGCGATGTGTCTCCAGCAGCCGGCTGAATTCGGGTGTATCCATCTTTTTCTCATACGCCGCCAGTCGAAGCTTGTCAACGCCGTAACTAACCGCGATAAGGACGGCCAACATAAAACAAACAGCCGCGGCCAACACCTTCTTTTTCCGCCCGGTCGTTTCTTTCGGCTCGGAGCTGTGTTTCTGATACACGCCTTTGAATACATCATACTGCGGACCTGCATCATGCGCCGTCAGCGCCAGTCCCAGACACTCGATATCGGGCGTTGAGCCCTTATCCCCTTCCATTTGATTCAGGTCATAACGGATCCGGCTGGTATCGATCTCTTTCTCATTTAACACCTTCTCTATGATCTCAATGAACCGGTCCGACCCGTCCAAATAGAGCCGCAACGGTTCCGTAGAATGCTGCACATATTCGGAAATGACATTTTGAATATCAAGGCACACCAGAGATGCTTCCGAAGTATCCGCATCCGTCATTTCTGAAAGTTCGCAATCCAGTGTTGTTGCCTTTGCCAGTATCCCGTTCTGCACAAACAAAAGTTTCGTATCGTCCCGGCGGCAATACAGCAAGGCGTAATCGGCCCCGAGGCCCTCACAACAGGAAGCAATCGTTCTGAGAACGGCCTCAGACCGTAAGACAATCGCATCCACATTCGCCTGTCGCGCCAACTCAACTGCCTCCGACAGCATATCACGTTTCGCCGCCGCAACAGTCACCGTCACTTTTCCTTCATGCTGCCTTAATATCCGCCAGCTATACTGCATCTGCTCCATCGGAAGCGGCAAGTGAATTTCCATCTGTACGGCAATAAGGGCCTGTAATTGTTTTTCATTGACAGCCGGAACCTCAAAACAATAAAATCCGACACAACTGTCATCAAACCCCATCGCGGTCACAATGGAATGACCGGGAAAATCCTGCCTGATGCTTTTGATGAAATCACTCCAGCTTGTCGTCTCTTTGGAACCCGAATACGCTTTCAGGACCGTCGCCTTCGTGCCGCTAACCTGCACGACACAAGCTCGATACTGAAACGGTCCCGCCGATAATCCCGCGAAAAGAACCTCTTTTTGTTGTTCATTCTCCATCAATTTCCGATCCCTTCATGCCAGTAAATAATGTCACAGGAAGTCCCGTCCCGCGCAACAATCGCCCGCACCGTGTACACCAAGTCCGTGGAACCATCCGTCGCTTTTGCATACAGGGAAAAAACATCGGATCGAACCGTAATAAAACCTGCGATTTTCTTAAACGTCTTGATGTTCATGGACTTGACATTCAACAGTTCCGCAATGCTCGTTATCGGCGTTTCAAGCCCGTCACGATACGCGATGATGTCATTGGCCAGTTGCTCATCGCCTTCAAGAAGTGCTGTCAGAACCTCCCGAGGAGCTGTATTGACATTAATTCTTCCCTGTAGGACTTTGTCTTTGGACACGGTTATTTTGTCCGCGATGGATTTGAACGTTTCCAGATCAAGCGGTTTCGGCTCATCCCCATTTTCATCATTCTTATCTTTTTCTTTCGGCGAATTCTTGTCAATCAAATCCGCGACACTCCCCAGCTTCCCTTTCGCTTTTTCCTCGATCCATTTTGCTTGCGGCTTGGACACACCCAATTCCTGCTGGAGTTCATTCGCGTTTTTCTTGCTGATATCGATACGCGCATTTCCCAGTGCATCGATATTTCTGCAGCTCGAAGAACTGGTTAAAAAATGGCCGATCCCCTTGTCCAGCACTGCGTCCTTATTATCGCGAGGAAAACTCTGTTTGCCGTCTTTTTCATTCGCGTCCAGTTTCCCGTTCAGGTTATAATCCTCTCCGTAAAAATCATTTTCCTGAATCCCTTTGACAAACAGAACCTCCCGCAATGTCTCAAACGCCCCGTTCCGGATAGGATACCAATATTCCAGATGGTTGTAATATTCTGCTTCTGCGCCTTCGGCACTGACCTTGCTGTCCTTATCCCGCCAGTCGATGATGGAATCGGCCTGCTCAGCGGTCATTTCCAAAAGATTGAGAAAATGCTTTTTATCCGCTGTATTGACATTCAGCTTACCGCTCTCATCCGTAATCTCCACCCAAGCCGTACACCCCCCCACTTGAATATCATTGAAGTCTTCCGGATCGTCATGCCAAAGCTCGCTAAAGGCATCATAGCTTGCATCATCTTCGGAAAGGACATGGATGGCCGTTTCCACAGCGGCTCGGGCAGCCCACCGGCACGCACATTGCCGGCCATAGGATTGACTGAGCCGGCTGCTGAGTCGGCTGCTCTGGCCAAGCACCGTCGTCATCAGAATTAAAATAATGACGATCCACAGGACAATCACCAGCACAAAACCATTTGGATGATACAGCCGTCTCATTCTTCCGCTCCTTCCGTTTGAACGTCGGGAAACTCACTGTTCATATAAGAGTCATAGTTCTCTTCCGATTCTGAAGAATCCTCTGTGTCCGCATCGGTCTGACCGGATTGGAGTCGGGGAATACAGACAAGAACCGAACGGCGCAGCGTCTTTTTGCTGTCCGTCTCGGCCGCCACCAGGGCAATTTCCACCAACTGGGGAAACTGGCCGTCATCGGCATTCCATTCGTCCGTCCATTCAGTTCCGTTATAGCATCGAACATACAGTGCCGCGATGTGTTCGGCCAAAGGCGCCAGGGTTCCACCGGGCCGAACATCCTCGCCCACCGAAACCCCCGGCACCACCGGGCAATACCGTCGCATCAATACCGACCGTCCTGTCTCCGGGTCGCCCTTGACAAAATACTGGACCTCGTACACATCCCCTTCGGGCTGAAGCAGCCGGGCTTTCTTTCGACTGACGGTATAAAATGTCGGAGTTTGACTCGAAATGCCGTCTTCACCGTCAATGTAGGATAATTCAAATTTTGCATCACTGAAGTCCTGGCTGCGGTACAGATTGTTCAGGTCATTTTTAATAAGCTGACAGGCGTATCTCATCTCATCGCTCAACGCCGTCAAATCCTGGTATGTCTGCCGGCCCGACACGATTCCGCGCATCGCCGCCGCCGCGGTGACCGTCACAAAGGCCCCGATAACCACCGCAATCAGCAATTCAACAAATGTAAATCCGTTTCTTTTCATCAATACCCGCTTAACCGTGTTTTTGCCTCAATCTGTTTATGCCGCTGTTGTTCCATCCAGTCCACCGTAACCGTTACATCATAAAGAAAATCAAGCGTTGTCTCCGAAATCCTCAGCATCCAGACAAAGGTGGTCCCTTCACCTTCAAATGTTCCCTGGGACGGCCCGCTCAGAAGATAGTTGCGGACGCCGATAAAATCAACCATGATCAGTTGCCGGTCGGCAAGGTCCCACGCCTGTTCATTAATCATGATCGACCGGGCCGTTCTCAACGAATTGACACTGATGCCCGCCAGCACAACAACCGAAAGACCCAGCACCAGTGCTGCGGCGATAGTCTCAATCAGCGTAAATGATCTTCGATTACTTTTAAGCTTCATACATCCTCAATCCGCAGCGTCAAGGTCGATCAACCGCAAGGTATCTTCAATATCATCGGCGACCCCTTCGAACACCGTTATTTTCGCGTAAGCAGACGAAAACAATGCCGTCATACTATGCCTGCCGTTTCCCATCTGCACGACCGCCGAATCACAACTGCCATCGGGATAAAAATGAATACAATTATTATCATCCAACGCGGCTTCGCTCTCTCCCAGGGCCGGTGCGATGTCCACAAATTCAAATTCAATCCCGTCTCCCAGTATCTTCTTTCGACAATAGGGATTTCTGATGCTCTTTTGTTTCTTCGTTTGACTGGATACATCAAAGACAGGACCCACCAGATAGAACCGCTTGCCAACACCATCTAAGCGGAGTTGACAGGTCCGGCCCTGTTCAATCGCGTACATCCTTGCGAATTTGCCCATCAACAAAAGGGCTTTGGCCGACGTCCTCAGGGACTCCTTTTTATACGTACCCATATAGTAGCTGCCGGAAAAACCGGCCACCAGCGCCAGGATGACGACCACCAGCATCAACTCAGCAAATGTAAAGCCCCGCCGCCGGACGTTATTCGTTGTAAATGTCCGCGTTATCAGCGTCGCCCCCTTCCTGACCGTCAGCGCCTAAGCTGATTAAATCATAACTGCCGACATTCACAAGCCCCTCCGGCTCATACAGGTACGGATTGTCCCACGGATCCATGAGATCCGACGGTTTACAGTACCGCCCGCTCCATTTTTCCTCCACATCCGCCGGCGCCTCAAGCAGTTCGCTCAGGTCCGTCGGATACCGTTCGCAGTCAACGTAAAACTGCTGAATTGCGCTTTCGATGATGTTCATTTTTGTGCGGGCGATTTTCGACTTGGCCTTTCCCATGCTTTTAAATGTACGGGGGACAATAACGGCCGCAATCAAACTCAAAAGAATGATAACCACCAACAGTTCAATAAAAGTAAAACCTTTCTCATGTCTATGTGTCACGTCATTTCCTTTCATTATTCGATTTCTTTCAATGATGTTCTACAGCAGTCCTTCTCCCATGGTCATCATCATGATCGGCAGCAGTGTCGCCATGATAATAAAGAAGATCACCACCGCCAGAATCAATATCATAAACAACGGAAACAATGCCAGCAGACGCTGGACAGCCGAATCCGCCTGCTCGTCAAATGTATCCGCCGCGTTGAGCAGCATTTCATCCAGCTTTCCGGTATGCTCCCCGACCGAAACAATCTGTACCAGTAAAGGCGGAAAGAGGTCGCTGTCTTTGAGCGGATCGGCAAGACTGTGCCCGGTACGAACTTTCTCGGTGACAGCGTCGATTGACCGGCCTAACACTTCATTATTCAATGTATCCCGCACGACGGCCAGTGACTCCAGGATGCCGATACCCCCTTTTGTCAACGCACCCAGCGTGCGGGCGAAACGGCCCACAGAAATACTCCGGATCACACTTCCCAGTACAGGAAAATGGAGAACAAACCAATCCCATCGAAGTCGTCCCTGCTCGCCCTGCTTCCACCGCCTGAAACAGAACCAGCCGCCGATAAAACCGACCAGCAAAAACAGGCCATAACTCCTGAAGAAATCACTGATCCCAATCAGTATTCGGGTCGGCAAAGGCATGACCGTTTCAGCGCCAAGCGTATCGAAAACACGCGGTAAAATAAACGCCACAATAAACACAACTGAAATCAGACCCGCGACAAGAACAGAAACAGGATAAACAGACGCTGTCTTCATATTCGTCTTGATCTTTTCCTCACGGGACAGTAATTCCGTAAGCTGCTGCATGGTCTGTTCCAGAATTCCCGCGGTTTCACCGGCCTGTATCATTGATACATAGAGTCGGCTAAACACCGCCGGACGTTTCGCCATCACGGCACTGAGCGAATCGCCGGAACTGACTTCTTCGGCAATATTACTGAGAAGCTCTTTAAGCTTTGGCCTGCTTTGCTGGGCGGCAATAATTTTTAACGCCTCCAACAGCGGCAGACCCGCCCGAAGCGCGGCGCTAAGCTGGCTGGTAACCGCAAGAATGTCCTTGCTGTGAATTCGTCCTGACAATGAAAAAATGGATTTTTGAGCGATCTTGGCGGTATAAATTTTGCCCATCAGCCCTTTCGCCTCTGCAAGATCGAGAACAAACCGCCCCTGAAGCGAAAGCGCCCCGATGGCCGCTTTTCGGTTGGCCGCATCGACAACACCGGCAACGGTATTACCTTCTGAATCGACTGCCTTGTAAGAATATTCAACCACGTCCCTAACCTTAAAAAAGGGCTTTACCGCACCCAATTAATCCTCATTGGCTTGTGTTGCCCTGAAAACCTCTTCCGGCGTGGTAACACCCGCCAGTATTTTTTCAATACCGTCATGCCGCATATCAACATGATCCTCCGGTGCCGCCACAACGATCTCTTCGCTGGACGGATTTTTACCGATCAGTTTACGTATCGACTCCGTTACCCGCAGCAATTCAAATATCCCCACGCGACCCCGCATCCCCGTCCCGTTGCATTCGGTGCACCCCTTACCATAATAGATTTTATCCGGATCAATCTTCACCGAATTATTCAGGTTGGCCAGAATCCGTTCATCACAAGCGCGTTTGACCCGGCAATACGAACAGACCCGCCGAACAAGCCGCTGAGCCAGAACCCCTTCGATGGAGCTGGCAAGCAAAAACGGCTCAATACCCATATCGATTAAACGCGTGATCGCTCCGGCCGCATCATTGGTATGCAAAGTAGAAAAAACCAGGTGGCCGGTCAATGCGGCACGAATCGCAATATCCGCCGTCTCTTTGTCGCGAATTTCGCCCACCATTACAATATCCGGATCCTGCCTGAGAATATGACGCAGTCCGCGGGCAAACGTCAGACCCCGCCGGGGATTGACCGGAATTTGAATGATGCCGTTGAGCTGATATTCGACCGGGTCTTCAATCGTAATGATTTTTACACTGGGGGTGTAAATGGAATTCAATGCCGCATATAATGTCGTTGTTTTGCCGCTACCGGTCGGCCCGGTCACCAGCACAAGGCCATGCGATTTATTTAAGGACTGCCTGAAACTGGACAGCATGTGACGATTCATCCCCAATTCGTCCAGTCCGATCAGGGCCGCACTTCGGTCGAGAATACGCATCGTAATTGCTTCGCCGAAAATCGTCGGCACCGTCGAAACACGAATGTCGATTTTGCCGCGATTTCCTGAAAATTCGATATGGCCGTCCTGCGGAATGAACCGCTCGGCGATATTCATCCCCGCCATAATCTTGATACGCGAGATGATCGCCGCCTGAAGCTTTTTGGGGCTGGGCGATTTTTCAATCAGCATCCCGTCAATGCGGTACTTGATCTTGACTTCGCCCTCAAAAGGCTCGATGTGAATATCGCTGGCGCGGGCGTCAATGGCCTCCAGCAGGATCAAATTCACAAGATTGACAAGCGACGGCTCACGCGCCAGTTCCTGGAGGCGGGCCGCGGTCAGTTCCTCATCCATCTCGATCTCCGTTTTCGCGTCATCCTGTACAAGATCATCCAGCATGCGCGCCACATTGCTGCCGTAATACTTCAGGATGGCCTCTTCCAGTTGGTCGGTCCGGGCATAGTGGCGTCGTATGCCCAGCGGGCAGACAACACGGATCTCGGCAATCGCGCGAACATCAAACGGGTCGTTCATGGCAACCGAAAGACGACCGTCTCGGATGGCAAAGGGGAAGATTTTGTGCCTGCTGACAAGTTCGGCCGGGACCGCCGCGATGGCATCCGGGCTGACGGCAAGACCGGCCAGATCGACCATTTCAATGCCTGCCTGCTTGCTTAAGGCCTCATTGACCTGCCACGCCCTGGCAAATCCCAAGTCCACAAGTGCCTCTCCGATGCGCACACGGCAAAGTTTTTGATGCGAAAGGGCTTGCTCAAGCTGCAATTCACTGATATAGGAATCGTCAACAAGTAATTCTCCGAGCTTTTTCCCGACTCCAATCATTAAATCAAAATGCTCTCATTAAAGACCTATTTTTTATTTGTATTCAGGTACACCTGTCCAAAAAACTTCCTTTATATGGTATTAGACGCATGAAGACCGTGGATGTTTCAGAAAAATAATATTTTTTTCCAACATTCTCGCCATCTCCGTCCATCGCCTCCAAAATCGGCAAGCCGAGAAGCGCAACAACCCCGTTCAAGGCACCTTGGAATGGGATACTCCATCGAAATCCGCTCAAATACACCGCTAAATCCCGCTTCTACATAGAATATCAAATCCATCCCGAAAATTCAACCTTTTTCGCTTTAAGCTGAAAAGACAACCGGCCCCATCAAAACGAAAAAAGCCAATCCCCTCTCAGGAATTGGCTTTAAAACTACGATATGTAAAACCCCGTCCTAAATATCTTGGGGCTTAACCGTGCTTCTTCTATTTGCCTTTGTTCTGGCAATAGCATCGTCCAATAAAGCATAGACTTTATCACTGAGGGCAGCTACTGCATCTGCGGATGTCATCATCTTTTTGCCTTTGACATAAGCCTTCACCTTGCTTGCTACGACTAATACTTCTTTCTTACTTGCCTTCTTAGCGACTTCCTTTTTTGCTTTTTTCTTTGCCATGTTCTTTTCATCCTTGTAAAAAAAAGTTTTTTCCAAAAAAACTAACGATTAGCTTTTCTGCCTTATACTACAGAGGTTTAACCATTTGAGCACAGGGGCCTTTCTTGCCTTCCCCTACTTCGTACTCGACCGCCTGGCCGTCACTGAGGTCCTTAAACCCTTCCATTTGGATATCCGTATGATGGACAAATAACTCTTTTCCCCCGTCATCCGGAACAATAAACCCAAAACCTTTTTTGCCATCAAACCACTTTACCGTGCCTGTCGCCATAACTTTTACTCCTTAAACAATTCTCTACAACTCAATTAAAACGAATCTAAACGTACCAATAAAGCCATTTTGACCAATTTAAACGGAATTTACAACAGAAAAATCGAGTAATGTTTCAATTTATTTTCCTGTCCCCAAGAGGTGCCCCGCCCAATACCCCCCCCTCGACCGGGTTGAGGCCCAATTAAAAAGGATGCGTTTTATGTGTATTTCAGGCCATTTTTGAGGGTTTTCCGCTGATGACTTCGGCAATTTTGATCCCGTCGATGGCCGAAGAAATGATGCCGCCCGCATACCCCGCCCCCTCGCCGGCCGGATACAGACCTTCAGCCGCGGGGCTCTGGAAGCTTTCATCCCGGACAATCCTGATCGGCGAGGAACTTCTCGATTCCACAGCCGTCATCACTGCGTCATGCATCGCGAAACCGTTAAGTTTTTTGTCCATTTGCGCAATCGCCACCCGGATCGTTTCAACAACAAATTCAGGCAGACATTCGGCAAGGTTGCACAGGGTGGTTCCCGGGGTGTACGACGGCGCAACCCTGCCAGGCGAACGGGAAGGCCGCCCAGCCAGAAAATCCCCGACAAGCTGAACCGGGGCAAAGTAGTTACCACCTCCGACCTCAAATGCTTTTCGCTCCCATTTCCGCTGGAACCCAATCCCCGCAAGCGGGTCCGTACCTCCAAAATCCTGCGGGCAGATACCGACCAGAAGAGCGCTGTTTGCATTCGGACGGTTTCTCGAATAACTGCTCATTCCGTTTGTAACGACCCCACCGGGTTCCGACGAAGACGCAATCACCTCTCCGCCGGGACACATACAGAAGGTATAAGCGGAACGGCCGTTCTCGCAGTGGTGAACCATCTTATAGTCTGCCGGTCCCAGCAAGGGATGAGATGCATACCGGCCGTACTGAGCCGTATCGATCACGCTTTGAGGGTGTTCAATCCGAACGCCGATGGAAAACGGCTTCGCTTCGATCGGGATGTTCAATCCGGCCAGCATTTCAAATGTATCTCTTGCACTGTGCCCCACGGCAAGCACGAGGGTGTCTGTTTCGATGGTTTCAGAATCATTCAGAACCACGCCGGCAACGACGCCGGCCTTGATGTGAATGCCCGTCAGTTTGGTTTCAAAGCGGACCTGTCCGCCCAACGAGAGAATGGTATGACGAAGGTGCTTAACAATTCGAACAAGATTGTCCGTGCCGATATGGGGTCTGGCCTGATACAGGATTTCGTCCGGTGCGCCGGCTTTTACAAATTCGTCAAGGACTTTTCTTGACCGGTTCTCTTTGTCCCTGATCTGGGTCGTCAGTTTCCCATCGGAAAAAGTGCCTGCTCCCCCTTCCCCGAACTGAACATTCGATTCCGGGTCAAACTGCCCCTCACGCCAGAAACGATAAACATCCTTGACCCGTGAGCCGACTTCCTTTCCCCGTTCTATCAGCACCGGCTTCAATCCCAGTTGGGCAAGAATCAGAGCCGCAAAGAGACCGCAAGGCCCGCTCCCCACGACAACCGGACTCCGGCCGGACACGGACTCCACTGTCGGAATTTGGTATTTCAGGGGAGGGGTTTGAGAAATACGGATGTCCTCTGAAAATCGGCAAAGTACCGCTGCTTCATCCTGAAGTTCCGCATCTACCGTATAAACGGCCAAAATGCTGTTTTTCCGCCTGGCGTCGATGGATTTGTGGGCTATCGTAAAGTGGACCAGTTCACGCTCAGTAATCCCCAGTCGCTCCAAAATACCGCCGCCCAAAGCATCTTCGCTGTGGTCAAAGGGTAACCGTATGTCTCTGATTCTGATCATAAGCGTATCTGCAACTGAATTTCCTTTATCGTGGGTATTTTCACATAAAATCTCCTCTCCGTAAAGCCAATAAGCTTGATTATTGATCGCTGATTTGATACCCTTTCCCTGTAACGGGATAATAATCGATAAAACATAATTTGCTTTTTGAAAGTAGACTTATGAGGTCTCTGAATAACTCGGTTTATTATGAAAACACCAAGCTTTATAGCGTCATAAAGCCCGTTTTTCTCCGAGGTCCGGCAGTTATTCAGAGGTCCCTTATCATTATGTCTGAATTCTTACAAAAAATAATCAAACGGGCCGCGGAAAATATTCGGACCATTGTCCTGCCCGAAGGTAATGACGACCGCACCATCGCCGCCGCTGCAATGTAACCGGGAACGCGGGCGTCTCGCCCGCAATTTAAACGCAAACGCCGCAAAAGCCGCGAGAAAAAATTTTATAAATATTTAAAATGAAACGCTTGCGACTCTTGCGGCATTAGCGTCCTTTGCGTTAAATTTATGTAAAATGGATAACGCTGCCAAACAATTCGTCATCCAGCAGCACACAACCCCGGACAGCGTGCACTGGGACCTCATGCTCGAAATGGAGGATACACTCTGGACATGGCGGCTGAATGTCCCCCCTGCCGAAATCGGAAACGAACCCGTTACCGCCGAACGCATCCACGACCACCCCCTGCGATTCCTGACCTACGAAGGCCCAGTGCAGAATAATACCGGAAACGTCAAAATCGCCGACAAGGGTACGTACGTAATTCTTGAGGAAATGGTCAATTCTCTCGTAGTTCATTATGAAGGGGAAGTGCTTGAAGGACAATTTCGTCTGTTGCAGGCCAGCAATAATAAGCAATGGATATTAGAAAAAAATGATCGCCTAAAGACAAAACCACATGGGCAAAAGTGTTTGCCCATGTTACGGGACTATTTATGAGTTACTATTGTTTCTTATGTAATGACCAACATGATGATTCTTCAACTGAAGAACATTTCATTCCAAGATCTATAGACTGCCCTGAACATCAGTGGTTACCGGTTTGCGAATCTAGCAACAATCGGTCCAATCTGGTCTTTGACAATAATGCAAGGGATATTCTATATTGGGTGAGATTTAAGAAAACTCGAGCATTAAAACGCACAGGATTAGCCCTCTTGGCTGACGGCTCAGCAAAACGCTTCAAGTTTTCCTACCTGGACAAACTGGAACCCGATAGACATACCGAATTCAGCTATATATTCGACAGAGAAACAAACGAACATATTCCCAGTCAAAAAGTTGTGGCAGTAGTATTCCCAGTTGGTTTGTTGCCGGATGAACAAATATCGTTTTGCCGCGGGTTAGCAAAAATATCAATAGGTGCATTAACCTATCTCCTAATGAAAAAAATATACCTACTGAAACAATTAAACAATTATGCTCACAACCATCTGTTAATGTGTTGCGCCATTTTGCACTTGACCTTTCATGGTCTGGTAAAACACGAGCAATGAAATTCTCACTTGGACAAAGCGATATTCTCAAAAAGCTTCATCTATCTTGTGAGAACCAACAGGTCAGAAATCATGTCGTAAAAATATACTTCATGAATGAAAAAACAATTCAAGTTGAAGGAATGCTTTATAGCCAGTATGGCTGGAGGTTAGAATTCACAAATCATATCCCTACCAAACACCCCGAATTACGTTTAGAGAATCATGTTGACCACATGAAGGCACCAGATGAATTGAAAGATTTAACGCTAACCTTGGATGCCGTATGCATTGCTAATCCAGAATATAAAGGCTTTAAGCCAGAAATCCCGGTGAATTGGCGTGAAATTATTTAAAATGATCGGGTAGGTTGGAGAAAATTATTTTGCTGGGATGGCTGAACCCACGTTGCCCAGCTATAACCCGTATTCCTTGATTTTTCGGTAGAGGGTGCGTTCGCCGATTTGGAGGATCTTTGCGGCTTCGGCGCGGTTCTGGCCGGTTAGCTCCAGTGTTCTTCGGATATGTTCCCGCTCCACCTCTTCCAGCGGCCGACCTGCCATCTCATCCTGCGAATAGTCCCCCGTCAGAGCCGTCGGCGCCTGCAACTGCCTTACCCGCGACACTTCCGGCGGCAGGTCCCGCAGGTCCAGCGTATCACCGTCACACATCGCCACCATCGCCCGCACCACATTCCGCAGTTGACGGATATTGCCCGGCCACCCAAAACTCATCATCGCCCGCATCGCCGGCTCGGTAATCAGATGAATATCCCGCTTCAGTTCCTCGCACGCCTCTTTCAAAAAGAAACCAAACAACTCCGGCACATCCTGCGGCCGGTTCCGCAGCGGCGGAATCGTCACGCTCACACCCTTGATCCGAAAATACAAATCCTGCCGAAACTTCTTTTCCTCGACCAGCTTGGCCAAGTCATGATTGGTCGCACTGATAAACCGGATATCCACCCGCACCGGACTGGTTCCCCCCACCGGCATCACAAGTCCGTCTTCCAGCACTCTCAAGAGCTTGGCCTGCATCGCCAGCGGCATATCTCCAATCTCATCGAGGAACAGGGTCCCCTTGTCCGCCAGTTGAAAAAGCCCTTTGCGATCCGCTGTCGCCCCTGTAAACGACCCCTTGACATGCCCGAACAATTCGCTCTCCAGCAGCGATTCTGCCAGACCGGCACAGTTGATCGGATAAAACGGCTTGTCCTTACGCTGGGAATTCATGTGGATCGCTTTGGCGGTCAGTTCCTTGCCCGTGCCGGATTCACCCTCGATCAGGATCGGCATATTCGTCGGCGACACCCGCCGCAGCACACGATACACCGTCTGCATCGCCGGGCTTCGGCTCAGAATCCCGGCAAAGACAAAATCCTCTGTCCCGCTGACAACCGGCATCGACGGAATCGCCCGCCCCGCCATGCGGACAAGCTCATCCATATCCAGCGGCTTGACCAGGTAATCGTACGCCCCCAGCTTGATCGCCTCTTTGCAGGCGTCGATGTCGGCGGTGGAGCTGATAAGAATCACCGGAATACTCGGCGTCTTGTGCTGCACTTCGGCCATCAATGCAATGCCGTCATTGCCCTTTTCCAGATGCGTCTCGCACAGCACCAGTTCCGGCGTGTGCTCTTCCATGATTTCGCATGCCTGTTGAAATGTACCTGCGGTGCGGACACGGCCGCCCCGGTTTTCGAACGCCGCTGCCAGTTTCGCCGCAAGGGACGTGTCCGGCTCAACGATCAAAATGGAAGCGTTTTTTCTCATCCGTCAAAACAAACCCAATAAGCATTCGCTGGTTATACTGGTCACGATTGAAAAATCCCGTTTCTGCGCGGCCATGGCGGCCTGTCCAGATCTATTGAGACTATACCCTTAAGGGCATAGTCTGAAGAGTCGTCCCCGGTCACTCCAGGACCGGTTCAGATTCCATCTTCCAGTCTACATCGCTAACAATCCGAATATCTTTGCCCTGTAAACCTTTATCGGTTTCAATCTCGTCGTACTCCACGCGCTGTCCGGTTCGCAGGCACCGGAAACCCTCTTTGTCAACCTCTGAATAATGAACAAAAACATCTGACCCGTATTCGTTCTGTATAAACCCAAACCCTTTTCTCGGGTCAAACCACTTAACGACACCCTTTGACATAAAAATCTCCATTTTCGAAGCAAGAAGTCTGCTTGCTGCTTCAAATCCCTGTTTTAAAAAGAACATTCACCGATGTATGTAAAAATCCAATCAACGATACCTCTCTTGCCGGATTCAAAAACTATTTTTCTTCTTTTTTCATTTCCGCGATGGCCGCCTTACGGCTGAGCTTAAACCGGCCCTGTTCATCAATTAACAGAAGCTTGACCGGAATCATATCCCCGACCTTGCAGACATCCTCAACATTCTTGATGTAGTCGCTGCTCAACTCACTGACATGACACAGTCCCTCAATGCCCGGCGTAATCTCAACAAACGCACCAAACTCCTTCACGGAAACCACGCGCGAATTCGGATAAATGCGCCCCACCTTCGGCGGCGTTGTCATCGATTCGATAATATCCCGTGCTTCCAGATGCCCGCTGCCGCCGACACAACTGATATTGATGGTGCCGTCCTCTTCGATCTCGATGGAAGAACCGGTTTTCTCCTGAATGCTGCGAATCATCTTGCCCGAAGGCCCGATCACCTTGCCGATGTACTCCGGATCAATCTTGATTGTCACAATCTTGGGAGCATATTCGCTAAGTTCCTTGCGCGGTGCCGCAAGGGTCGCCAGCATCGTATCCAGAATCTCCAGACGGGCTTTCCGTGCCCGCTCCAGGGCCGCTACCATAATATGATGCGGCAGTCCTTCGGCCTTGATATCCAACTGGATCGCGGTAATACCGTTTTTCGAGCCGGTCACCTTAAAATCCATATCGCCGAAGTGATCCTCATCACCGATAATATCCGTCAGCAACTCAAAGCGGTCTCCCTCGGCTACTAACCCTATCGAAATACCGGCGACAGGTTCCTTCACCGGAACACCGGCATCCATCATTGCCAGCATCCCGCCGCAGGTCGATGCCATCGAACTGGATCCGTTGGATTCGGTAATATCTGAGACCAGTTTGATGGTATACGGGAAATCCTCTTTGTCCGGTTTCACCTGCTCCAGGGCCTTTTCCGCCAACGCCCCGTGACCGATTTCACGGCGTCCCGGTCCACGAATGGCCCGTACCTCGCCAACCGAAAACGGCGGAAAATTGTAATGCAGCATGAAGTCCTGGCCGTACTCATCGACCAAACCTTCCACCAACTGCTCATCCCGGCCGGTACCCAGCGTACAGGAAACCAGCGACTGCGTTTCACCGCGGGTAAACAGCGCCGAACCATGGGCTCGCGGCAGTACGCCAACCTCACACGCAATCGGACGGATTTCATCATATTTACGGCCGTCCGGACGTTTGCCTTCCAGCAGCAGCTTCTGGACAACATCCCGCTGGATTTTCTCAAACATCCGGGTCAACTGCACCTTGGTACACTTCGGCTCTTCAACATCAATGTATTTCGCCACCGCCGCATCAACAATCGCGTTCAGCGCCGCCGAACGTTCGGCTTTCTGCCTGACCTGATAGGCCTGATAAAAAGCATCGGATGACTCATTTGTCAGTTGCTTCAGCAGGTCTGCATCCAGTTCAAACAGCGGGATTTCTTTTTCCTGCCCGCACTTGCCAACGAGTCCATCGATCAGACCGCAAATCTTGCCGATGACGACATGCGCCTGCTGAACCCCTTCGGCCACGATGTTCTCCGGCGTCTGCTTAGCGTCGACCTCGATCATGTTGATTGCGTCCCGGCGACCGGCCAGCACCAGGTTAAAATCGCTCGCCTCACGCTGCTTGTGAGTAGGGAAGAGCACAAGCTCACCATCCACACGGCTGAGCCGGACCGCACCCAGCGGCCCCTGGAACGGAATCTTGCTGATTGACAGCGCCGCGCTCGAAGCAATCATCCCCAGCACATCCGGGTCATTTTCCTGATCGGCACTGACGACGGAAACCATAATCTGCACCTCATTGAAGTACCCGTCCGGAAACAGCGGACGAATCGGACGGTCGATCATGCGGGCCGTCAGAATCTCTTTCGTCGTGGGCCGCCCTTCGCGTTTCATAAAGCCGCCGGGAAATTTGCCGGCCGCACTGTATTTTTCACGATAGTCCACACTCAGCGGGAAATAATCGATATCTTCTGAACGCGGCGGCGCCGTTACGACCGCGGCCAGTACCATGGTTTCGCCCATCTGTGCAACCACGGCACCGTGGGCCTGTCGAGCAATTCGGCCGGTTTCTAAACTCAGCGTCTTGCCGGAAATTTCTAATTCTACTTTTTGTGTATTAAACATATCCATTTTTCGTTTCTTTTTTAAAGGTTCCGTTTGCCCCTGCCAATACGGATTTTCTCCGGGGATACCAGCAAAGGTTTCTTCTTTTGATGAACTACTTACGCAGGCCCAGCCGCGAGATAATTTGCCGGTACCGGTTGATGTCTTTGTTTTTGACGTATTTCAGCAAAGACGAGCGGTTTCCGACCATTTTCAGCAAGCCGCGACGCGAGGAGTGGTCCTTTTTATGCATTTTGAGGTGTTCAGTCAGCTCATTGATCCGACTGGTGAGGATCGCGATCTGGACCTCCGGCGAACCGGTGTCGCTGTCGCTTTTTTTGTACTCAGCAATGACTTTCTGCTTTTTTTCTTTCGTAAACATACCTAATTTTTTTCCTTTCAAACTGTCCTGACATGGGCCCAATTGCCCATTACTACACTTTTTCCCATTTTTCGAGACTTGGCATTATACCGCTTGTAAAATGGTTTGCAACCATTATTTACCCCAGATTACGGATTAAATCGCACTTTTTTAACCCTGCCCCGAGCAATGCCGAGGGGCTTTATAACACACGAGGAAATGCGACAGATTTTGTCCTGATGTAAAAATATGAACCGCTATACATTAAAACGGAAATTGATGATGTCGCCGTCCTGAACGACGTAGGTTTTGCCTTCCAGCCGCATCTTGCCCGCGGCCTTGACGGCCTTTTCGTCGCCCTGTTCCTGCAAATCGGCATACGCCATCGTTTCAGCACGAATGAATCCCCGCTTGATATCGCTGTGGATTTTTCCCGCCGCATCGAGGGCAGAGGCGCCCTTCTCGATGGGCCAGGCACGGACTTCGTCTTTGCCGACGGTTAAAAAACTGATCAGGCCCAGCGTGCTGTAACAGGACTGGACAAACGTCTTTGACGCCGGCTCGGTTAACCCCATGTCAGCCATAAACTCTTCCCGGCTGTCAGCATCCAACTGTGCCAGTTCGCTCTCCAGCGAGCCGCACAACGACACGACTTCCAGCCCCTCGCTGGCAGCACCCAATTCAATTTTGCTGCCAAGCTGGTCTTCGCCCACATTGAGCACCACCATCATCGGCTTGAGCGTCAGGAAATTCAGTGGCTTAATCAGGTCCATTTGGAGATCATTTTCGATGACACTGCTGATGGGCTTTTCGGACTCGATGGCTTCCTGCAGTTTCAACTGCACTTCCAGTTCCGCTTTTTCCCGGGCCTGTGTTTTAGTGGGCTTATGCACACTTTTTTCCAGCCGTTCGATGCGGGTCGTCACCAGTTCCAGATCCGCCAGCAGCATTTCGGTCTTGAGTTCTTCCAGATCGCGCGCAGGATTGACACTGCTGCGATAAGCCGGAACAGACGGGTTGTCAAACGCCCGCACCACTGCCACAAACATATCCACCGTACGCACCTCATTAAAAAATTTGCGTGCGGCTTTTCTGCCGTGATCATCCGTAAACGAAATCCCCGGCATATCCATACAATCCACCGTCGCATGGACGGTTTTCTTGGGCTGATACAATCCGGTCAGCCAGTCCAACCGGTCATCCGGCACAGGGACCATGTATTCATGAATATCCGTCGAGCCCATCATGGCCGGCTCTTTACCGCTGATGGCGGACAATATCGTACTTTTACCAGACTGCATTAAACCTATCAACGCAACTTTCAAATCTGCATCTCCTATATACTCAAGTTGACTGACTTTTAGAATGGGATTTTGAACAATCATGATGATTTTTTTCAATAAAAAACGGCACTCTCTTCGATAAAAGGGTTGGAACACGCTCTTTTACACAGGAGACTGCCGTTATGT
>Ga0224495_10001176_pt1 | contig 18971 bp, 15 predicted proteins | sample SF_Jul11_sed_USG_FD_168128 | JGI IMG/M metagenome (GOLD analysis project Ga0224495, IMG submission 168128) | Sediment microbial communities from San Francisco Bay, California, United States - SF_Jul11_sed_USGS_4_1 | ecosystem: Environmental > Aquatic > Marine > Sediment | place: USA: California... | reverse complement strand
GAGAAAACCCTGGGCCAGCTATTTTGCGATGACGAGTCGGATACGATCATCGCGATGCTGCGCAGCGAATGCGATGCGGCGGGCGTGAAGCGTTTCATGAATTGCGAGATCGGCGAGATCAAGTATTACCCGGCGCCCGAGGGTGGCGAGCTGGACGAGGAAAACGCTGCGAAAAAGACCGGCCACAAGTTCTACGTCGACACGACGCGCGGCGAATTCAACGCCGAGTCGCTGGTGGTCGCGACCGGCGGCCTGTCGATACCCAAGACCGGCGCAACGCCATACGGATACAAGGTCGCCGAGAAATTCGGCGTGCCGGTCACGAAACTCAAGCCGGGGCTGGTGCCGCTGACCTTCGCGCCGGACGACTGGAAACCCTATGCCGAACTGACTGGCGTCTCGCTCGATGTCGAGGTCAGCTTCGGCAAGCAGTCGTTCCGCGAGAATATGCTGGTCACCCATCGCGGCCTGAGCGGCCCGGCGATCCTGCAGATCTCGTCCTACTGGCAGCATGGTGAGGCGCTGCATATCGACCTGCTGCCGGATGTCGATATCGCTGCACTGCTGGCCGAGCAGAAGGGCAGCAAGAAGCAGCTGGCCAATTACCTGACGCAATGGTTCCCGAAGAATTTCTCCAACGTGTGGTGTGCGCAGTTGGCTGAGAAATCAGGCATTGAGAACAAACCGCTCAACCAGTACAACGACAAGCAGCGCAAGCTGATCGCCGACACGCTGCATGACTGGCAGGTCACCCCGTCCGGCACGGTCGGCTATACCAAGGCCGAAGTGACCTGCGGCGGCATCGACACGTGGGCGCTGTCATCCAAGACCATGGAGTGCGTCGAGGTGCCCGGCTTGTATTTCATCGGCGAGGTGGTCGACGTCACCGGCCAGCTCGGTGGCTACAACTTCCAGTGGGCGTGGGCTTCGGGTTTTGCGGCGGGACAGGCGGTGTAGGCATGGCCGGTTTGCTCTCCGGGCTGTTCGGATGGGGACGCGATCATGTTGTGCCAGGCTTGCCGCCGGCAGGAACCAAACGATGCGGGAGAATCATGTCGATTGAAACCGAACTCAAGCTGCGCATCACCCCGGAGGCGCTCGCCCGGCTGAAACGGCACGCGCTGCTCAGGAAATATGCCGTCACGCGTCCGGTCACACGCCGCCTGTACAACATCTATTTCGATACGCCCAAGCTGGCACTGCACAAATCCCGCAAGGCGTTGCGCCTGCGCCGCGCTGGGCGGCAATGGATACAGACGCTCAAGGGCGGTGGCTCGGTCAGGGCGGGGCTGCACCAGCGCAACGAGTGGGAGGTGCCGGTGAGCCGCCCCGAACTGGATTTTTCGATGTCGCTGGAAATGGGCGGGGCAGGCGTGGTCGACTGGGACGTGCTGCTGCCGCAGCCGGTGCGCAAAAAATTGCACCCGGTTTTCGTCACCGATTTTTCCCGGTCTGTCCGCCTGCTGGACTATCAGGGGGCCGAGATCGAGTTGTGCATGGACCGGGGCGAAGTAAGCACCGAGCAGCACAGCATGCCGCTGTGCGAGCTGGAATTGGAACTGAAATCGGGCGAGCCGCGACAGATATTCGAGCTGGCGCTGGAGATACTGGATGTCGTGCCGGTCGAGCTGGAGTTGGTCAACAAGGCCGAATACGGTTACCGGCTGCTGTCGGGTTATACCGATGCACCGGTCAAGGCTGCAGTGCCGGAGGTAAAAGGATCGGAGGCGATCACAGAGGTGCTGCAATCGCTGGTCTGGTCATGCTTGCAACACTTGCAAACCAACCTGCGCGGGGCGATGGCGTGTGATGATGCCGAATACCTGCATCAGATGCGCGTCGCACTGCGCCGCTTACGCGTAGTTTTGCGCATGGTTGAAAAGCTACGTAAAGATAAGCAACTCTCCACATTGATTAACGAGGCCGCAGCATTGTGCAAAGCGCTAGGAAAAATACGTGAGTTGGATGTATTCATCTCACAGACTTTACAGCCAATGTGCAAACGCATACCTAATCATGTCGGTCTGGAAGCTCTGCTTGCCGTCGCGGGGCAGCGGCGTGCGGCTTATTATGCGGCGATGCGTGGCGCGGGTAGGGCGCGTGAAATGCAGTGTTTGATTCTGAATTTTTCAATCTGGATGTGTGGGCCATATTGGCTGCATGCGAAAGAAACACCTCAGTTGCGTGTTTTTGCAACACACCAGTTGTGTAAACTGGCGTCTAGATTTTCAAGGGATAGCAAACAGTTGAAGTCACCGGATATGCATAAATTGCATGCATTGCGAATTCTAGTGAAAAGGTTGAGGTATAGCGCAGAATTATTTTTTTGTTTGTATGATAAGCGGGCAAGCAAAGCTTTTCTTGCCAAGTTAAGTGAAATTCAAGAAGTGCTAGGCAGAATCAATGATATTTCGGTAGCAAATCGCTTGCTGGATGAGTTGAGTGATGAAGCTTTCCTAGCAGTGAATAGCTTGCCTGAAAGCTGCGAAGGAATTGCCTTGGTAAGAGGCTGGATTGCACATGATCTTTTGCATGAATTTGCTGCATTGCATAACGCCGTTAGTTGTTTTAATAAGCAGCCAGTATTCTGGGATAAATAATTAGCACGCAGAAGTTGCCAGAGTGAATGATGCGGTTTATCGTGTAAACTATTACCAAATTACGCACTTTACGCAAACTGTTAATTGAGGCATCCATCGGCCGAAGAAGGGGAATTATGTACATCTCATCTAGACTTAAAGCGGTGATTTTGGCATTTTTGCTTGCTGTAGGCGGGGGAGGGGCTTTTGTATATGTAGATCCATTGGAGCTTCATTTGCTTGATTCGCTAGAGATCGATCTGCTCGGTATGCTTGGACTGAATCCGGAGGCTGAAATACCTGCTGTAGTAGCCAAGACTCAGCCTCGCACAGTCCTTCCCAAGGGGGTTGCTCCTGCAATGGCGCCAGCGTCTACGACAACAACAGCACAAACATCAGCGAAAACACCAGACGTCATTCTTCAAACTGCACCTTCAGTATCGGTCTCTCAGGTGACTACGTTAGCCCCTTTGGAGTTGCCGTCTCAATCCCAGCCTGCTGTTCCGCCCTCCGATTTGACCGCAGCTATTAATCCTGCGTCCCCGGAAGTTACCATGGGGTTACAAACCGCTCAGCCACCCTTGAAGATTTCCAAATCTCTTAAGGCGGAAAAATCGAAGTTCGTGTATCCACCATCCGTGGATTTAAGACATTGCCTTGATCAGCCGAGCCCTCAGGAAATTGCCAAATGTGCGGGTGAGTGAGGCCGTTCCTGGCTTCTCCATTTGACGTGACCACATTGCGCAGGGGTATCACGCTTAAGGCACGACATCGATCATCAGGCCTGAACAGCAGATTTTTAGGTGAACCGACCTTCGCTGAATACGTCCAGCGTACTCGTGACATGCTCTATCAATTCCATCTGAGAAGCGCTTCCGCTGATCTGGAAAGAGTCGTTGAAGGCAATGCACCGTTCGAATTGATTCCCTCTGCCGTTGGCACAGCAGGAAAGCAAAAAACCTACCGCCGCGGTATTTTGCTGACCCACGGCCTGTCTGATTCGCCATATTTTATGAAATATCTAGCCGGATTTTTTCAGATGAATGGCTTTCGCGTTATGACTATTCTGCTGCCTGGCCACGGGACACAACCAGGTGATCTGCTTGATGTACGCTGGCAGGACTGGTCGGATGCTGTTGCCTACGGTACGGAGAGGTTGAGTGAAGAGGTTGATGAAATTTATTTGGGTGGATATTCGGCGGGCGCCACTCTCAGTGTGAATCAAAGCTTGTACGATGATCGCGTGCGCGGCCTGTTCTTGTTTTCCCCGGCGTTTAAAATATCTGGTCGTGCGGCCTTGGCCAATTTGCACAAACTGTATAGCTGGCTGATACCGTCAGCTATGTGGGTGGATATTAAACCTGATCTCGACATATACAAGTACGAATCTTTTCCGAAGAATGCTGCAACACAGATGTATGCACTCACCAAAGCAGTTGGCGCAAAATTAAGGGAGAGTGGCGTGGTTATACCAGTATTTGCTGCTGCCAGCGTAGATGATTCGACAGTCGATCCATTGGCTACCCTGCATTTCATTGATTGTGTGCGTCACCCATCCTGCAAGCTGGTGTTTTACACTACAAATGTTTCAATTTTCTCATCAGAAATTGCAGCGGGAAAAATTGAATTGGTGAATAGTAAATTTCCCGAGCAGAAGATATTAAGTTTTGCTCATACTTCAATTGTTATATCTCCATGCGATGAACACTATGGTATGAAGGGTTCATATTCAAACTGTATTCATTATTATCCCGATCAGATGGAAAAATTTTCTGCATGTCTCAAATACCCAGAACGAGATAATCAAGGCGAAATTACTGGAAGGAATCTGCAATCAGGGATTTTGCGCCGTCTGATGTACAACCCGAATATAGATGAACTTAAGATATCAATGCAGCAATTTATGGATTCACTTAATTGATGGATACATTTGTATATGCACACCGCGGAGCCAACAGGGAAGCCGGGGAGAATACTCGTTCGGCATTTGTAAAGGCGCTAACCTATGGCATTGATGGCATTGAAACAGATGTTCAGTTGAGTCTGGATAACGTCCCAGTGCTTTGGCATGACAGATTTCTTGGCAAACTCGGTTTTCCGGATAAGCATATTGATGATTTTGATTTGGAGCAGTTGAGAGGAATGAATTTTGCGGCACATTTCTCTTCGATTGCTGAACCGGAAGGTGTCATGAGTTTGCAGGAATTTCTTGATGCCTTCAGCAAGCGTTGCTGCTTGCTGATAGAGATCAAGAACCGCGAATGGGAGTCGCGTTCGCGACACGAGACCAAGGTAAGGCTGACATTGGAGATGTCCGCACCAGTTAAAAATAATGCCATTATGGTTTCATCGTTCAATCTGGATAGCCTGGTCTATGCTCACCAATGTGCACCAGACTTCCCGCTGGTTTATAATTTTAAACCTATCCAGACTGTTGCAGATGCGCAGCGTGTATTGGACATGCAATCGTTTCTTCATGGATTGTGTTTGCCAATAGCTTCACTCAATGAAGTGATAGTCAGGCTGCTTCGTGATCACGGAAAATCTATTTCCGTGTACACATGCAACACAGACGAAGAAATTGGCAAGGCATTTGACTTGGGAGTGGATATATTAATCAGCGATGTCCCGCAAAAGGCATTGCAGATGAGGAATAGATGAGACGCGACTTTTCAAGGCTAAGCAATCGTGAGTTTGATCTGCTGGTTTGTGGTGGTGGCGTATACGGTGCGTGGACGGCTTACGATGCTGCACTACGCGGTCTGCGTGTTGCTATCGTGGAGCAGGGCGACTGGGCTGGAGGCACCTCTTCCGAGTCAAGTAAATTGATCCACGGAGGATTACGCTATCTGGAAACGCATGATTTTAAACTGGTACTAAAGTCACTAAGAGAGCGTGAGACGTTGCTGAAAATTGCTCCGCATCGTGTTTGGCCATTACGTTTTGGCGTCCCGATTTATCAAGGCGGACGAATTGGCACTTTGAAGTTGAAAGCCGGACTTGTTTTATATGATTTTCTTGCGAACATCCCCGGTGCTAACTTTGTTCATCAATACTACAAACATTCTGCATTTGCCAAACGTTTTTCCTTTTTAAACGACTCGATGATCAAAAGTGGTTTTGTTTATGGTGACGCTCAGACTGATGATGCGAGGCTTGTTTTGGAGTTGATTGCCGGAGCTGTAGCAGTTGGTGCTGTATGTGTAAATTATTGCCGTGTGACAGGTTGCCGTGAGGAAAATGGGTCCATTGTAGCAGTGACGGTTCAAGATATGGTCGGACATGGCAACGCACAGATTAATGCCCGGCAGGTTGTTAATGCTGTTGGGCCGTGGGTTGCGGAAACAGCGCAGGGAAGAAAATGGTGCAGGTTAAGAAAGGGCATTCATCTGGTATTGCCAGCATTGCCGACTGAAGAGGCCTTGCTGTTAACCGCAAAATCTGACGGTAGAGTATTTTTCATCATTCCATGGTATGGCATGACTTTACTGGGCACGACTGATGAAGACTACAAAGGTAACATCAGCCAGTTGAAAGTTGAGCCAGGTGAAGTTAACTACTTGTTGGACGAAGCCAATCGCTATCTGAAAATATCTTGGACTGCACAGGATATTGTAGGAAGTTACGCAGGTGTACGGGCGATGAAACGTAGTGATTCGAAATTTCCTGTCGCTATGAGTAGAGATTGGGAGCTGAAATCAGTTGGCAAGAACATACATTTTTCTGTCGGCGGGAAGATAACTTCGGCTCGACAAGATGCGATGATTATCGTTAACACAGTATGTTCTCACCTTGGTATTGCTGCAAAATGTACGACTCGCACACGTTTTTTTCCATGGGCATCAAAAAATTATATGGAGTGGAAAAGAAGCTCTAATTTGCGTGCTACAAACCTCGGTATAGAACCTGATTGCACGAAATGGCTAATGCGGCGGCATGGCATTCGGGTAGAAGAGGTATTTCACATCGTCGAATTATTGCCAGAATTGGCTCGACGCATTACGTCATCATTACCCTTTATCTATGCTGATTTGCTGTTGTGCGCACGCGATGAAATGGTGGTGCATCTGGATGATTTGCTGCGCCGTCGAATGCCACTGCTGATTCTTGCAAAATTATCGGAAGATGAGTTGTGCCGCATTGTGACTGTAGTTTCCAGTGCGCTAGGTTGGAATGAAGATACCGCCAAAGCTGAAATTAAAGCCTGTCGAACAAGATGACCGAGACGGTTGCCATTGCTCTTGATCTTGGTACGACTTCGATCAAGGCTGGCCTGCTGGATCAGGATGCAAGGCTGGGTAATATTGTTTCGCGTTCTGCCCCCAAGATATTAGTGGATGGTGGATATTATGAAAGTGATGCGCTTGCCTACGCGGAAATTTCCAGGAAAACGTTGGCAGAGTGCACGGCACATGCCGGTGGGTGCCGGACACTGGGGCTGAGTAGCCAACGTTCATCATTTCTGATTTGGGAGCGTGACAATGGCCGACCCATTACACCGCTAATTTCCTGGCAGGACAATCGCGGAATATCCTCATGCGTGGAAATGCATGTGCATGGGAAAATGATATTCGAACGGTCAGGGTTGCCGCTCACACCATATTATTTTGCTCCCAAGTTACGTGTTGTGTTGCGGGACAATCCGGAATTAAAGAAACGGCTGCTGCAAGGGAAGCTATTGGTAGGCACACTGGATACATTTCTGGTCTGGTGTTGGACCGGCGGCAAGCATTTTGTCACGGATGTTTCTATGGCGGCACGCACATTACTAATGGACATAGGCAAACAACAATGGTCTGTTGTGTTGTGCGAATTGTTCAATATTCCCACACAAATACTCCCACAGATCATTTCCTCAGCTGGGATATCGCTACAATTGGAAACTGGTCTGTTGTTAAAGGCCAGCGTGGGAGACCAATCAGCCGCTTTACTGGCTGATCTTACCGAAGATAGTAGTGAAGCGATGGCCAATCTCGGCACTGGTTGCTTCGTTGTGCGCTATTTGCCGCCGCATAAAATCACATCGGAAGGGTATTTGCGCACGCTGGTTTATCGGGATGGCCGGCAACAAGCTCACTTTGCTATCGAAGGCACACTTAACTCAATTGCTGATGCACTTGCACCTTATCCAGTGAGTGAATGCGCGTTAGATGATTTTGCGCGGGACAATGTATATTGCATCGCAGAACCAAGTGGACTGGGCGCACCATACTTTAGAGGCGATATCACACTCTTTTTTTCAGAACCAATCCTGCATATGTCGCAAAGGCGAGTTGCGGTTTTGTTGCTTGAAGCAATTGTTTTTAGAGTCGCTAGAATACTTGAAGACTTTCATCGTGACTCACCGCTTTCACGAGTTTATTTATCAGGTGGATTGTCCGGATTAACATGCCTACAACAAGGTATAGCACTGTGTGTTCCATTCGATGTTTACTATTTGAACCAGAGAGAGTCCAGCTTGCAGGGGACTGCGATGCTTGCTGTTGGAATGACACCAGCGCTTAGCAGGGAAGCCACGCGAGTCGATGTGGCGGATAGCACTCAATCTCTAGCTGAAAAATATAGGCGCTGGAAAGAATGGCTGGATAAATCTTGTCTTAACGCATCCGCTTAATAGGAATTTCAGTATGCGCATATGGTTTACGCCGTCATGTACAATTGTGCCCAGTTTATGTTTTATTGACTTGGTTCTGAGCCAAGTCAAAGTGTAAATATTAGGGAGGGTAGTAAGGCATGGCTAAGAATTTAATCATATTGGGCATATCATTGCTTGCTGTTTTTTTGTCTGGATGTGCGCAGCAATCTACACTGAACAAAGTCTGGATTGCGGACTGGAAAAAGGCAAACTCGTTCAGTGCGCCCCGTGCTGGCACTGCATCAGTGGTTGTGAAGGATAAAATATATTTGATTGGTGGCGTAGATGGTAAAAATTTCGTCAATATTACCGAGTACGCACAAATTCAGAAGGACGGTACTTTGGGAGTTTGGCAGCAGGGAAGCCCCTTAAAGGAAGAACGTGGTTTCATGGAGGCGGTGGTGCACGGGGATTATGTTTACGTTGTGGGTGGCGGTAATGGCCCGTTCGGACATCATCTGCTGCGTACTGTGGAACGCGCGCATATTCAGCCCGACGGCACACTCGGCCCATGGGTAAAAGAAAAGAACGAAATGGTGGTGACGCGACGTTGCAGCAAAATTATCGCTACCGATAAACGTATTTATTCCTTTGGTGGTTTTGGGGGCGTGTTACTTGATACCGTCGAATATGCAGATTTCCTGGATGATGGTAGTTTGGGTGAATGGAAGCTGGATCCAGAGGTAATGACGATACCTCGTTACGTGAATAGTGTGAAGAGAGAGGATGATAGATTCTTTATTATTGGCGGTCATGACCAAGCCAAAGGAGTCGGTATTCCGGATGTCGAATGGACACGATATACTGAGTCAGGCAATACACAGAAGTGGCAAGCTACTACACCAATGCAACAGGGTCGCTATGGACTTTCTAGTACATCGTCCGGTGATTATATTTACGCAGTGGGAGGAATCTCTGGCGCTGAATATCTGGATAGTATCGAACGTACCAAGGTTGGCAGGGACGGCACTTTGGAACCATGGAAATATACTACGTCATTAGATCAACCACGTGCAAACTTTAGCACCATTGACTATAACGGAATCTTTTATGTTCTGGGTGGAACAAATCGAGATGGATATCTGGATACGGTAATTTACGCCGAGAAGAACGATGCCGGAGACTTTGGCTACTGGGGTACAGGCGAGGAGGCTAGGGCTGTTAAGGCTAAGCTGGCAGAACTTGAATCAATCAAGTCACAATTACCGAATGAAGGCATGGTCATTGAGTTCATTCAGGCTGAAGCATATACCTACATTCATTTGCAGAATAAACAGGGTGAACAGGTATGGATAGCAGGGCAGAAGATAGATGATTTAAAGCGTGGCGACATTGTCGGCTTTAGCAAGGGGGTCAACATGTCAAACTGGTATAGCAAAGAGCTACAACGGGGATTTGATATGGTAATTTTCGTTGGGCAAGCGCGGAAGCAGTAGTAAAAATTTTTTCAGGACTGACTTGTCGGAATTGCTATCAGTAATGCTTAACAATATCGGAGCAACAATAAGCCCGCACAATGCGGGTTTTTTGTTATCACTATGAAATTAGTAACGCATTAGGCGTGTTTGGTGGAGTTGTATTACTGAATTGAACCAATCTTTCCTGGCTGGCAAGCTTGCACATTAATAGGCTTAGCACTTGAAAATATCTCAGTGACCTCCATTTAGTTGTAATCCTCAATAAATTAACGTAAAGGAATTCGTATGACTGAAAATATGATTGCCAATCGCGAAACGATGGGATTTCAGACCGAGGTTAAGCAGCTTCTACAATTGATGATTCATTCGTTGTATTCGAACCGCGAGATTTTCCTTCGCGAACTTGTTTCCAATGCGTCCGATGCCTGTGATAAATTACGCTATGAGGCGCTGCATAACGATAAATTATTCGAGAGCGACTCCGACCTGAATATACGCATTGGCTATGACAAAACGGCGCGTACGCTGACGATAAGCGACAACGGTATCGGCATGAGCCGCGACGAGGTGATCAACAACCTCGGCACGATCGCCAAATCGGGCACCCGTGAATTCTTTTCCAAGCTGAGCGGTGACCAGCAGAAGGACGCCAACCTGATCGGCCAGTTCGGTGTGGGTTTTTATTCCGCCTTTATCGTGGCGGACAAGGTCACCGTTACGACGCGTCGCGCGGGCGAACAAGCCGACCAGGGCGTGCGCTGGGAATCGGATGGCGGTGGCGAGTTCACCCTCGAGATGGTGGAGAAGCCGTCACGCGGCACGGAAATTACGCTGCACCTGCGCGCCGACCAGGATGACCTGCTCAGCGGCCACAAGATACGCTCGATTGTCCATAAATATTCAGATCACATCGTCCAGCCCATCATCATGAAGAAAGAGGAGTGGAAGGACGATGGGCAGGTGATCACCGATGAGGACGAGACCGTCAACCAGGCTTCCGCATTGTGGGCGCGTTCCAAGAACGAGATCACTGAGGAAGAGTACAAGGCGTTCTACAAACATGTCGGCCATGATTACCAGGATCCGCTGGCCTGGGTTCATGCCCGCGTGGAAGGGCGCCAGGAATATACGCAGTTGCTTTACATTCCTTCGCGCGCTCCGTTCGATATGTGGGATCGCCATACCCGCCATGGCATCAAATTGTACGTGCGCCGCGTGTTTATCATGGACGATGCCGAGCAATTATTGCCGCCTTACCTGCGTTTCGTGCGCGGGGTCGTCGATTCCAGCGACTTGCCGCTGAACGTATCGCGCGAGATATTGCAGGAATCAAAGGATATCGAGGCGATTCGCAAAGGCTGCACCGCCAAGATATTGGGCATGCTGGAAGACATGGCGGCCAACGACAAGGAGAAATATGCCAGCTTCTGGAATGAATTCGGCCAGGTCTTGAAGGAGGGGGCGGCAGAGGATTTTGCCAACAAGGACAAGATCGCCGCATTGCTGCGTTTTGCCTCGACCCATACCGATACCGACGAGGCCAACGTTTCATTGGCCGATTATATCGGTCGCATGAAGGAAGGGCAGGACAAGATCTACTACATCACGGCCGAGACCTTCAACGCGGCAAAGAACAGTCCGCATCTGGAAGTGTTCCGCAAAAAAGGCATCGAAGTGTTGTTGCTGGCTGATCGTGTCGATGAGTGGGTGGTGGGGGCGGTCACCGAGTTTGACAAAAAGTCGCTAGTCTCGGTGGCCAAGGGAGGGCTGGATTTGGGCAGTCTTGAAGATGAAACAGAAAAGCAGGAGCAGGAAAAGCAGGCCGGCGACCATAAAGAACTGATCGAGAAGATCAAGAAGATATTGGATAATCGCGTTAAGGATGTACGTGTGACGCATCGCTTGACTGATTCTCCGGCCTGCCTAGTGGCGGACGAGCACGACATAGGTGGAAACATGGCTCGCATGCTCAAGGCAGCCGGACAGAAGTTGCCCACGATGTTGCCCATTCTGGAGATCAACCCGACCCATTCGGTCGTGGTACGCATGAAGGAAGAGGAAAAGCATTTTGATGATTGGGCCGAGGTTCTGTTTGACCAGGCCCTGCTGGCAGAGGGTGGTCAGCTCGATGACCCGGCCGGTTTTGTCAAACGCGTCAATCAACTGATGCTGGAGATGCGAGGGTGATTTAATGCTGGCTGCTTTTGCATGAAAGCATTGTTATTGGTGGTTTGATGTTAGATTTGAGCACGACATACTCTTGCTGCTAGTTAAGAATTTTGTAACTAATACTTAAGAATACTTATTGTTTCAGGAAATGATTCTGATAAATCACTTGACTATAGTAGCCAAAGCAGCGTAAAACACAAATTGGTGTTTGATTCAAGGTTTTTGCAGTACAGGGTTTCCCATGTGAAATCTTCGATTCAAATAGTTTGGCGGGGTCTTTCCCCGTTATTTAGGTAGGAGTTACACACATGGCAACAGGTACAGTAAAGTGGTTTAATGATGCAAAAGGCTTTGGTTTTGTTACGCCGGATGATGGTAGCGAAGATTTGTTCGCTCACTTCTCTGCAATCAACATGAATGGCTTCAAGTCCCTACAGGAAGGGCAAAAAGTCAGCTTCGATGTGACGCAAGGCCCAAAGGGCAAGCAGGCAGCTAATATACAAGCCGCTTAATCTATTTTTTAATTTTGCAAAAGCCCGGTACAGAGTGCCGGGCTTTTTATTTACCCGTACATATATAATAATAGCAACCAGTTTAATTTTACACGTGGTAACAAATTGATTTTTAGTTCAACAATTTACTGCGATACAGGGATTTGAGTTGCATTGTGGCTTATCGTAATTATGAAGACGAATATGTCTTGATATTTCAGCAAGCGTCAACGTTAAATTGCGACTTACTAAAATTATTAGGCTGGGCGTCATACAAGCTGCTTGGAATTTCGAACATTTTTGATACAATGCCGCAGCTTTTTGAAATTTAATCAAGGTGGGAGAGTAGAGATGTCAATTGAACAACGTGTAAAGAAGATCGTTGCCGAACAGCTGGGTGTAAATGAGTCCGAAGTTAAGAACGAATCGTCATTTGTAAATGATCTGGGTGCTGATTCTCTTGATACAGTTGAATTGGTAATGGCTCTGGAAGAAGAGTTTGAATGTGACATTCCTGACGAAGATGCAGAAAAGATCACCACAGTACAAGAGGCTCTTAACTATGTACTGGCTCACCAGAAGTAATTCACCCGAAATTTTCCATTAATCCCATCATATCAATTTGGCGGAGTCGGTTTGTCTAAACGTAGAGTTGTCATTACCGGGCTGGGGATCATCTCTCCAGTTGGGGTAGGCATCCCCACTGCCTGGCAGAACATCGTCGCGGGAAAATCTGGCATTGCCGGAATTACGCACTTTGATCCCAGCACTCTGGCGGCAAAAATTGCCGGTGAGGTCAAGGACTTCGATGTAAATCAATATCTTTCTGGCAAAGATGCGCGCAGGATGGACAGGTTTATTCATTTTGGCCTGGTCGCGGGAATGGAGGCTTTCCGAGACTCGGGCTTAGAAGTTAGTGAGCAGAATGCTGGGAGAATTGGTGTGAATGTTGGCTCGGGAATCGGTGGTTTGCCTATGATCGAAGATACTCATAACGATTATTTGGCGGCGGGTCCACGTAAAATATCCCCATTTTTTATACCCGGAACTATTATCAACATGATTTCCGGAAATCTTTCCGTGATGTACGGATTAAAGGGTCCTAACTTGGCAATGGTTTCAGCCTGTACGACTGGTACGCATTGCATAGGAGAATCGGCGCGTATAGTCGAATACGGTGATGCGGACGTAATGATTGCAGGTGGTTCGGAAGCGACTGTGTGTGCACTGGCCGTTGGTGGATTTTCTTCCGCGCGTGCACTGAGCACTCGCAACGACGATCCGGCAACTGCCAGCCGCCCATGGGATAAAGACCGCGACGGTTTTGTGATGGGTGAAGGCGCCGGCGTGTTGGTGCTGGAAGAATACCAACACGCAAAGACACGCGGAGCCAGGATTTACGCTGAGTTAGTAGGCTATGGCATGAGCGGTGACGCCTATCACATTACTTCACCCAATACAGATGGCCCTAAGCGCAGTATGTTAAATGCCCTGAATAATGCCGGTCTGAATCCATCAGACGTACAGTATGTCAACGCACACGGCACATCTACACCTCTGGGCGATAAGAACGAAACCGACGCAATCAAGCTAGCATTCGGCGACCATTCAAAAAAGTTGGTAGTGAATTCTACCAAGTCAATGACCGGTCACCTGTTGGGCGGTGCTGGTGGAGTTGAATCGGTGTTCTGTGCACTCGCGATTCATCATCAGATATCGCCTCCGACAATCAATATATTTGAACAGGATCCGGAATGTGATCTGGATTACTGTGCAAATGCGGCGCGCGATATGAAGATTGATGTTGCGGTAAACAATAATTTTGGTTTTGGCGGAACGAATGGCACGTTGGTGTTCCGCAAGGTATAACCTCCCCAAATTCGATGCTGGTCAATGGCAAAAATTGCGACTTGATCAGCATCCGTGACCGCGGGGTACTCTACGGTGACGGTGTATTTCGAACTATGCTCGTTTCTCAAGGCCATGCGATGCATTGGCCCTTACATTACCGGAAGCTTCAGGGTGATTGTGCCGTCCTAGGCATGAAATGTCCAGATTTCGCCCTGCTTTCAAACGAGCTGGAGGAACTCCTGACTAAACACCCTCATGGTGTACTGAAGCTGGTTATTACACGGGGTCCAGGCAAGAGAGGTTATGCCCCAAGTAACTTTGACGATCCGACACGCATTTGGGATGCCGTTTCACTTCCTGATTATCCAGCTGACTGTGCAATAGGTGGTGTAAAGGTACGCTGGTGTCAGATACGTTTAAGTCACCAGCCACGCCTCGCGGGAATCAAGCACCTTAACCGCCTCGAAAACGTACTGGCTGCAGCCGAATCAGACAATGAGGGCATCGGCGAAGGTTTGCTGATGGATATGACGGGTAATGTCATCGAGGGAATACGCAGCAATGTGTTCCTAGTATCGCAGGGGGGGCTGATTACGCCCGACTTGTCCAATTGCGGTGTGGCCGGCGTTCAACGTGAACGTGTAATGGCGTTGGCATTGGAATATGGTATGCCGGTTCAAGTGCGTCATATCATTCCGGATGAAGTGATGAATGCCGACGAGGTGTTTCTGGTAAATAGTATTATCGGGCTATGGCCGGTGCGTGAACTTGGACAGCATCGCTGGGCGGATTTTCCTGTTGCGATGCAATTTCAAAAATACCTGAATCAGACAGATCACAAATGAAAAAAATATTGTTATTATTGATACTGGTTATATTGTTACCAATTATAGGCTTGGGCTATTATGCCTATCGCCCATTACCTTTACCTGCTACGCCGTACGAGTTTGAATTAAAGCAGGGTGCCAATCTGAGGAACATGGCGCGCCAATTGCAGCAGGCTGGATTGCTGGAAAATGACAGCGCATTTGTCTGGCTGGTGCGTCTGATGGGTAAGTCGTCGCAGATCAAGGCTGGCTACTATGCACTCGAACGTCCGGTAACACCGCTGGAATTGCTGGCTATATTCAGCAAGGGCGAGGTGATTCAGCGCAGGCTTATTGTCATTGAGGGCTGGACCTTCAAGCAATTCCGCGAGGCTCTGAATATCAACCCCGACCTGAAACATACCACTCTTGATTTAAGCGATGCCGAAATCCTGCAGCAGATTGGTGCAACAGAGTCACATCCCGAAGGCTTGTTTTTCCCTGATACCTACCGTTTCGCTGCCGGAACCCGTGACCTGGTGATTTTCAAGCGCGCCTATCAAACCATGCAACAGCACCTACAGACAGCATGGGAAGGGCGGGATGGCAACCTGCCTTTTCATAGCCCTTACGAAGCCCTGATACTTGCATCCATCGTCGAGAAAGAAACCGGTACGCCAGTCGATCGGCCGATGGTTGCCGGCGTATTCGTAAACAGGCTAAAGAAAAACATGCGATTGCAAACTGACCCGACCGTCATTTATGGCATCGGTAAAAAGTTCGACGGCAACCTGCGCAAGCGCGACTTGCTCGCGGATACGCCATATAACACCTATATCCGAAGCGGACTAACACCGACGCCGATTGCATTGCCGGGTATGGCCGCTTTGCAGGCTACGTTGCATCCGGTTCCAACGGACGCGTTATACTTCGTCGCGCGTGGGGATGGCAGTTCGCAATTTTCCAGTTCGCTGAGGCAACACAATCGCGCAGTCACTGAATACCAGATCAAAAAGAGATGACAAAAGCAAAATTCATCACGTTAGAAGGCATGGACGGTGCAGGCAAGAGCACCCACCTGCAATGGTTTGCAGAATCATTGCGGCAGCGCGGCCTTGATGTTGTGGTAACACGCGAACCCGGTGGCACACCGCTGGGCGAACAGTTGCGTGAGATGCTGCTGAACCAGGAAATGAGTATTGGCACCGAGGCAATGCTGATGTTTGCCGCGCGCAATGAACATATCGAGCAGGTCATCAAACCGGCGTTGCGCTCCGGCAAGTGGGTGATCTCGGACCGTTTCAGCGATGCCAGCTTCGCCTATCAGGGCGGCGGGCGCGGGATGGACTGGAACTGGCTGAAGCAGCTCGAGCAGTGGGTGCATCCCGACTTGCAACCCGATCTGACACTGTTTTTCGACGTGCCGGTCGAGGTGGCCAGGCAACGCCTATCAAATAATGTATCGCTGGATCGCTTTGAGCAGGAGCAGTCGGATTTTTTTGAGCGGGTAAGGGCAGGTTACCATCGACGCATCAAAGAAAACCCTGTCCGTTATGCGGTGATAGACGGCGCGCAGTCGTTGGACAGGGTTAAACAGCAGCTGGAAGAGATCATCAAGTCGCTATGAGTGAAATCTACCCATGGCAGCAGGATGACTGGAAGCGTTTGCAGGAGCTCAGCAAACGCCCGCCGCACGGCTTGCTGTTCAAGGGTAACAAGGGCATTGGCAAACTCGACCTGGCCATGAATTTCGCCCAGTCGTTGCTGTGTGAACAGCCAAGGATCGATCGGCTTGCCTGCGGCAGTTGCCCCTCATGCCACTGGTTCGGCCAGGGCTCCCATCCGGATTTTCGCTTGATACAACCCGATGCGCTGAACCAGGAAGAGGGCGAGAGCGACGATGCCAAACCGGCATCCGGGAAAAAAGCCAGTAAGCAGGTATCCGTTGACCAGATACGTGGCATGGCCGATTTTTTCGGCATGTCGGCCCACCAGGGCGGCAGGCGCGTGATTGTGGTGCATCCGGCCGAGGCGATGAATACAAATGCCGCGAATGCCTTGCTTAAAAATCTCGAAGAACCGCCGCAGGGGTTGCTGTTCATCCTGGTGTCGCATAAACCGCAGCAGCTGCTGCCCACGATACTCAGCCGTTGCCTGTCGTTTTCCTTTCCGTCGCCCGATGCCGCAAGTGCCGTGCGCTGGCTTGCAGGGCAGGGCGTAAAGGATCCCTATGGTGCACTGGCCGCATCGGGTTTCTCTCCGTTGCAGGCAGTTCAGCTGAACGAACAGATAGGCAGCGACGAACGCGACAAATTATTGCGCGCGGTACGTCAGCCCACAGTGCTGGACGTGTTTACGCTGGCAGAGGCATTGCAGAAGACCGAGCAGGTATTGGTCATTCAATGGCTGCAGCAATGGTGTTACGACCTCGCGTCGATGAAACTGGCTGGGACGTTGCGTTACCATCCGGGAGAGGAAGCGGCGATCAGGAAATTGATCGAGTCCGTGACACCTTTGAATCTGACCAGACTGGAGAAATACCTGAAAACCGCCAAACGCGAGGCTAGACACACATTGAACCCCAAACTGTTTTTCGAATCCATACTGCTGATCTACCGCCAACTGATGCTTGCTTGACCATGCCGTTTATCGATTCACACTGCCACATCAACTTTCCGGAACTGGCTGCCGACATGGACAATGTTCTTGCGCGGATGCGCCAGAACGAGGTAGTCAATGCACTATGCGTTTCGGTCAATCTGGCCGATTTTCCGCAGGTGCTGGCGCTGGCCGAACAGCACCCCAACATCTATGCCTCGGTGGGCGTGCATCCTGATTACGAGGGCGTCGAAGAACCGGATGTTGCGCGTCTGGTCGAGCTGGCGCATCACCCCAAGGTCATCGCGATCGGCGAGACCGGCCTCGATTATTTCCGCCTCAAGGGTAACCTGGAGTGGCAGCGCGATCGCTTTCGCAACCATATTCGCACCGCACGAGAATCCGGCAAGCCTTTGATCATCCACACCCGCGAGGCTGCAGCCGATACACTGCGTATCATGGCGGAGGAAAAAGCTGTTGAGGCGGGCGGCGTGATGCATTGTTTCACCGAGAGCTGGGAAGTGGCTGAGGCAGCGCTGGCGATGGGTTTTTACATCTCCTTTTCCGGCATCGTTACGTTCAAGAACGCTACGCAACTTAAGGAAGTTGCCCGGAAAGTGCCATTGGAGCGCATACTGATCGAAACCGATGCGCCATATCTGGCACCCGTTCCGCACCGCGGCAAACTCAACCAGCCAGCCTACGTAAAGCATGTCGCCGAGGAGATCGCCACGTTACGCGGTATCAGTCTGGACGAAGTGGGGCATAAAACGACAGTTAATTTCATGCGGCTGTTCAAGATGGAGGATAGATAAGACATTAATTAGTTATACTGTGCTATCGTGGGATACGGGGCAGGGGAGATAACGTAGCGTAAAGGGTCAATCGAAATTGTTTCTTTGCAGGATAAAAAAGCAAATGAAGTGCATTCTAGGATGAATTTTTCGAGGAAATTATTGACAGGAATTCGAATATCCCTATAATGCGCAACTCGTTTCGCGGGAGTAGCTCAGTTGGTAGAGCGATACCTTGCCAAGGTATAGGTCGAGAGTTCGAGACTCTTCTCCCGCTCCAAATCCGAGGGAAAGCATCTGGCTTTCCCTCACTCATTTCAAAGAGTGATTTTTGCAAGACGGCGAGATAGCAAAATGGTTATGCAGCGGATTGCAAATCCGTCTATCCCGGTTCGATTCCGGGTCTCGCCTCCAGTCTCTGCCCGGGTGGTGAAATTGGTAGACACAACGGACTTAAAATCCGTCGAGGCTTAACCCCTCGTACCGGTTCGATTCCGGTTCCGGGCACCATCTGAAGGGGTTGCCTTGACTTTCGAAGGCGAATTTCGCAGAGCTCGTTCTGCATGATGCCATTCAGGGCAGTATTTTCAGGAGGTCTAGTGACAGTATTTCAATCCATCGCCGTTATTC
>Ga0224495_10001175_pt1 | contig 18979 bp, 15 predicted proteins | sample SF_Jul11_sed_USG_FD_168128 | JGI IMG/M metagenome (GOLD analysis project Ga0224495, IMG submission 168128) | Sediment microbial communities from San Francisco Bay, California, United States - SF_Jul11_sed_USGS_4_1 | ecosystem: Environmental > Aquatic > Marine > Sediment | place: USA: California... | reverse complement strand
CGAGCTGGTCAATCTCCTCATCCATCGCCCCGTCCAGGCCGTCGACCACCGAGGCCATGCCGATCACTGACGAAACCCCGACCATGACGCCGAGGATAGTCAGTCCGGCTCGCAGCTTGTTAGCCCGCAGGGATGACAGCGCCATCAATATGGCATCCTTGATCTCAACCGTAGTCAACAGCATAAAAATTTACTCGTAACTTAAAGCCTTTATAGGGTCCATACGGGCCGCCTTCATAGCCGGGTAGATACCGAAAATCAGCCCGATCCCGGTCGATATCGACAGGCCCGAAAAGATCGCCAGGAATGTCGGTGACACGTCCATGTCAATCAGCCCGATCAATGCGCTGGCGATGAGAAAGCCCAGCACAATGCCGACAATGCCCCCCGAAAGGGTCAGCATCAGCGACTCGAAGAGAAACTGCAGCAGAAGATGCTTCTGCTTGGCACCAATGGATTTCCTGATGCCGATTTCCCGGGTTCGTTCAGTCACGGACACCATCATGATGTTCATCACGACGATGCCGCCGACAACTACCGAGATAGAGGCAATTCCGACCAGGCCGAAACGGAAGATGCGGGTGATGGAATTGAGAACTTGCAGAATGGAGTCGGCCGTCAGGATGTCGAAATCGTCTTCCACGTTATAAGGGACATGGCGCTGCGCCCGGAGGACCGCCCGCACCTGGTCCATGGCATCCTCCAGGTTCTCCACCGACATCGCCTTAACGGCCAGCGACAAGCCCCGTCGCGGAAATCCAAACTGCTTTATAAAGGCCGAGAACGGAATCGTCACGAAGTTGTCCGGGTTACCGCCAAAGACCGAACCCATTTTCTTCGCGACACCTATGACCGTGTATTTCTGCGAGCCAACCTTGATGACCTTGCCCAGCGGGTCGACACCCTCGAAGAGAGTCTCCCTTACCTGATCTCCGATGAAGCAGACCCGGCGCCGATACAAATCATCCTCCGTCGAGAAAAACCTGCCAACAGCCGCCTCGACGTCGACAATATCAAGGTAGTTCGCCGTGGAGCCGCCGACCAATACCCGCCGGAGACTGTGCTCACCGTACTTGACGCTGGCGCGGCTATATGCCCGCGGGGCGACTTTATCGCACAGATCACAACCCCGCTCTATCAAATCCACCGATTCATAGCTGATCGGTTTGCGCTTGATCTTTTCACGAAACATCTCATCGGAAGTAATGATGCCGATCCGCTGGACTATGAAAGTTTCGGGGCCGAGGCGGCCGAGATCCTGCTCGACAGCCTGGGTCATGCCTTCCAGGGCCGAAATGATCGTCATAACCGAGGTCACGCCGATGATAATCCCCAGCAGGGTCAGGCTCGACCTGAGCCTGTGGGACAGCAGGGCGCTGAAGGCAATCCGTATGAGAGCCAGAGTGATCATAAACTACCCGCGGACGCCGTTACGGCGGTCTTCCGGAATGTGTTCGTCGGTGGCGATCTGTCCGTCCAGAATAGAGAGTACCCGTTGCGCGTGGCCGGCAATGGACCTCTCGTGCGTCACCGTAATAATAGTGTTTCCTTCACGGTGCAGGTCGTCCACGAGCCGCATTATCTCCTCGGACGTTTTACTGTCCAGGTTTCCGGTTGGTTCGTCGGCAAGCAGAATGGACGGATTGTTGACCAGCGCCCGGGCGATGGCGACGCGTTGCCGCTGGCCACCGGAGAGCTCGCTGGGTTTATGATACATGCGATCCGCCAGGTCCACTTTCGCCAATGCGGCGCGAGCCATCTCGCTGCGTTCTTTTGCCGGCGTCCCGTTATAGATGAGGGGCAATTCCACGTTGTGAAGCGCCGTCGCCCGCGGCAACAGGTTGAAGACCTGAAAGACGAATCCGATCTCCCGGTTACGGATATTGGCCAACTCGTCGTCATTGAGCCGGCTGACCAGGTTTCCCCTCAAGGTATATTTCCCCTGTGTGGGCGTGTCCAGGCAGCCGATAAGGTTCATCAGGGTCGACTTTCCCGATCCCGAAGGGCCCATGATAGCCACGTATTCTCCCTTTTCGATGGTCAGCGAGACTCCGCGCAGAGCGTGAACCTTCTCCGCACCCATAATATAGGTTTTCCACAAATTGTCTGTCTGAATCAGCGACATGGCTACTCTTTTCCGTCACCGAATTTTTTGGCTTCTACTTCGACATTTTCTCCGTCCCGAATGGTCCGCAAAACCCGGTAAGGTCCGGAAATAACGGAATCGCCTTTCTCGAGACCGGCGATAATCTCTACATTCTTCTGGTCGGCGATACCGGTCGTCACCTCCATGAACTTGGCTGCGCCATCGCGCACTACGAATACTCCTTTAAGCTCTTCGCGCTCTTTCTCTTCGTCGTCGACGGCAGTATCCGCCGAGTCGGTAATCTCTTCGGCCCGCAATTGCGAAGAATTGTCGCTTTCCTCTTCTTCACTCGCCGGCCGCGCCCGGCTGCGCTCCAGGGAGTCCGGATCGAACGACCGCATAATCACGGCCGCGAAAGGAACCGTCAGCACCATTTCTTTGCGCTCGGTCGTTATGTCCACATCGGCCGACATGCCGGGGCGTATATCCCGGTGCGGCTCCGTAAAGACGATTTTAACCCTGAAATTGGTCGACTGATCCTGCGTCCCTAGCCCCTGGACGACAGCCGTGTTGCCGATTTCGATTACCTTGCCGCTGAGAGTGGTGTCGGGCAGAGCATCCACCTCGATGTCGACGCTCTGGCCGAGCTTTACCTTGGCAATCTCCGTCTCGTCGACTTCGACTTCGACTTCAAAGACGCTCAAATCCGATATGGTCATGAGAGTCTTCCCCTGCGTGAAACTGGTCTGGGCGGCGGCAATCTCGCCCACCTCGCAGTCCAGGTAAGTAATGACCCCCGACATGGGTGCCACGATTTTCACTTTCCGCAGATAGTCGAGCTGTTTTTCGTAGCGCGATTCAAACTGCTGGGACAACGCCAGTGTCGCGTCATAAGTCGCTTGGGCGTTCAGGAACGCATACTTGGCGTTCTTGTACTGCGTTTCCGAAGTGAGATTGCTGCCGTAAAGTTGTTCCTGGCGTTGGTATTCCTCTTCGGCCTGCTCCAGGTTGGTCTTGGCGCCACTCAGCCGGGCATTGATCTCGCCCACCGCAAAGCGGGCCTGGTCAACGTCGGTGCGCAACTGAATGGTATCCAGTACCACCAGCATATCACCGGTGTTAACGTAATCACCCTCCTTGACCAGAAGCCTGATTATTTCACCGTTTATTTCCGACGTAATATCCACCTTGGTCTGCGGCTGGATGCGTCCGGAGGCAGTAACTTTCTCCACCAGTTCCCGCGTTTTGACCACTTCGGCCTGCACTTTGGTAGCTTTGGTAGTGTTCATAGCCAGATTAGCTACCACCAGGATAACCACAACCGCAGCTACGCCGATTATGATGAGTGCCTTTTTCTTTTTCATCACATAACACCTTATTATTAGCTAACTACATTTTCCCCATAGCGTTTTCCAGCTTGGCCACGGCGAGATTCAGGTCAAAGTCGGCACTGATGAGCGACACCTGGGCCTGTCTCCAGGACACCTGCGCGTCAAGCAGGTCAAGAATAGTGGCCGCGCCCAGATTGTATTTCTCCTGCGTTATTTTCAGATCTTCCTCGGCGGCATCCACATTCTCGCCGGCCACCGTCTTCGCATCCTTATACTGCTCAATCTCTAAATAGGCCGTTTTCACGTCCCGCGTGACGAGGTTCCTGGTGTCCGCCAGGGCCGCCCGCGAATTATTGCGGTTGACCTTGGCCACCGTAACATCGCGCTCCCTCGAAAAGCCATCAAAGATATTCATGGTAATCTGAAAGCCGATGGTGGCGTCACGCGAGGAGAAATCAAACGTCAGGGTGTCGCCTCGCGTGGCATCAGACCAGCTCAGCGAACCAAAGCCCTGCAGTTTGGGCAGATATTCCGACATCCGGGAGCGCAAAGCGTGCTTGCTGGCATCGACGTCCTTCTGCGCCGCCAGGATACTGGGCTCATACGTGAAAGCGAAGTCGAGAGCATCCTTAAGGCTGCCCTGGTATTCACGCATCAGGTAATCGCCCGAAAACTCGGCAGGCAGGTCCGGGTCGAGTCCAATCGTATAGGCCAGGGAAGATCTGGCGCTGGTAACCATATTCTGAGCCGTCAGCAGGGCCAGCTTGTCGTTGCCGAATTGCACCTTCTGCTTCAGCACATCCGACAGAGCAGCCGACCCCAGTTCATACTTCGACTGAATCAGCTTGAGCTGTTCTTCGCTGCGCTTGACCGCCTGGTCCTGAACCTTAATATTTTGCACCGACGCCAGATAAGCATAGTAGGAGAGTTTGACCGAATAAATGAGGTTCTGTTCGGATTCGATAACGTCCAGGTGCGCCTTGGCGCGGTCGGCCCGGGCCCCGGCATAGTTGAAGAAGTTGGCCAGGTCGAAAAGATCCATAGTGGCTCTCAGCTCCAGGGACTTGGTGGTCCGGTCCTGGTCGGCACTCTCGACGGTCTCGAAAGCCGGGATATAAACCAGGTCGCGGGCGGTATCGGCCCCGACCACAGCGACATTCACAAAAGAATCAACGACATGGGGCACTACCTGATCCGGTTCGATTTCCGTGGTCTTGGTCTTGGAGTAATAGTAGGATGCGCTGATACGCGGCAAAAAAGAACCTACGGCCCAGCGCTGGTTGGCCCGGGCCAGGTCCTCCGCGCCCCGCGCGGCGATAATGGACGCCCGGTTCTTCAGAGCAATTTCAATGCAGTCATCCAGTGTCAACTTTACGTCCTGAGACTGCACTGACACGCCCGGAAGCAGCAAGAGAAGAACGATGGTAGTGAGCTTGACCAGTGGGGATTTCATATCGAGTACTCCTTTACAAAAACAACTGCCTTATTGCCGTTAAACAAATATTCAGTACGGGCAGCAGTCCCATCGATAGGACCGACAACACGTAACCTTTGTTGCGAGAAAAGCCGTGGAGAATCGACAATCCGATGCCGATAACGATGATCTCCCAGATTATAAAAAGGTCGATGCGGGACAATGCGACATACAACACGTCGGACATGGCTTTCTGTGGCGCCAGGACACCAAGCGACAGAGAAACATAGGCGCTCTGCCTGGCCAGAATCAAAGGTGCGATCAACAGCTTCCCCAGACCGTAGATGAGCCCGCCGCAGAGCATGACTGACAGCACCTGCCTGAATCCCGCGCGGCCGGCCATCACCACGTTTCCCCAAAACATCGCCAGCACGGCGGCCACCAGTGGCATGACGAGATAGCCCGCAAAGACCTGTAGTGACTGTACGATCCCCATCATCCGGCGAATCTCGGCGGTGACGGGCTGCCCGGTCGCTTCGATGCGCGCCTTCGCGGCCGGATCGGACAAAACATCATCCATCATAACGTCTTTGACCAGCCAGATACCTAAAAAGATTAGAGCCGCATAGATTACGTAGGGAACCAGTATCCTGGGATTCTGACGGAACTCCTCGAATAGCGCCGCCGGCCGGTAGAAAACCCGGACTATTGTGCCCGCTGATGACCTGGGGCCGGGATTGTGTGGCGGCTTAGGATCGGTCTTTCGGGTCATTTGCGTCAATAGACCTCCCATGGTTTGAATAAACGAAAGCTAACCCAAAAAGTTTCATGGCGATAGGGCGCTCTCAGTCGTAATACTTATAATACTCAAAATAATTCGACAGGGGAACCGGAAAAGTCGCTCTCCTGCCTTTCGACAGCTCTGAAATCTCAATCCGAGACAAAGAAAGAGGCTGCACATAAAAAGGGGATATTGACCGCAATGGCCAATAACCCCTTCCCCAATCGTCGGGTGACAGAACTATCTTATTTGAACAAGGCCGCTCCGACCACAAGAGATACAATGGCCATCAGTTTGATGAGGATATTCATGGACGGGCCGGAGGTGTCCTTGAAGGGATCGCCGACGGTGTCGCCGACTACGGCTGCCTTGTGGGCGTCGGAGCCCTTGCCCCCGAGCTCGCCGCTCTCGATGAATTTCTTCGCATTGTCCCAGGCGCCGCCGGCATTTGCCATCATCAGGGCCAGCATCACGCCTGACATAGTCGCGCCCGCCAGCATCCCTCCAAGGCCCTCTTTACCAAGCAGGTAACCAATAATAATGGGCGACAGCACTGCCGTCAGTCCGGGCAGAACCATCTGCTGCAGAGCGCCGGTGGTGGCGATCTGGACACAGCGGCCCGTGTCGGGTTTGGCCTTGCCTTCCATCAAACCGGCAATCTCGCGGAACTGCCGACGCACTTCCTCGACCATTTTGGCCGCAGCTCGGCCGACTGCCGTCATGGTCAGGGCCGCTACGAAGAAAGGCAGGGCGCCGCCGATGAAGAACCCGATAACCACCCGTGGATTGAGGATGTTGATAGTTTCCAACCCGACGGCCGTAGAATACGCCGAAAACAGCGCCAGCGCGGTCAGCGCCGCCGAACCGATGGCAAAGCCCTTCCCTATGGCCGCGGTGGTGTTGCCCAGCGAATCCAGCCGGTCAGTGATCTTGCGAACGGCCGGACCCAGCCCCGACATCTCCGAGATGCCGCCGGCGTTGTCGGCGATCGGCCCGTAGGCATCCACGGACATCGTTACGCCGATGGTAGCCAGCATACCGACACCGGCGATGCCGATACCATACAGCCCGGCGAAGCTGTATCCGGTGTAGATGGCCACGCAGATGACGATAACCGGCAGGGCCACGGACTTCATACCCACGGCCAGGCCGGCAATGATGTTGGTCGCGGAACCGGTCTGAGAGGCTCGGGCAATGTCCCGAATGGGCTTTGCGGCAGTGTAGTATTCGGTCAAAAGCCCCAGGAGAATCCCGGCCAGATTCCCGGCCAGTATGGCCCAGAAGACCTTGTGATCCAGGCCCAGCTTATCTATGATGATCCAGGCCGCAACCAGCATCATCACAGCTCCGACGTAAGTTACCATCCTCAACACCGCCGCCGGGTTCATCATTGAGAAGATGTGTACGGATAAAACGCCGAGCATTGAAGCAATCGCTCCGAAAGCCACGATTAACAGTGGCAGCTGCATGTACTCCATCCGATTGGCGGCAATCAGGGCCGCTCCCGAGGTGGCGGCTATGGCAATGGTGGCGATAACCGAGCCGACGTACGACTCAAACAGGTCAGCGCCCATTCCGGCCGTATCGCCGACGTTGTCACCCACGTTGTCGGCTATCACCGCTGGGTTACGGGGATCATCCTCCGGTATGCCAGCCTCGACCTTGCCGACCAGGTCAGCGCCGACATCGGCCGCTTTGGTGAAAATGCCACCGCCGACACGGGCAAACAATGCGATGGATGAGGCCCCCATGGCAAAGCCATTGATGATCCAGGCGTGTTCCAAATCACCAAAAAAGTAGAAGACCACACCGACCCCGACCAGCCCCAGAGAGGCTACCGACATGCCCATAACGGCGCCGCCGGAAAAAGCGATCGAAAGCGCCTTCCGCTGCCCGCTGTCCCTGGCGGCTGCCGTCGTCCGCACATTCGCCCGCGTGGCCGCCTTCATGCCGAAGAACCCGGCCAGCATGGAGCAGACGGCCCCGCCGAGAAAGGCCACGCCGGTATAAAGCTCGATGCGCCAGGCAAGCAGTGCGAAGACTATGACAATGAATATGACCAGTATGGAGTATTCTCTTTTCAGAAACACCATTGCCCCGTCGTGGATCACACCGGATATCTCCTTCATCAGGTCAGTTCCGGCGGATTTACTCCTGATCCACAGGAACAGCATCAGGGCAAAAGCCAGTCCAACGACCCCAATAACCACTGACAATAAACCCGTGTCCATCAAGCAATCTCCTGTTTACTTATTATGAAATGGATAGTTACAGTCTAATCTATGCTCAAAAACAGGTCGGAATATATCTTCATACCATACCGCATGCAAGTTAAATCTATGTAATAACCGGGCTTGGAATTTGTTCCTAAAAAAAAGCCGGCATCGCGTTGATGCCGGCTTTGTGGGCATTTCAATAACTGCTTAGAAGCGCTTGATACTGGCCGTCACTCTGGGGAAACCGTGGTACGGGTCATTTGACTGCACCCACCCGCGCATAGGGATACCGACACTGGCCTGAGTGATGTCAGACCTGTTTGCCGGAAGGGGCCAGATCATTACGAACAGGGGGAAATTAGTGGTATCCGTAACAAAGTTCTCCGGTTCCAGAGTAATGAACACCGTTCCCACGTTCCCGGTTGCGTCGGGCAGCAGGTTGCCGTCAAATCCGACCGGCAGATTTTCCAGAAAATCCTCACCCGGGAACGGCGGGATGCGCTGGCTTCTTGCGTACGGGTTACTGTCGTCCGGCGCGTTGATTCTGGCGAAAGTTCCCGTCGTAATCAGGCCTCCCTCCTCGCCCGGGATCGACGTGTAGTCACCGGTCTTGTACAACCAGGCAGGGGGCGTAATCTCGCCCAGGACCGCGGGGAGTATATCCGGCGAGACAACCCAGCCCTTGTATTTCCAGCCCAGGGCGCTGTAGTCGATCAAGCCGTAGTCTTCCTGGGACCATATATCATAGGTCACACTCTGCAGAATTCCCACGCTGTATGTGAGGCGGGGTTCGTAGACAACCCACGGCGAATCGGCATCAGTGTAATAGACAAAGTCAAAGTTGACTTTTATCATCTGGATGGTGTCAAGGTTGAAGACATTGTTGGCCGAATCCTGGTCCAGGATGACATCGACGGTGTCGACACTATAATTCTCATAGCCAACGATACTGCTGGTGTCGGTCTTGCCACCGATATCATGCAGAATTACGGAGTCGAGTTTGAAGTCGGTCAGGGCAAAAGTGTCCTGCACGTTGGTCGTCTCCATCCGATAATCACAGAACCAGACTCCATGGCCGTCGTCGGCATAGCGGTCATTGTCGGAGACAGTCTCCATATTAAAGCGAGTGGTCGCGCCCCAGAGACTGTCCGCCAGGTAAAACTCCAGTTCGATGAGGTCATCCGTCGGAACCGTCACTACATCGATGAGCATGATCGGTCCGGGGTCGGTCGTATCGAAATCCAGAGTATCTATTGACACGAACAGGTGCGTATAGCTGAAAAGATCATCGTTCAAAACGAACAGGTTGGTGTCGGCCCTGGGAGTTGAGTTTTCGTCCATGAACTGCACGGTTTTATAGTTGTATCCAAACTTACCAATATAGACGGTATCCCCGGTCTCATTATTGGCCGCCCACAGGCTGTAGATCATGCCGGGAGGGTTAGTGGGCAGTCTCTCGGGACTGAGGCTGATCTCGGTCCTGAAAACGGGCGTAAAGATATCATCTGGCTGCGAACAGCCCCAGAACAGGGACACACTACATATGACAAAAGCAGTGACAAGCAGAGGCTTATAGCGCCGGAACATCAAAAGCTTCCTCCTCAATGTGTTAGCGGACATGCAAGTCTTATCCAGTACCTGTAAGTTAAGATAATAACAACATACGTAAGGTACTGTCAAGCCCTTATTTAAAAGATTTCGCCAAAGGCCGTTTACTTTTATCAGACGTCCCGCCTGTGGTATCTGTCTAAAGAAAAAGAGGTTAAAGTCGACATACTAGACTATAGCTGAGTTGTAACTTAGTTGGAGTGTTAAGCTTGAAAGTATGCCCTAACTGCAGAGCCGAAGCGGTTGACGCGGACGCCTCCTGTTGCGGCCAGTGCGGTAAGTCCTTTTCCGAACCAGATAAGGCGCAAACCGCCGATAGTTCGTCCCCGGACGACCTTGATTTTGTCGTAACAGAGGCGACAACCGACGACCGCGATTTTGTGGGCGGACAGAAAGAGTTTGCCGGATCCCGGGAAGACCTCGGTATTGAGTCAACCTCGGACCTTATGGAAAAGGAAGCACAGTCCTATTCCCCTGAGACCCCTGACAACACGGACGCCCGGGTCGATCTCGGGCCCATCGGTGACTCCTCCCCTCCGTTACCCCCACAGGCCGACATTTCTGACCAGACCCAGCCGCCGTTGCGGGAAGAAAGTACTCCGGTTGCGCCGGCCGGCGATGAATCCGCCACCGGTGAAATCAAGAGGCTGTCTCCCGAAGAAGTCAAAAATATTGAAAAAAACCTGTACGGCGAGAACAACCTTTACCTGTCAGACAAAGACAAAACCGAGCTGGCCAGAAAAATCAATGGAGTCGAAGAGCCCTTTGGCGTCGGACCCATCGAGCCGCCCAAAAAGCGTAAAGGGAACGTCCCCCCGACCTTTGAGCAGGAAGCCGCCTCTGATCTGCCGCCACCGACGATATCCAGGAGAGGGCGCGGTGTCGCTTATTACTTCAGGAACTTTATCCAGGTCACGGGAAGCCAGGAAATACTCCCCAACGATGAACTGGTCATTGGCAATCGTGCCTATGAGTTGAGACCCAAGCAGTTCAACACTAAAATCGGCATCGGCGCCGCTATCGGCCTTTTTGCGGTCATCCTGCTCTTCGTGGGGTCGCAGTTTATTTCCGACGCCGGCAGCGGCCGAGGCGAGATTATCGGCGTGGTCCTTGATGATAGCGGCCAGCCCTTCATACAGGGGGCGACTATTCGTTTGCCGGAACTCGGAAAGACCTTCCGCAGCAACCCGCAGGGTTTTTTCAGAACCGGCACCCTGCCGGAGGGCGCTCATAAACTGGAGTACGTGGTGGAAGGGAAAATTCTCGGGGATGATTATGCTACGATCTCCGGGGGCAAGGTGACATTGGTGTCACTCAGTCCGAACTCCGACCGGGCATCGTCCAAGGAAACGGCCTCGAGCGGCGGCTCTGAAAAAGACGCCTCAAGGCAGCAGAAGCTGCGCAGCCAAACGGAAACCGACACCCCGGCGCGTGCCGTTCAGACGACAGCAGCCGCCCCAACTGAGAAAAAACCTTCCGGCAGCAAGTCCCCACAGGAACCCGCCAGGGTGACTTTGAGCGCCAACGTAGATGGCGCTCGCCTGGAAATAGACGGGTCGGTGCTTGGCGCCGGCAACCTGACATACTCCAACATAGAACCCGGCAAGCGCAAATACCGGGTCAGCAAAGACGGCTATGAAACCTTTAGCGGCACCGTCAGCCTGCAACCAGGTCAGAAGAAGACCCTCAAGGTGGAGTTGTTGCCGTCCAGCACCAGGCCGTCAACCGCCGCCAAGTCTGCCGAAGACTGGTACGCGACCGGCTACGCCCTGGTCAAAGAGCAGCAGTTCAGTAAGGCTATCGAGGCCTTTTCAAAGGCGGTGGAACTGGAACCCAGCTATGCCGAAGTTTACTTCTATCGCGGGGAAGCCTATGCGAGAAACGGGGATAAGGCGGCCGCACACGATGATTTCGTACGCGCGGCAGAAATTTACCAGTTCCGCAAAGAGTACAGTTGGTCCACGACTTCTTACAACCGGGCGATTGAACTTGACGAGAAATCTGTCACGGCTCTTCTGGGCAGAGGTCGCATCCACCTCCTCAAGGGCGAGGAGCGGGCCGCCATTGCGGACTTCGAGGACGTCCTCAATACCGACAAGAAGAATGCCCGGGCCTATATGGGATTGGGAGAAGGCCGCTTCCAGCAAGGCAACTACAAAAAAGCTGAAAAATATTTCAAAGAAGCCCGGTCCCTGGACAGCAAAAACCCGCTTGTCTATCAGTGGCTGATGCTGACCTACCTGGCGCAGAATGATGAGAAAAACGTCCGAAAGAGTTTTGAAAAATTCCGAGAGTACGCCTCCGAATCTCAATATCAACAACTGCTCAAGAACGAGAAATACGCCGGCGTGCTGCAGATGGTCGACTCAGATTAGAGTACTTCAAAGATGAAAAGCAAATTGAATTGCTGGGAGTACAGAAAGTGCGGTCGCGAAAAAGGCGGCCTCATGACGGATATTCTGGGCGAGTGCCCGGTGGCCTCGGCCATGAAGTTCGATGGCCGAAATGACGGCATCGCGGCCGGCCGCGCCTGCTGGATGATTAGTGGCGGCGGTTGCAGCAAACGTCTGCGGCACAGCCGATCAAATTGCTGCGTAAACTGCGAGTTTTACCAGAGAGTCATGTTCGAACAGGAAGAAAAGGTTTCCTTTCGCTTCGCCACCGAAACCGTCTGACGACAGCCATAACGCACAAACTTGCCCCGCTGCCCCTGCCGGAGTCACGCCCGATACGCAGCATCCCTGAGGCGGGTCTTCTTGTTTTGCCTATTGCCCCACCAACAGCAATTGTCTATCTTCGGTCAAAAGACAGCAATCACTTCTTTTATCGCAGGAGGCAATATGAATGCAAGGCATCTCGCACATCTGACAGGGATTATCATCGCCCTTCTTCTGCCGGCCGCAGCTTCACTGGCCCAGGCGCCCGCAGAGCAGAAGGCGCTCCTGTACCAGGGCAAATATGTCCCGGACATCGCCACCTTTATGCAGATCGGCAACGCCACGCCGGCAGGCTATAGCTGGGACGGCCAGGACGTGTATTTCCAATCTTCCTGGCCGGGGGCCACGCAGGTGTTCCGCATCACCGGCGAGGGCTGGCCTTACCAGTTGACCACGTTTGAGGATGGCATTGATTTTTTCACGCTTAGTTATGACGGCAAAATGGCCATCGTAGGCGCATCCGCCGGCGGCTCGGAACAGTCACAGCTCTACCTGATGGATACGAAGACCGGCCGGGTACTGCAGATCACACATTTTGAAGACGTCCAAATGGGGTCGGTGCTCTGGGGGCGTGACGACAAATCGATTTTCTACCGCTCCAACCAGGAGAACGGCCGCGATTTCTTCATCTATAGAATGGACCTCACCAGCGGCGAATCCAGGAAGATCTTCGGGGATTCATCCGGTGTGCGCGGCTACAACGGCATCACCGACATCTCCCCGGACGGCACCAAACTGATTGTCTACAACTTTACGTCCAACGTGGACAACGACTTGTACCTGCTCGACCTTCCGACCGGACAGCACCAGAAGCTGAACGACGACGATCACGACGTATCTTACTTAAGCCCTACCATCATGCCCGATAACAAGACCATCTGGCTGACCTGCAACGACAACGAGGACGGTATTCAGCGCCTCGCCACGATGACGGTAGGTTCTCCCAAAGTGAATTTTGCCGCGGATAACTGGATCGACCCCAGGTGGGAGATTGACGATCTGGGCTTTTCGCGCGACTACAAATATATGGGCGCCGTAGTCAACGAAGACGGCTACACTCGTTTGAAACTGAGAGAAGTCGCCACCAAGAAAGAGCTGCCATCTCCGCCTTTGGACGGCATGATGGGCAACGGTTACAGTGACAAAAACGGCAACTTCGTCATATCTTTTAACAGCCCGACCCGGGCACCCGACGTCTGGCGCTGGAACCCCTTTACACAGGAGTTGAAGCAACTGACTTTTTCGACGTATGCCGGCATTGATCGCAGCATCTTCACCGAGCCGACGCTCGTCAAATTCAAGAGTTTCGACGACCTCGAAATTCCCGCCTTTCTGTACCTGCCGCCGGGCTACCGGAAGGGCCAGGCTATTCCATTTATAATCGACGCCCACGGCGGACCGGAAGGTCAGTTCCAGCCTTATTTTGCCCGCAACATCCAGTACCTGATGTTGAACGGTTATGGTATCCTGGCCCCCAATCCGCGCGGATCGTCGGGTTATGGGCGCGAGTACCTCAACCTTGACAATTACAAAAACCGGAAGCACTCCCTCATGGACTACCGGGCGGCGGCCCAGTGGCTGATTGACAACGGCTACTCGCGGCAGGGCATGCTGGGTATCCGGGGCGGTTCTTACGGCGGCTACGTGGTGCTGGGCATGATTACGGAGTACCCGGACCTGTTTTCTGCGGCCATTGATAATGTGGGCATTGCCAATTTCCAGACCTTTTTAGAGAACACCAGGCCCTACCGGCGCGCTCTGCGCGAGTCCGAGTACGGTCCCCTGACGGATCCCGAGTTCCTCAAAGAAATCTCTCCCATTCACAAAGCCCACCTCATCAAGACGCCGTTGCTGGTAGTGCATGGTGAAAATGACCCGCGGGTTCCTATCGGTGAAGCGCGTCAGATACTTGAAGCGGTCCACAGCAACGGTGGCGTTGTCGATTCCCTGATTTTCAGCGACGAGGGACACGGTGCGGGCAAAACGGTCAACGTCATCGCCGAGTACCGCAAGCAAGTGGAATTCTTCGACAAACATCTGAAACGCAACGAGCCCGGCAAGGCCGACTGATTGGCTGTATTCCCCACGGATTTATTCGAGCCAGGTTCCCCGGGAACCTGGCTCTTTGATTTCTCAGTCGGCCGAATTCGTCACCAGACTGCGCTGTTCATGAGAGTATTGGCGGGGGAGGCTCTTACTGGCCGATGATTTTTATTATCAGCCGTTTGCGCCGCCGGCCGTCGAATTCGGCGTAGTACACCTGCTGCCACGGGCCGAAGTCGATCCTGCCGTCGGTCACGGGCAGGACCACCTGGGAACCCACCAGCAGGTTCTTGAGGTGGGCGTCGCCGTTGTCCTCTCCCGTTCGATGGTGCCTGTAATCAGGGCCGAACGGAGCGAGCTTGTCGGCCCACTCGTCTATATCGGCAATTAAGCCGGACTCGGCGTCATTTATATAAACTCCGGCGGTGATGTGCATGGCCGAAACGAGCACCAGGCCCTCCTGAACGCCACTGTCTCGCACGGCTTCCTCCACATCGGCGGTGATATTGATATAATCCCGACGCTTCTTGGTATTGAAAGTCAGGTACTTGGTGTGGCTTTTCATAGTCTCTCCCTTATGCCCGGGGGTGCGGAACAAGGAGCTATTACACAGCCGGCCCCACGTATGGGGCCGGATGAATCGTCATACCGTCGATGGTGCCGGCGCGGCCAGGCGCATGAAGTTACGCCCGAGGCGCAGCCGACGGAGGTCCAGGCTAAAGAACGTCGACCCAGGCATCGACCGAGTATTTGTCAATCAGCTCCGCTTTGAGGGCTGCGGCCCGGGAGTTGTTCTCGAACTTGCCGACCCTTACCCGATAATACAGTTGACCCTCAAATTCAAACTGAGTCAGATAAGGTTCGTACCCCCGGTCGGCGTATACTTGTACCAGGTGTCGCGCGTAGTCCAACGACTCACAACTGGCGACCTGCACCGTGTAGCCTTCCCCCTCGACATCAACAGGCACGAACGGCGAGGGTTCCTCCCGGGGGACGGCAGCGGCATCCAGGGCCGCCCTTTCTCCGGCTGAGGACGTATCGACAGCCGCGCTATCCACTGCCGTTTCCTGCGCCATCATCTCTTGTTCGAGCTTGTCGGCTTCCTCCTGTTTCTTGGAGCAGCCGTTAACGACCAGACAGGCCAGACAAAAGACAGCTAAAAGCCTCATATATTTCATCTATTTCATCGCCTCCTCCGCTCGCGGCCATTCTTACGCAATATCCCGGTCGCGTCAGCAGTTGGATGTAACTTTCACTTACACAAGAATTATAAAGTCGGGTCGCGGCTGCTTGTCAATAAAAAAGCCGACACATTTTCAAAAATTAAATAGTTGATAAATGTATAAAACATGTATAAGATTTTGCTGCTTATGATCGGTGCTTTCGCATGTACACACAGGGCACCTCGCTGGAAATGACTCCAGTAGCAGAAAGTGACCATGATGCGGACTTATGAGAGTATTCTGGACCTGATAGGCCACACGCCTTTGATGCGTCTTAGAACCGGTATTCCCGAAAACGGTCCCAAGGCGTATGTCAAGCTGGAGTGGTTCAATCCGACCGGCTCGCTCAAAGACCGGATGGCCTACCACATCATCAGGAAGGCCCTGGATGAGGGCCGACTCAAAAGGGGCGACACGGTCATTGACAACACCTCGGGCAATACGGGTTCGGCCCTGGCCATGGTGGCCTCGGTTTTGGGGCTGAAGGCTGTTCTGACCACTCCGGAAAAGACCAGCCAGGAAAAAACCGATCTGATGAAATCCTACGGCGCCCGCGTGATTGTCACCCCGACCGACGTGCCTCATGAGCATCCCGATGGCTGCTACATGGTCGCCCGACGGCTGGCCAAGGAGAACGGCTGGTTCGATATGCAGCAGTACGATTCACAGGACAACGTCGAGGCCCATTACCTGTATACGGGTCCGGAGATCTGGCAGGATACCGGCGGCAAGATAACGCACTTCGTTTGCGGTATCGGCACCGGTGGCACTTTTTCGGGCGCGGCGCGCTACCTGAAGGAACAGAACCCGCAGATAAGGGCCATCGCCGTCGACCCGGAGGGCTCAATCTTTGCCGAGTACATCAAACATAACCGGGAGGTCGAGGGCTACGAATACAAGGTCGAGGGAATCGGCACGGATGTGATTACGCAGGCTCTTCACCCCCACCTGGTTGATGAAGTCGTCACCGTCTCCGACAACGATTCGTTTAACCGCGCCAGGCTTATTGCCAGAGATGAGGGCATATCGGGCGGCGGTTCCTCAGGCGCAGTGGCGGTGGCTATGGAACGCATAGCCGGTAAGGTGGGGCCGGAGGCTATGATTGTCGGCATTTTTGCTGATGCCGGCATAAGATACCTGAGCAAGTGTTACAACGACAAGTGGATGCGTCAGCACGGTTTTCTGGCCTCCGCTGAGAGCAAGAGGTGAACATGTCGCTCAGAGCTAATTCCTTGGCCTTATTAATTGTGTTGCTTACTCAGTCTCTGGTCGCCGCTCAGGCCAAGCTGGAATACGACGCGGTGTTCGATTTCGGGCACGTCGGCATAGACTTCAAAGTGTACCACACCTATACACTGCATAACCGCGGCAAGCGCCTGGTGAAAATCACGGGACTGAACGCCAGTTGCGATTGCACCTCGCTGACCAAGTCCGATTCCCTGATCAGGCCCCGCGATTCCGTGCTCATCCACGCGACGTTTGACTCGAAGAATTTTTACGGGCCGGTGAATAAGTCGTTCCGCATCTATACCGATGATCCGACCACACCGGAGATTCAGCTCTTTTACGTAGCAACGGTGGGACAGTGGTTCAACGGCATAAAGCCGGACCCGGTCTCCGTTCTGCTGCTGCCGGCTCACAAATCCAGGAGAGTCACAATCCCCAACCGGGCTTTCGACAAAATCACCCTGGCGGGATTTGAGACCTCGAATTCACACTTCGACATCAACGTGACCAGAGGCGAAGCCACCAAAGGCGCCAATCTTGAATTGGATGTGACTCCCAAATCAGACCTGCCAAAGGGCACATACCGATCCAGTCTTACACTCTCGGTCGGTGTTCCGGCTGAAGACGACCACATCACCCTCACCATACCGGTCAAGATTGTCCGTTACTAGCGCCCGGTCCGCAATTGTGGACAAAATCAGCATTAAAATGACTTGACTTTTCGGTCTTTTAGTCGATATTTACTACTGACGAGGGTGACTCTCTGCTGTCCCTGGGTAGTTTCCTAGCCCCCTCTACCCAACCAGAGTAGCGCCCTCTTTTTTGAGAATTTGCCATTTCGGCGACTCCCCCGGCTGTAAGAGAATACCGGACACGACCGACCACGGATGAGGCCATCCGCATACGTAGGCCGACCGTCCTGATGCCACCGGAACGCCTTTCTACCGACAAAAAAAGCCGCTCCTTCTGGAGCGGCCTATCTCGACGTCGCTTAAGACGTTATGCTTTTTCTATACAATCAACCGGACAGACCGAAACACACTGAGGCCCATCGTCCTGATCTTCGCACTCATTGCAGGTATCCGGGTTGATGACATAAATGTCACCTTCGGAGATAGATTCTGTGGGACATTCCGGCAGACAGAGACCACAAGCGGTACACTCGTCGGTTATTGACATCGCCATGACCAATTCCTCCAAAAAAGGTTCGGTTTCAAGTTGCAGCGGCAATATACACTATAAACGCGACTCAACACAACAAAATTTTTGAGCCCGGTCACGCCGGTTGCCACATGTAATATCAGCACCGCAAACAAGTTACAGAGGTGTCTGCAAAGCGCCGTGCGAGTGTTTCGGTCCCGATGCCCCTTCACGCGCGCTGAGTCAAAATAAAGCGGCCACCCTGTCAAGAGGGTGGCCGCCGAGTTATCGCGTGTATGGTCAGATTACGGATACGGACACGGTTTCGGCTGAGGGCCGGGCGGGATGCCGAACAGATACGCCAGAACGTAGGATACGTCGGACACGTTGACCTTTTCCGTAATATCACCGTTGGCGTTGCCCTCCTCCCAGCAAGGCGGAGGCGGACCTATGGGAATGCCAAACAGGAATGTCGTCAGGTACGTGACATCAGAGATGTTTACTTTGTCCAACGGATCACCATTGGCGTTACCTCTGATGTTTATGCAGCACCAGGTATCCGGGTTCTGACAGGTGCAGTCAACCGGAGGTATACCGCTGCTGTAAACGTAGGAAGTCAGGTACAGGACATCGCCCCAATCAATATCGCAGTCACCGTCGGGGTCGCCGTTAGCCAGCGGACTGGGTGCAGGGCCGACGCCGTTCATGAACGCAGTCAGGTAAATCACATCCAGGCCGTCAATGGCGCCGTCGGTGTTGGCGTCACCCGGCATCTGCTGAGCACAGGTGTCACCTTCGGCATAGATCGAGAACGCCAGATCGATCGATCGTCCGACTTGTGGATGACCTTCAGGGTACCTGAGTTCATACCACGGCAGGAGTTCCGGGTTGACCGGTTCGACTGCGTTAATCCAGCAACCATCGTCATTCCAGTGGCTTAGCGAGGTCTTCCAACCGAAGAAGGCTTCCGGATCCGCCGGATAAGCCTGGACATCAAGCCAGTAGACCACGGGCTCCTGCGCTGTGCCCTGCTGCGTGAACCACGAGGGGTCGAGATAGAAGATGTACTCGTAACACTTACTGTCGGCGTAGTCAAAGTAGCTCTGGGGTGGTTCGAACCATCCTTCAGTAAGCTCATCGGCAAACAGCTTCACATCGAAGCGCGGCTTTCCGAACCAGAGCACCGCGCCGGG
>Ga0224495_10001174_pt1 | contig 18980 bp, 13 predicted proteins | sample SF_Jul11_sed_USG_FD_168128 | JGI IMG/M metagenome (GOLD analysis project Ga0224495, IMG submission 168128) | Sediment microbial communities from San Francisco Bay, California, United States - SF_Jul11_sed_USGS_4_1 | ecosystem: Environmental > Aquatic > Marine > Sediment | place: USA: California... | reverse complement strand
GGCCTCCGCGACGACCGACTTCCTCGCCAGCGTCGTGAAGGGCGGCTCGACGGTCTGCGTCGGACCGGCCGGATGGAATCTCGTCGACTTCGCCTGTCTCACCAACGATTACCACCGCAACTTCGGCCGGGGCGGAGCGGGGGCCGTCTTCGGCTCGAAGAACCTCGTCGCCGTTACGGCCTCCGGTCCTGACGCGCCCGTTTACCGGGACGCCGAGCGTTTCAAGTCGCTCGGCCGGGAGCTCGACGCCCTGGTCAAGGCCAGCGTCGAGGACCCGAACCGCACGTCATCCTTCCGGCCGACGACGGGTACGACCTGGTGGCTCGACCGGGCTTTCAACGGCCGCTACCTGGGTGTGGCGGGCGGCTATTTGCCCTGGCACAATTTCGACGAGGGCGCCTTCGATCCGAACGACTATGCCAAGGTTTCTACGGACGCGTTCCTGGCCATCGCCGGCAAGCACAACGTCTGCAACAAGTGCCGCCACATCTTCTGCACCCGCTCGGCCAGGGTCGACGCCGGTCCCTACGCCGGGTCCGGCGTGCGGCCCGAGTTCGAGACGATCGCCCTGTGGATCAATTGCTGCATCCTCGACCGTGATGCCATCTTCCACATGAATCATCTCTGCAATGAGCTGGGTGTCGATACGATGACGTTCGGCAGTGTTATGGCCGCGGCGATGGAGATGGGCGAAAAGGGATTCCTGCAGGGCTTCGGCGGCGTCCCCGCCTTCGGCGACGCGGCCGGGATGATCGAGACGCTCAAGGCAATCGCCGACGCCTCCACGCCGCTGGGCCGGCTCCTCGGTCATTACAGCGACCGGACGATCGCCGAAGTCGCGGCCGCGTCGGGCCGGGCGGCGGATGTCGCCCGCTGCTCGACAACGGCTTACGGCGGCCTCGGGTATGCCGGCATCAGTCCCAAGGCGTTCCCGGGCATGTTCACCGCCTACGGAACGTCCAACCGCGGCCGCGGCGATCACACCTACGCCTGGACCATCCAGGCCGAGGAGGGAGGACTCAAGGACGCCCGGGACCTGGCCGCCTACGTGGCGGAAGGGCAGGCGGGCAAAGCGCTCGTCGATTCGCTGGGACTGTGCGATTTCTTCACCGGCGACATCACGTCCGACCTTTTCCTCGCGCTCTACGAGGCGGCGACCGGGATCGCCTACACGGCCGATGAGCTCAAGGCCGCCGGCCGCCGCATCTATGCGCTCGAGCGGGGCCTCAACAACCGTCAGGGCCGCGACAGGACGTACGACGCGTTCGTTCCCCCGAAGCTCGTCGTCCCGCTCACCCGGGGGGGCCACCGGGGACAGGCGGTCGACCCGGCCTTCTACGCGACGATCCTGGACCATTACTATGATATCCAGCACTGGTCCAGGGACGGGCGCGTTGCCGGCTGAACTTTTTCCGTCCGCTGGCCGGATGGTTCTGGCAGCTTCTCCAAATATGTGATCTTAATTAATGGGCGCAGGAGGCTGTCCTCAAGCCCCCGTAGCGGAGGGGGACTCAGGGGAATCGGGGACGTGCACCTGAGGTACGAGTCACCTTTGTCGCCCCCTTAATGGCCCCTGCGTGCATGCGCCTGCGGCGCCTGGGCCCCTGTGGGAACCGCCGGGACTGGTTCCCGGGGGTCGGGGGCCGAGGACAGCCTCCTGCGCCCATTTGGATCACATAAACGGAGATGCCATCTCAACTTGGAGGGACATGGTCAAGAACCTGGCGGTTAGGGTAAAATATGGCTTCCATGTCGAACTTCTTCATCGGGACGGCGGGCTGGAGCTACGAGGACTGGAAGGGGGTCGTCTATCCCGAGCCGGCCCCCCGCGGCTTTCACGCCCTCCCCTACCTCGCGCCCTATATCTCGCTCGTCGAGGTCAACTCGACATTCTACCGGCCGCCCTCGGCCTATCTCGCCGCCTCGTGGGCGGCGAAAGTCGAGCCCTGGCCCGAGTTCCTCTTTGCCGTGAAGCTCCACCAGATGTTCTCCCACGCACGGGGCGAGTTCACCCAGAAAGACGTCGATCTCTTCAAAGCGGGCATCGCCCCGCTCGTCGCCCGGCGCCGTCTGGCCGCCCTCCTGCTCCAATTTCCCTGGTCCTACGTCAACACGGCGGCCAATGCCGAGTACCTCCTCCGCGTCTTCGACCTGTTCTCCGACCATCCCCTGGCCGTGGAGGTCAGGCACAGCTCCTGGGATACGCCCTCTTTCTACGACCTCCTCGCCGAACGGAAGGTCGCCTTCTGCAACATCGACCAGCCCCTCTTCAATAATTCCATCGGGCCTTCGGCCGTCGCGACCAATCCCGAGTTCGCCTACGTCCGTTTTCACGGCCGCAATTACAAGGATTGGTTCCGCGAGGATGCCGGCCGGGACGACCGGTACAATTATCTTTACGCCGCCGACGAGCTCGAGGAGTGGGTGGCGCGGATCAGGAGCCTGGGAGAGAAGGGCAGCAAAGTCTACGTCATCACGAATAACCACTATCGGGGCCAAGCCCTGGCCAACGCCCTGCAGATCAAGAACATGATCACCGGCGAGAAGGTCGACGTGCCCCGGCTGCTGCTCGAGAAGTATCCCGTGCTCCGGGACATTGTTAAGGAGATCAAAGAGGGCCAGATGGACCTCTTCAAGAAACGGGGCGGGACGGCTCCGCCGGACAAGGATGAACGACCATGACTTGGTGGGAGAACGAATTCCTCACGGTCCGCGGGAACAGGCTCTACTGCGGAGAGGCCGCCGCGGAGGACCTGGCCGCCGCGCACGGCACGCCGCTTTATGTCTACGGAAAACCCCGCCTTCTGGCCAATCTGGAACGGCTGCGTTCGGCCTTCGCGGCCTCGACCCCTCTGGAAACGAGGATCTGCTACGCCATGAAGGCCAACGCCCACTCGGGGATCCTCGGCCTTTTTGCCGCTCAGGGCGCCTGGATCGACGCCGTCTCGCCCGGCGAGGTCGAAGCGGCTTTGGCCGCCGGCTTCCCGCCAGCCCGCATCCTCTACACCGGGACGAGCGTCAGCGCGGAGGACTTGCGGCGCGTCTTCGCCGTTGACGGCCTGACCGTAAATATCGACGCCCTCGAGCAGCTCGAAGTCATGCGGGAGGTCGCGGCGGGCGGTCCCGTCCGGCGCCCCGTCCGCGTCTCGGTCCGTTGGAACCCCGGAGTCGGCCGTGGCTTCAACCCTCGCGTCATCACGGCCGGAAAGAAGTCGGTTGACGGCACGCCCATCAAATTCGGGGTCGAAGAGAAAAAAGTCCTGGCCACCTTCGACGGAGCGCGCGCTCTCGGCTTCGAACCGGTCGGCCTCCACCAGCACCTCGGCTCGGGCTGGGTCCGGGAGGACTTCCCGGCGGTCCGGACGGCCGTCGACCGGATGGTCCGGCAGGCGGCGGTCCTGGAGCGGGCGGGCTTCCCGCTCGAATTCCTCGATTTCGGAGGCGGCTTCGGGCCGCGATATTCCAGGGGCCAGACCCTCTTTCCGCTCGGACGATACGCCGCCTATATCGGCCGGCAAGTCGCGGCGGCCGGCCTCCGGGTCAAAGCCCTGGCCGTCGAGCCCGGAAAATATCTGGTCGGCGACGCGGGTGTCCTCCTCCTCCGCGTCGTCTACGTCAAAGAAAGCTACGGGAACCTTTTTGCCTGTGTGGACGGCGGCACCTATAACACCGTGCCCCGCCCGGCCATCTATCTCCAAGCCTATCACGAGATCATCAACGCCTCGAATGTCGGCCGGGGCCGCCGGGCGAAGATGACCGTAGCCGGCCACCTCTGCGAAACGGGCGATGTGTTCGGCCGCGAACGGACGATGCCGCGGCCGAAGCCCGGCGACCTCCTGGCCGTCCTGAGCGCAGGGGCTTACTGTCGGAGCATGGCCTCGACCTTCAACCTCCGCGAAATCCCCCGCGAAATCCTCGTCTGAGGAGACGGCGGTACCGTCGATGCTAAGGCATCTTCCGCTCCCGGAACCCCGGCCCGACGCCATCCGGTTCATCGATATCCTCCTCGGCCGGGCCCGGACGGACCGCCCGCCGCTCGTCGAATACATCGTCGACGAAACCGTCTTGCGTCCCGTCGTCGAGAGCCTGCTCGGACGGCGCTGGGCGGCCGGGGGAAACGACCGCGCCTCGCAAGAAGCCTGGCTGGACAATTTCATTGCCTTTTGGCACGGCCTCGGCTACGACACCGTCCGCTTCGAGGCCGGGCTTCCTTTCCCGGAGAACCGTCTCATCTCCGGGACATCCGAACGAGAAACGGGGAAGCCACGGAGTTGGGCGGACGAACACCGCGGCCTCATCATGACCTGGGACGATTTCGAGCGCTACCCGTGGCCCGAAGTCGCGACCTTCGACTTTTCTGCCTTCGAATATCTCGACCGGCATCTGCCGGAAGGCCTGGGTCTCCTAGCCTCTCACGCCGGCGGCGTTTTCGAGCACGTTTCCTGGATCATGTCCTATGAAGGCCTTTGCCTCGCCCTGATGGATGAGCCGGCGCTGGTCGAGGCCGTCGCGGCGAAGGTGGGCGAACGGATCGAGGCGTTCACCCGCCACCTTTTGACCCTGGACAATCTCTGCGCGGTCTTCGGCGGCGACGACATGGGCTTCCGTTCGGCGACCCTCATCTCGCCGCCCGACCTCCGCCGTTTCGTCCTCCCGTGGCACAAACGCCTGGCGGCTCTGGCCCACGGGCGTGGGATCCCGTACTTTCTCCACTCCTGCGGGAACATCGCCATGATCATGGACGACCTCATCACCGACGTTGGGATCGACGGTAAGCACTCGTTCGAGGACGCCATTCTTTCGGCCGCCGATTTCCAAGCGCGCTACGGCGAACGGATCGCCGTGCTGGGAGGGATCGACGTCAATATTCTCAGTGCGGGCACGGAAGGCGATGTGCGACGCCGGACCCGCGAGGTCGTCGACGCCTGCGGCCCGCGCGGCCGGTTCGCCGTCGGCTCGGGGAACTCGATCCCCAGCTACGTCCCGGCCGCCAACTATCTGGCCATGGTGGATGAGGCTCTGTCCGCCTGAATCTCGCCCGACGCCGGGCCGCATAGCGTCCCCTCAAACAGAACGAGGAGCAGGCCGCGTTCGGGGAAAGGGTCAGGGAAGAAGGTCACTCAGGGCCGATTCGGCGTCCGGATAAGCGAAGGAGAATCCCGACTCGAGGAGCCGGCGAGGCTCGATTCGCTGTCCAGAGAGGAGCGTTTCTTTGGCCATCCGGCCGTAAGCGAGCTGTAGGGCCAGGCCCGGGACCGGCAGCCAAGCGCGTCTTTTGAGGCGACGCCCGATCGTCCGGGCCAGGTCGCGTTCCTGAAGGGCCCGGGGCGCCGTCAGATTGAAGACGCCGCTCAGGCCGTCATTCTCGACGAGGAACCGGATCGCGCGCACTTCGTCGGCCATGTGGACCCAGGAAACCCACTGCCGGCCCAGGCCGAGCGTTCCGCCCAGGCCGAGGCAGAAGGGACGCAGGAGCCGGGGCAGCACGCCGCCGTCCCGGCCGAGGACCAGGCCGCTCCGGATGACACATCGCCGGACGCCGAGATGCTCGACGAACTTGGTGGAATCCTCCCACTGCCGGACGACCCCGGCCAGAAAACCGCGTCCCCCAGGGGCGTTTTCCGCCAGCAGGTCGCCGTTACGGGGGCCGTAATAGCCCACGGCCGAGGCCTGAATGACGACGCCCGGGGGGAACTTCGCCTCGCGGATGGCCCGGACAACCCCCATTCCCGCTCCCAGCCGGCTCTTGAGGATGGCCCGGCGCCGCCGTTTCGTCCAGCGGCCCGCCCCGATATTCTCGCCGGCCAGGTTGATGACGGCCCTGGCATCGCTCACCAGGGCGCCGTGGCCGTTGGCCGTCTGGCCGTCCCAGCCGGCTACGGTCAGGCAGTCGAGGAACAGGCGCCTCGCCCGGGCGGGGTCCCGGGTGAAGACGACGACCTCGTAGCCGGCATCCTGGAGGTCGCGACATAGGGCCCGGCCGATGAAGCCGGTCGCCCCCGTAATGACAATTCGAGAGGAGGACATCGGCGCTTCCCTTCAGAGGTCCTTGGCGGACAATAATTATGTCGTCGGGGGGGCGAAATGATTGAAATGAATGATGTTGGCGAGAGGGAGACGCTCCGGACGCGCGTTCTCGGCGGCCGCCTGCTTGTCGGTCAGGACCGGGCTCGGCGCCGCCGCCTTCTTCCCGACGACGACCAGGGTGATGACCTGATACCCGTCGGGAATGCCCAGAACCTCCCGCGTCTTCTTCGGAGAATATCCGGCGATGGGGTGGGCGACCAACCCGAGCTCCGTCGCGCGCAGGATAAGAAATCCTGTCGCCAGCCCCACATCGAACTGATGATACTCGCGCTCCCGGATAACGCAGTCGTCCTCCTTCTTGCTGAAGGCGACGATGATGAGCGGGGCGGCCTTGGCCCATTCGTTGTTGGCCGAGAGCGCGTCGTGGAGCTCGGCGAGTGTCGCCGGGTCAAAGACGAAGACGAACCGGGCCGGTTGGTTGTTGAAACAAGAAGGCGCCAGCTGGGCATGCGTGGCCAGGTCAAGGATGAGGGATTCGTCGATGGGGACGGACCCGAGCGAGCGATAAGCACGCCGGGAGTGAACGGCCGTGGTGACGTCCATCCGGCCTCCTTCTTATCCCTTCAAAACGGCGAGGATTTCCTCGAGCGCGGGCCGCTCGGGAATCGGGTAGATCTTGATGAAGGCCACGCGACCGTGTTCATCGATGAGGACGTTCGCCCGCTCGGAAAATCCATCCTCCTCGCGAAAAAGACCCAGGGCGTGGGCGACCTGGCCGTGAGGCCAGAAATCGGAGAGGAGCGGGGTTTTCTTCAGGCCGATCGATTTGGCCCAAGCATGCTTCGAGGGTACGGAGTCGACGCTCAGGCCGACGGCCATCGTGTTCAGGCCGGCGAAGACAGCCGCTTGGCTCTCGATGTCCTTCATCTGTTCTCCGCACACGGGCGTCCAGGCCAAAGGGTGGAAGGAGAGGAGGACCCGTTTGCCTTTTTGTTCGCCGAGGCGGAACTCATGGTTGTGATGGTCCTTCAGGACGAAATCGGGAGCGATATCCCCGACCTTGAGCGTTCTTGTGTTATCCATATCGGCCTCCCTTCTCAGCGGGCGATGGGAACACGCCGGGCTTCAACCCCGCTCGATTTCATTATAGCGTGCCCGCCGCGGACGGGCAAGGCGGTCCTCTCGCGCTTTCGGGCAACTTCTTGTATAATCATGCCCAAGATGGGGAGGCGCAGCGTCGTTTCGCAGAGAGAGGACATCCGCCGGCGATTCTCGCGCCGTGAATTCCTGGGCACTCTGGGCACCGGAACCGCCGTTGTGGCCGCGTCGTCGTGCGTTCCGGCGGCCAGGCGCGGTCTCCGGCTCCGCGGGAGCCGGCGCCCGCCGAACATCGTCCTCGTCCTGACCGACGACCAAGGCTACGCGGATCTCGGCTGCTATGGGGCGCGCGATTTTGAGACCCCGACCCTGGACCGCCTCGCGGCCGCGGGCATTCGCTTCACGAATTACTGTGTCGCCCAGGCCGTCTGCAGCGCCTCGCGGGCCTCTCTCCTCACCGGCTGCTATCCGAACCGCATCGGCCTTCTCCACGCCCTGATGCCCTGGGCGGAGAACGGCCTCGCGCGGGGCGAGGTGACCGTCGCCGAGCTTCTGAAGACACGCGGCTATGTCTGCGGAGTCTTCGGGAAATGGCACCTCGGGCATCGCCGCGAATTCCTGCCTCTCCAGCACGGGTTCGACGAGTATTTCGGTTTGCCCTACTCCAATGATATGTGGCCGCTCGATTTCGACGGCCGGCCCGTCGCGCCGGACAGTTGGAAGAGCAAGTACCCCTTCCCCCCGCTCATCGACGGCAACGAGAAAGCCGGCGAGGTGCGCACGTTCGAGGACCAGGACCGCTTGACGTCGCTTTATACGGAGCGGGCGGTGCGCTTCATCGACAAGAACCACGACCGGCCGTTCTTCCTCTACATCCCCCATTCGATGCCCCATGTGCCGCTGGGCGCCTCGAGCCGCTTCCGCGGGCGGAGCCGGCAGGGGCTCTATGGCGACGTCATCATGGAGATCGACGCCTCCGTGGGCGAGGTCCTGGCCGCGCTCGAGCGTCACGGAATCGTCGAGTCGACGCTCGTTCTTTTCGCCAGCGACAACGGCCCTTGGCTGAGCTTCGGGAACCACGCGGGCTCGGCAGGGCCGCTGCGTGAGGGGAAAGGGACCATCTGGGAGGGCGGGGTCCGCGTGCCGTTCATCGCCCATTGGCCCGGGGTCATAGCGGCCGGCGCGGTTTGCGGCCGGCTGGCGGCCTCGATGGATATCCTCCCGACCATCGCGGCCATTGTCGGCGCGCCGCTCCCTCCGCGCCGCATCGACGGGGTCAATATCCTGCCCCTGCTCCTCGGCGACCCGGAAGCCGCGCCGCGAAGCGAGTTCTATTACTACTATGGGACGGATCTCAAAGCCGTCCGGCGAGAGCGATGGAAACTCCATTTGCCTCACTTGGACCAGACTTATGAAGGGTATACGCCGGGGGGGGACCGCCGGCCGGGCGCCACGGGAAAAGCGACGACAGGCCTCGAGCTCTATGACCTGGAGCGGGACATCGGCGAGAGGCGCAACGTGGCCGCCGAGCACCCGGAAATCGTCGTCCGGCTGCGAGGGCTCGCTACGGCCGCCTGGCTCGACCTGGGGGATGGCGAGCGGCGCGGCCGCGGCGTCCGCGCCCGTTGACCGGGTTGACTCCCCGCCGGGGGACGGTGTATCTTCCCCACAAGAAAGGGGACAACACATGTCGGCCAAAGCCCGTTCGGCGAAAAAACGGAGGGGTCTTGTTCAGGAATTCGCTCCGCTGGTCATGCAACCGACCGCTGACTCGAGGCGCACCCGGTCCGCGCGGGAAAAGACCCTCTTCGCCCGTGTGACATCTTTTCTCCTGGCGAAAGACCGGGTGGACGAAGCCGTCCGCTTGTACAGAACGAGCGTGGTGCCCGCGGCCCGGTCCCAGAAAGGCTTTCGCGGCGCATTTCTGCTCGTTGACCGGGCTTCGGGAAAAGGCCAATCCATCACCCTCTGGACGAGTGAAAACGACGCCGCCGCCAACGAAGCGGGCCGTTATTATCAGGAGCAACTCGCCAAGTTCCTGACCTTTTATACGGCCCCGCCCATTCGCGAGGGCTTCGAACTCGCCCTTGAAGTGCGGCAGGGCTGACCCGAAAGCCTGAACATATCCAATCGGCGAACGAGGAGGGCTCATGCGAAAAGCCGTCGGGACATCCTTCACCGTCCTTTTTCTGTTCATCATCGCTTCTTCCGTTGAAGCGAACGGCCGGAGCGGATATTACAGGTTCCCGGCGCTCCATAAGGACACCATCGTCTTCACTTCCGAGGGGGACCTGTGGTCCGTGGATATCAACGGAGGGCTCGCCCGTCGGCTGACGACTCACCCCGGAATGGAGAGCTTCCCGGCCGTCTCGCCGGACGGGACGACCGTCGCTTTCTCCGCCCAATACGAGGGCCCGACCGAAGTCTACACCATGCCGCTCGCGGGCGGCCTCCCCGTGCGCCGGACGTTCGCCGGGCAGACGGCGACGGTCGTCGGCTGGACTCCTGACGGCCGCCTCCTGTACGCCACGCAGAAATATTCGGGTCTGCCGAACACCCAGCTCGTCGTCCTCGACCTCGTCCCCATGTCCGAGACGGTCCTCCCTCTCCAGCAGGCGGCTGACGGCGTTTTCGACCCGACGGGTCAGACCCTCTTCTTCACCCGTCTCCCGTTCCAGGGCAGCTACACCAAGCGCTATAAGGGAGGCACGGCGCAAAACCTCTGGAAGTACGGCTTCGGCAGCCCGGAAGCCGTGCCGCTCACGGCCGACTACGCGGGGACGAGCAAGGAGCCGATGCTCTGGCAGGGCAGAACCTATTTCGTTACTGACCGCGACGGGATCATGAACCTCTGGTCCATGAACCTCGAGGGCGGCGATCTCCGGCAGCACACGGCTCACCGGGAGTTCGACGTGAGCTCGCCCAGTCTCTCCGCGGGCCGGATCGTCTACCAGCTCGTGTCCGACCTGTGGATCTATGACATCGCCGGCCAGACCGGCGAAAAAATCGATATCACGCTGCCTTCCGATTTCGACCAGATGCGGGAAAAATGGGTCGCGAAACCGCTCGATTACCTGACCTCCGCCCATCTTTCGCCGACGGGCGACCGTGTCGCCCTCGTGGCGCGCGGGCATGTCTTTGTCGCCCCGGCCGGCGACGGACGAGGCGTGCGCGCGACGCGGCGCGACGGCGTCCGGACGCGGAGCGCCCGCTTCTTCCCCGACGGCAAGAGCCTGATGGTTCTCTCCGACGAGAGCGGGGAATTCGAGTTCCACCGCCTGCCGGCGGACGGAGTCGGGCCGGGCGAGCAACTCACAAGTGGGGCTAAGGTCCTCCGTTTCGACGGACTTCCTTCGCCCGACGGCCGGTGGCTCGCCTTTGCGGACAAGAATAACGAGCTCTGGCTCTTCAACGCGGCCCGCCGTGACCTGAAGCGCATCGCGGTTTCCGAGAACGGGATGCCCGGCGGCCTTGCCTGGTCTCCGGACAGCCGTTGGCTGGCCTTTGTCCGGTCGGCTAAAAATGGTTTCTCGCAGCTGATGCTCTACAGCCTGGAGACCGGACAGACGACGTCCCTCTCCAGCGACCGCGTCGATTCCTATGATCCCGCCTGGAGCCGGGACGGAAAATGGCTCTATTTCCTCTCCGACCGCTATTTCCGCAGCGCCGTCGGCAGCCCCTGGGGCGCGCGCCAGCCGGAGCCCTATTTCGACAAGACGACCAAGGTCTACGCCCTGGCCCTGACGACGAAAGAAATATTCCCTTTCACGCCGGCCAACGAGCTGCAGCCTGAACCGCCGGAGTCCAAAGAGCCCGGGGAAAAAAGCAGCCGGGGGGCGGACAGGGCGGCAAAAGCAGCCGCCATGCCCGCTCCAGACACCACGGCCCCGGTCCGCATCGACCTGGCCGGGCTCCCGGACCGCATCTTCGAGGTTCCCCTCCCGGCGAGCGTCTATTCCGGCCTCGAGCTCAATGACAAGACGCTCTTTTTCCTCGACCGCGAGAGCCGGGCCGCCGGCCGGCCCAAACTCAAGGCGGTCGAGATGAAAAAACGGGACATCCAGGCCAAGACCCTGGTCGAGGACGTCCGGGGCTTCGAGCTGTCCGCCGACGGGAAGAAGATCCTAGTCCAAAAAGCGCAGGACCTCTATGTCATCGACGCCGGCACGGCTCCCCCTCAAGCCCTGGCGGAGAAGAAGGTCGATCTCGCGAATTGGACGTTCTCCATCGACCCGCGCCAGGAATGGCGGCAGATGTTCGCCGACGCTTGGCGTATGGAGCGGGATTACTTCTATGACCGGAATCTCCACAACGTCGATTACGAGGGGCTGTTCAAGCGTTATCAGCCGTTCGTCGAGCGCGTGAGCGACCGGGCCGAGCTCAACGACCTCCTCGCCCATCTCGTCGGCGAGCTCTCGGCCCTCCACACGTTCGTCCGCGGCGGCGACCTGCGGCAGGGCACGGACGCCGTCGGCGTCGGCTCGCTCGGCGCCCGCCTCGTCCGCGAGGAGGCCAAGGGCGGATACTTAGTCGAACACATTTATCGCGGCGACCCGGATTACCCGGAGACCCTTTCCCCATTGGCCAAACCCGGTGTCGAGGTCGGCGAGGGCGATATCATTACGGCCATCAACGGCACCGCTATCCTCAGCGTCCCCGACCCGGCCCTTCTGTTGCGTAACACGACCGAGCGGCAGGTCCTCCTTGAATTCAAGCCCTCCGCGGGCGGTCCGGCGGCCCGGGCCATCGTCTATCCCATTCCGGCGAGCGCCGAAGCCGCCCTCCGATACACGGAATGGGAATACACGCGCCGGCTGGAGACGGAGAAGCTGGGCGGCGGGAAGCTCGGGTATGTTCACCTCAGGGCCATGGGCGGCGGGAACTATACCGAGTGGGTCAAAAATTTCTACCCGGTCTTCGACCGCCAGGGGCTCGTCATCGACGTCCGCCACAATCGTGGCGGAAACATCGACTCCTGGATCCTCGAGAAGCTCCTCCGGCGGGCCTGGTTCTATTGGCAGCCGCGGGTCGGCCAGCCGTATTGGAATATGCAGTACGCCTTCCGCGGTCACATGGTCGTCCTATGCGACGAATTCACCGCCTCCGACGGCGAAGCCTTCAGCGAGGGCTTCCGGCGTCTCGGGCTGGGCAAGCTTATCGGGACCAGGACATGGGGCGGCGAGATTTGGTTGAGTTCCAGCAATATCCTTGTCGACCGGGGCCTGGCTTCCGCGGCCGAGACCGGCGTCTATGGGCCCGAGGGCGTCTGGCTCATCGAAGGGCACGGCGTCGAGCCGGACATCATCGTGGACAACACGCCCCATGCGGCCTTTCTGGGAAAAGACGCCCAGCTGGAGGCGGCGGTGAAATATCTGCTGGAGAAGATCGAAAAGGAGCCGGTCGAGGTGCCGAAGCCACCCCCTTATCCGGATAAGAAGAAATGGCCGGCGCAATAGCGAACGTAGACCGGCCGTGGCCTCGACGTCGATTGCATTCGGGGACACATACCGAAAGGGACATGTACCTCAGGTACGTGTCCCCCTTCTTGATGGGCTGAGGGCGGGATGATCGACAAGCTAAGGGCCTTTCGCGACCGGGCTCGGGAGCTCGACCGCGAGGACCCGCTGCGCCGCTTCCGGCGGCGCTTTCGGATTCCGCGGGGCGTCATCTATCTCGACGGGAACTCCCTCGGCTTTCTCTCCCGGGACTCCGAGGCCGCGTTACAAAAAGCTCTCCGCTCCTGGCGGGACCTCGGCATCCGGGGCTGGCTGGAGGCCGACCCGCCGTGGTTCTATATGGCCGAAACCCTCGGCGCTATGTGCGCCGGCCTCGTCGGCGCCGCCTCGGACGAGGTCGTGATGTCGGGGACGACGACCGTCAACATCCACGCCCTGGGCGCCACGTTCTACCGGCCCGCCGGCCGCCGGACCAAGATCGTCGCCGATGAGCTCGATTTCCCGACCGATATCTATGCTTTGAAGAGCCTCATCCGGCTGCGGGGATTGGACCCGGCCGAACACCTCATCCTGGCCGAGAGCCGCGACGGCCGAACACTCGACGAGGAGGCCATTGTCAAACGCTTCGACGAGACCGTCGCAATGGCGTTGCTTCCCTCCGTCCTCTATCGCAGCGGCCAGCTCCTCGACCTGGAGTTCCTCACCAGCCGGGCCCACGAAAACGGGGTCGTCATCGGGTTCGATTGCTCGCATTCCGTGGGGGCCGTTCCCCACGAGTTCGACCGCTGGGACGTCGATTTCGCCCTCTGGTGCAGCTACAAATATCTCAACGGCGGTCCTGGCGCAACGGCTTTTCTGTACGTCAATCGGGCGCACTTCGAGCGGGGCCCCGCCCTGGCGGGTTGGTTCGGCTCGGTCAAGGAGCGCCAGTTCGACATGTCCCTCGATTTCGAGCCCGCCCGGGGCGCCGGCGGCTGGCAGATCTCGTCGCCGTCGATCTTGAGCTCGGCGCCGCTCATCGGATCACTCGCCATCCTGAAAGAAGCCGGGATCGACGCCATCCGAAAAAAATCGTTGCAGATGACGCGGTTCCTCATGGAGATGGCGGACGAACTCCTGGCCCCGGAGCCTTACGGGTTCTCGATCGGCACGCCACGCGAGGAAACCCGTCGCGGCGGCCATGTCGCCCTGTGCCATCCGGAAGGCCTGCGGGTCGCCGAGGCCCTGCGGGCCCGAGGCATCGTCCCCGACTTCCGGCCGCCCGACATGATCCGCATCGCTCCGGTCGCGCTCTACAACACGCACGCCGAGCTCTGGACGCTCGTCCGACGCCTGCGTGAAATTATCGACACCAAGGACTACGGGCGGTTCCCGTCCGAACGAAAAGCGATTTCCTGAGTATTTTTAGGAGGGGCACCGATGCGCATCACCTCGTTATCGCCGGAACACGAAAAGCTCTATTACCTCTGTCTGGAAGACTGGTCGGACGAGATGAAGGAGGCCGGCGATCACAAGGAAAAATGGCACGGCCGGATGAAGGAGAAGGGGCTGCGCGTCAAGCTGGCCCTCGACGACCGGGGCGAGGTCGGCGGCATGATCCAGTACGTCCCCATCGAGCACTCCTTCGCCGAGGGAAAAGACCTTTACTTCGTCCTCTGCATCTGGGTCCACGGCTATAAGCAGGGGCGCGGGGATTTTCGAAAGAAGGGAATGGGGAAGGCTTTGCTCGAGGCCGCAGAACAGGACGCGCGGGACCTCGGCGCCAAGGGCCTGGCGGTCTGGGGCATGGCGCTTCCGGTCTTCATGCGCGCCTCCTGGTTCAGGAAACACGGCTACAAGAAGGCCGACGCGATGGGGATGCAGCACTTGCTGTGGAAGCCGTTCACGGACGACGCCCTGCCGCCGCGCTGGATCCGGCCCAAGAAGCGCCCCGCCGCGGAATCCGGCCGGGTCACCGTGACCTCTCTCCTCAACGGCTGGTGCCCCGGCATGAACATGACGTACGAAAGGGCCAAACGTGCGGCGGCGGAATGCGGCGAAAAGGTTGTTTTCTGCGGCGTCGACACCTTCGACCGTCCGACGTTCCTGGACTGGGGGCAGGCCGACGCCCTCTTCGTCGACGGGAAACCCGTCCGCACCGGTCCCCCGCCCTCTTATAAGAAGATCCGGAAGGCGATCGAAAAGCGGCTCAAGAAGGTCCGCTGAGGGAGGCCCGGCTGATGCGAAAGAAGATTCTCGCGGCGGCCGCGACGTGGGCGTGCTTGTTCGTCCCGGCCCTTCGGGGGGGTGGTGAAGCGAAAAAATATGGCTATCTCGTCCAAAGCGGTCCGCCCTGCGCCGTCTGGTGGGCCGAGGGGGCCTACAAGGTCATGAAGGACGACCCGCTGCCGGCGGCGAAGGACGCCGTGGTCAAACTCATGGCCGCGCGGAACGAATACGAGCCGTTCCTCGTCGTCCTGAGGCCCGAGGTCGGGCTTGATGCCGTCCGGGTCGCCGCCGGCCCCTTGGTCAACGAACAAGGCGGGATAATCGGCCCGGCCGATATCTCCGTCTGCCACGTCGAGTACGTCAAGGTGACGACGCCGACGGATAGCCTGGGAAAGGCCGGCTGGTGGCCCGACCCGCTCCCACCTTATGACGGGCCGTTCTCGGCGGCCGCAGGCGAGAACCATGCCTTGTGGATCACGGTTCGAGTCCCGACGGGCGCTCAACCAGGGCTTTATCGGGGAGAAACGACGTTCACGGCCGAGGGCTGGTCCTGCCGGATCCCGGTCGAGCTCCGCGTCCGCAATTTCACTCTGCCCGAAAAAGCGTCGATGCGCTCCTCATTCGGACTGCCGACGGGTGATATCAAGGCCTATCACAACCTCGAGACGCGCGAGGAGCTGGAGAGAGTCGTCGACCTCTACTACGCCAATATGCGCGAGCATCGTGTCGGCCCGACTTCGCCCTTCGAGCTCTATCCGATGAAGGTCACGACGAGCGGCACGTTCTGGAACGGCGGGGAATTCGTCGCCGAGGGTGCTCATAGCGGACGCCGGGCCCTCAAGGTCATCGACGACAGCCCGGAGAAGAACGTCGCCGCGGAATATGCTGCTCCGGTTTCGATCGCCGCCCATACTCCCCTCAAGCTGACTTTCTGGGCCCGGACCGCGGAGCCCGGCCAGAAATACACGGTTCTCTGCGAGTTCCTTACGCCGGAAGGGACCTGGATCCCCGCCGCGAACCTGCTCCAGGTTTTCGAGGGGGCCACGGATTGGAAACAGGAGACGGTCGAATTCCCCAGGCTCCCGGAGGAGGCGGCAAGTCTTCGTCTCAGTCTCTTCCCCGCTTTCCGCGACAACAACGGGACCACGAAAGGAACGGCCTGGTTCGACGACGTCATCCTCCAGGCCGCGCCGAAGGGTCCGGAGGCGAGGATCGACAGCCTCCTCGCCGGAGGCGACTTCGAGATGCCGGTCGAGGAGATGAAGGTGGCTGTGGATTTCACGGACTTCGACCTCGGCGCCCGCCGCATCCTCGACGAATTCGGCTTCAACGCCTATAACCTCCATCTCGAAGGCCTGGGGAGCGGCTCGTTCTATAGCCGCACGGAAGGGATGTTCGGCGGGTTCCGCCAGGGCACGCCGGAATACGATACTCTGCTCAGCCAATATCTGCGCCAAGTCGAAGAGCATCTGGCCCGTAACGGCTGGCTCGGACGCGAGTACATCTACTGGTTCGACGAGCCCGACCCCAAGGATTACCCTTTCGTGCGCGAGGGCATGCTCAACATCCGGAAGAACGCGCCCCGGTTGACCCGCTTCATCACCGAGCACCGGCCCGGGCCCGAAATCATGGATGTCTCGGAAATCGGCTGCACGATTTTCGACCGCGTCGACCCCAAGGCCGTGGCCGAGCTGGCGCCGCAGGGACGGGAGTTCTGGTCCTACCTCTGCACCGGGCCCAAGAGCCCCTGGGTGACGCTGTTCATCGACCACCCGGCCGTGAACTTGAGGATGTGGCTGTGGATGACCTACAAGTGGGGGCTCAAGGGCATCCTCGTCTGGAGAGCGGACTACTGGAACAGCCCGACCCTTTTCCCTCCGGGCGTCCTGCAGAATCCGTGGGCCGACCCGATGTCCTACACGGTCGGCTACGGCCTCCCCTATGGCCAGGTCAATCACTGGGGGAACGGAGACGGCCGGTTCCTCTATCCGCCCAATCGCGAGCCCGGAAAGGATAAGACGAAATACCTATGCGGTCCGGTCAATTCCGTCCGCTGGGAGATCCTCCGCGAGGGGATCGAAGACTACGAGTATTTCGTGCTTCTTGAGCGGGCGGTGAAGGATGCGAAGCGGAAGACGAAGGACGGGGCGCTCGTGGCCGAAGCCTCGAAGCTCCTCGACTTTCCGGCCGCTCTCTTCTCGAGCGGCAAAGAGTACACCAAGGACCCGCTGGACTTGTTGCGCTACCGGGCCAAGGTCGCGGAGATAATCGAAAGACTGGGGCGTTAGACATTTCCTCCGTCTGACGGGGTCTTGGTTATAAAGAGGACGCGACATGAGAACCCCTCGGCCAGCGAAACCATTCCCGATCCTCTGGCTGTTCCTGTCGTCGTTTCTCGCCTGCGGCCCGGCCCATGAAGAATACACGCTCAGCGTTGAGGAAGGTAAAATATTCCGTGGCGTGCACATCGAGAAGATCTGGGAAAAGGAGCTTTACGGCCGGCTGGTGCTGGCCTTGCCCCAGGGCGTTTTTTGCGACGAGATCCAGGACGTCATGGGCGGCGAACACAAATTCCAGCTTTTTGATTATGCCGGGCGTTTGGTCAGGGAAAAGAGCCTCTTGAGCGGCCAGGGGCCCGACGAGGTCACGGTCGTCACCAAGGATAACACCTGGCTTTCTTCCACGGGGCAGATCATGGTCGAAGACGACGATTACCTGAAGACGATCGATCCCGCATCCTTCGAGGTTCGGACACTGGCGAAATTCGCCAATATGATCAGGGGCTTCGGCGGCAAGTTCATCTTCGGCAGGCATACGGGCACGACGTTCGAGGAGAAGGGAAACCGCACGGTCACCACGTTCGAATCCACCGGATATTACGAAAACCTGACCTATTACATCGGCGTTTATAGGAACCTGCTGGAGGATTTTTCGATCATCCAGAAAGTCAAGATGCCGAAGCCAGTGACCCGGATGAAGCTCGAGGAGCGAAAACGCGAATCGTATACCGACTATTATCATCTTCTCAGGATCCACAGGATCTTCACCGTGGATTGGACAAGGGACGTGGTCTATTTCGTTCCCAACATCGAAAAGCCCGAAATCGGCTTTGTCAATATCGGCACGGGGGCCGGGGGAAGGTATCTCGTCGAGGCAAACCCGGGAACGTTCAGCGTGGACAGGAAGGAACTCGAGTTCTACCACGAATATGTCCGTGACCAGACCGACCCTCGTCTCAAGAGTTACTATAAGGACATTCTCTACGTGCCTCCGAACGCTCCGGCGCTCATGGCGGTCAAGGTCGTCGGCGACCGGTTGATCATCATCACCGGGAAGAGGGATTGGGCCAAGCAGGAAAACGAAGCTTTGGTCTATCGCCTCCCTTCCCTGGAGTATGAAGGGAGTTTCCCCATCCCCTACCCGAACCTGGTGACGACCCGATGGTATGATGACTTCTACATCACCGAGAAGTTGGTCAAGCGGAACGACGATTTTTTCTACTACTGGGAGATCTATAACATCCGCTTCGACTGACCGGCAAAGGTCATGATGTGCTCGGCGCGTGTTCGTTCCAACCCTGATCCCGCCATACGAATTTGACCGCGTGCTTGACCAGCCCTAAATAATCCGTTTGGTCATCATAGATAATCGAATAACAATAACCGTTCCTGAAAAGGCGATTCCGCTGCTCGGTCATAATGTCATGGTCTCTGGTGTAATATCGCGGGACTCTGACCTTAGCGATATAAATCCCATCCTGGTCAAACAAATCGCAGACCAGAAAGCCCTGGTCGTTCCATTCGTCCTCATAGGTGCCGACCAAGAGCCCGATCTTATCGAGGACATGGAAATCCATAAAGTAAGGTTTCACCTCCGGCATCGCGGATTCCTTCAAATCTGGATAATTCTCGATCAGGAACGCCCGGTCACTCTTCGCCGTCCTGATACGTCCCGCTTTTTTTCTGATAATTCTTTCAACGGTCCCCGCAGATGAAAGCTGACGGATCTCATACCGCGAAGAATGCGCATAATAAAGGTCGCCATTCTCATTGACCTGATAGTAGAAAACATCATGATAGAGCAGAGGGAGGACTTCTCCCCCCGAGACTCTTCTGGCAAAATAATTATCCCAGATCTCCACATCGGCGCCTTTTTCAAACCGCTGGTCGAATTTTCGGAGGCGGCTCAGGA
>Ga0224495_10001173_pt1 | contig 19008 bp, 17 predicted proteins | sample SF_Jul11_sed_USG_FD_168128 | JGI IMG/M metagenome (GOLD analysis project Ga0224495, IMG submission 168128) | Sediment microbial communities from San Francisco Bay, California, United States - SF_Jul11_sed_USGS_4_1 | ecosystem: Environmental > Aquatic > Marine > Sediment | place: USA: California... | reverse complement strand
AGAACCGGCGGGTATGATAACAGGTGTCTGCGCGCTGCATATCAGCTGGGACGGCCTTGCAGAGATACGGTCGCTCGCTGTGAAGAGCGGCCATACAGGAAAAGGGATTGGGGCAGCACTCGTAAAGAACTGCCTGCGGGAAGCGATAGAACTTGGTGCTGACAAGGTCTTTGTGCTTACCTATCAGGAGGCGTTTTTCAGAAAAATGGGCTTTGCTCCTGTTGATAAAAAGGAACTACCGCACAAAATATGGACTGATTGCCTGAACTGTGTGAAGTTCCCGAATTGCGATGAAACTGCCTTGATCATACAACCTTCCGCTGTTTAAATTCAGTCGTCTGCAGTTAATTCACCTGTGGCACGACTATTGCTTTTCTTGCCATTATCCTCTTCTTCATCGTCAGGCTAATATTATAAACAAACCATTACAAATCAACATGTTATCACTTTATATTCATATTCCATTCTGCAGAGCTAAGTGCAGGTACTGTGGATTTTATTCCACACCCTATGATCCCGTTGTTGCGGATCTGTACCTGAAAGCCTTAAAAAGGGAGCTCACGGCCTATGTGCCAAAACTTGGCCCAACACCTGTCGCAACGATATATCTTGGCGGAGGGACGCCATCGATCCTTTCTCCTGCACAGTTGGAAGAACTGTTTGCCGTCATCCGCTCCGCAATGCGTCTCGAACCGAATATCGAGATAACCGTGGAAACGAATCCGGACTCGCTATCCAAAGAAGTTCTCGGACTATTGAAGGACCAGGGTGTCAATAGACTGAGTATCGGGGTGCAATCCTTTTCAGATGCCGTTCTCCGATGGTTAAGACGACCGCATTCAGCCCAGCAAGCTCAAGACGCACTTGCGCTATCAAGGTCTCACGGATTCAGCAATATCAATATCGATCTTATTTATGGCATTCCCGGTCTAACGACGCAAACCTGGTGTGACACCATCAAAAAAGCGATAGACTTCATTCCTGAACATATAGCGGCATATAGTCTCTCACTGGATGAAGGATCGATGCTTCGTCGCGAACACGAAGAGGGGACCCTTGTTCTGCCAGATGATGATCTGGTCGTTCAGCAGTACCAGGAAGCAATAGAGATCTTGGAACAGAAGGGATACCAGCACTATGAAATTTCGAACTTCAGCCTGCCTTCTTTTGCGTGTCGCCATAATCTGAACTACTGGCAGCGTGGCGAATATCTGGGATTAGGCCCTGCTGCATGGTCTTTTCTCAACGGGAAGAGGACCATGAATATCGCGGATATTGGCTCCTATCTTTCAAGGATCGAGACCGGGGGACAGGCATACCAGTTCGAGGAAATCCCGAGCAAGGATGAATCTTTCCTTGAATACCTTGCGCTGGGTCTCCGGCTGAGCTGTGGTGTGGACCAAGATACAGTGGCATCCCGGTTCGGTGAAAAGATGAGGGACCGTTTGCTCGAAAGGGTTCACCGTCTTGACTGGACAGGCTTCTTTTCGATCGATGGTAGGTCGGTTCGCCTTACTCATCGCGGCAGATTGCTCTCGAACGATGCTGTTGCGCGCATTGTTTCATGATTTTTGTTTACACTGGTGCAGTGCCATGCTATAGTACAACGTTTTCAGTCTGTTGCAGAGGATGGTATCCCTGGTGCCTATTGTTCTCCCGAGAATTTTGCGAATCTGTATTACCTCACTGCTCCTTGCCATTATTGTCCTGAACGGGAAGGCTTTCTCTGAAGAGATTCCCGTGACGATGATAGAAGTACAAGGCAACCGCCGGATAGAAGCCGCTACGATCCTAGCAAAGATCAAAACCCGGGAAGGTGCGATGTTTTCACCCAACCAGATCAAGGATGATATCAAGACCCTGTATCAGCTCGGTCATTTTGAGGATGTCCAGGTCAAAACAGAAGGTTTTGAAAAGGGGCTGAAGGTCCTCTTTCTGGTCAAGGAAAAACCGCTCATCCGGGAGATCTCCTACGAAGGAAATGAGGCGGTTTCCCTTGAAAAGATGAAGGAAATCGTGACACTTCTTCCCCGTACCGCTTTTAACCTTCAGCTGGTGCAGGAAAATGCCGAAAAGATCCGGGTCAAATACCAGGATGAGGGATACTACCACGCTGTTATCGTCCCGATCATAACCGATGTCAAGGGCGGCGACAAGAACATCACGTATTTCATCGAAGAAGGGGATAAGATCCGACTGACCGATATTATTATAACCGGGAACAGCGCAATTGACGCCGATGCTATCAAGGGCGTGATGAAGAACCAGGAACATTGGTTCTTTTCCTTTTTAGGTACGAGCGGAACGCTGCGGACGGAGGACCTGAAGAACGACACCGATGCGATCAGGGACCTGTATTATAATAAGGGATATATTCAGGTCCAGATCAGCGATCCGGTAATCAAGGAGTATCCGAGGACGGAACACTCCTATGAGTTCATGGGACAGACCGAGACCTATGTGACGGAGAATGAGGTCTCCCTCCTCATCACGATCAAGGAAGGCGACCAATTCTCGGTCGGCACGATCAACGTAAAGGGGAACACGCTCCTGAGCACTGAAGAGCTGATGAAGGAGATGAAGCTTCAGCGCGGGGAAATCTTCAGCCGAGAGCTGCTCCGGAATGACGTGTCCCGCATCATGGACCGTTATGACGTTCTGTCCCGTCCCTTTGCCAATGTCACACCGTTGTTCAACATTGATCAGGAGCATCGGACGGTAGCCATCTCCATCGATATACAGGAAGGCGGCGAGGTTCACATAGGCAGGATCGACATTACCGGCAACTCGAAGACCCGCGACAAGGTCGTTCGTCGAGAAATGCGATTGGATGAAGGAGACCTGTACAGCAAGAAAGCGCTCAAGAGAAGCTATGAACGGATCAACAACCTGAACTTCTTCGAGAATGTCGAGATACTCCCTGAGCGCAGGTTGCAGGAACCGGTCATGGACCTGAACGTTCGCGTGAAGGAAAAGCTGACCGGGAACCTGAGTCTGGGCGGAGGATACAGCTCGGTCGATAAATTAATGGCCATCGCGGAAGTGACCCAGGGCAATCTTGGCGGACGAGGCCAACTGCTCAAGTTCAAAACACAATGGGGCAAGACCCGTCGGATCTACATGGTCAGTTTCATGGAGCCTTATCTGTTCGACATCCCGGTGTGGGGCCGGATCGACCTTTACAATCAGGACCAGGAATTCGACGGGTATAATCTCGAGACCAACGGTTTCGCTCTGGCTACGGGCAAGTCCTATTCCGAATATGTTTCCGCATCGCTCCGTTACAGCCTGGACAGGTCCAATGTCTATCATATTACAAAGACGCCGACCTATCTTCTGCAGAAACAGCTGGACAGCTACGGAGAGGTCGTTACAACGAGCGCGCTCACCGCGAGCCTATCCCGGGATTCCCGGGATTTCTATCTCGATCCCAAAACGGGATCCCGGAACAGCATCTTCTTCACATACGCAGGCGGCCCGCTCGGAGGCGACCCGAATTTCATTAAGACGGTCGCGGATTCGTCCTGGTTCTTCCCACTGTTCTGGGATACGGTATTCATGATGCGCGGCCGAGTCGGGTATGCAGGATCATTGAGCGACCTGCCTCTTCCCGCAGGCGAGCGGTTCTTCGTGGGAGGTTCCTCGACAGTTCGCGGCTACCGGTACGGTTCTCTCGGGCCCCGCGAGCCTACGTACGGTCCTGTCTATCTGATGGAAAATGGAACAGCCAAGATCGACCCCAATACAGGCCAACCAATCGTTCTGAGCGAGACGCAGACGGGATACAATCGGTTGGGCGGTAACAAGGAGCTTGTCTTCAACGTGGAATATACCTTCCCGATCGTTCCCGCAGCTCGTCTGAAAGGTGTTCTGTTCTACGATATGGGCAAAGCGTTCAATACGAACGAACCGATCAGCGTGCGGCAGCTGCGCCATTCCTATGGATGGGGTTTCTGGTGGCTTTCTCCCATAGGTCCGCTGCGTTTTGAATGGGGATACATCGTAAACGAGAAACTTACCGACGAACGGAGCATGTTCGAATTCTCTATCGGAGCCCTTTTCTAAAAACATCTCCGCATATCGGCAATACCATCAAGGAGGCGATCATGAAGAAAATAGTAGCGCTGGTGTTCATCCTGGGATTGTGCACGCTGTCCTCGGCCTTGGCGGCCGGAGGAAAGGTAGGTTTCGTCGACACCCAGACGGTGTTCGACAAGACAAAACTGGGGAAGAAATATCAAGGGATCCTTCGTGAGTATTATGAAAGCCGCAAGAAGATCCTTGACCTCGACGCGGATGAGATCCAGAAGCTCCGGGATGACTACGCAAAACAGTCGGCGGTTCTGAAGCCTGAAGTGAAGAAAGAACGCGAAGAAACCATAGGCCGCAAGATCAATGATTTCGAAAAGAAACGGTCTGAGTTCAATAACGAACTTGCCAAAAAGAATGAAGAACTGTCCGCTGAGTTCAATCAGGATCTTATTGCCGTACTCAAGGATATGGCAAAGAAGGAAAAGTTCTCAATGATCCTGAACAAGAGCATCAGTCTTCTTTCGAAAGGGGAGACTCCCTCAGTGCTTTATGGTGACGAGGACCTTGATGTGACGGAAAAAGTGGTCGCCGAGATCGACCGCAAGTTTGACACGAAAAAGTAGGAAAAATGGAACTGCGTAAACTTGCTGAGCTCCTGGACGCACAACTGAACGGTCCAGGTGATGTCGACATCCGCGGAGCAGCCGGACTTCAGGATGCCGCTGACGGTGATATTACGTTCTTGTCCGATGAGAAGTATGCCGGAGCGGTGGAACAGACGTGCGCCTCGGCGGTCATTATCGGCCGTACGATGAAGGTGCCGGACATCCCGTCGCTTGTCGTCAAGAACCCGCGTTATGCTTTTGCGCAGGTGCTCGCGATCCTTCACGCAAAACCCTATGTCCCCGGCGGGATCAGTGGTCAGGCCTTCATCGGCAAAGACTCGCTTATAGCTCCCGATGCGACGATCCATCCCTTCGCGGTCATTTCTGCCGGGGCGAGGATCGGGAAGCGCACGATCATTTTCTCCGGTGCCTTCATCGGGGAAGGGTCCGTTGTCGGCGATGATTGCGTGGTCCATTCGAACGTTTCGATCCGAGAAGGGGTCGCTATAGGCAATCGCGTCATCATTCACGCGGGTACCGTGATCGGGAGTGACGGATTCGGCTTTGTGACGGAGGGGGGCGTTCATCACAAGATCCCCCAGGTCGGCGGTGTCCTTATTGAAGATGATGTTGAGCTTGGCGCAAACTGCGCCATCGATCGCGCAGCTCTGGGGAGCACGGTCATCAAGCGGGGCACAAAGATGGATAACATGGTCCACGTGGCACATAATGTTTCCATCGGTGAGCACTGTCTCATCGCCGGGCAGGTCGGTGTGGCAGGCAGCGCATCCCTGGGCAGCTATGTGGTGATAGGCGGCCAGGCGGGGGTCGGTGATCATGTTACCGTCGGCGACCGTGTTATGATCGGCGGCGGGAGCGGCATCACCCAGGACATGCCTTCAGGCAGCGTTGTGGCCGGCTACTATGCCATGCCGTTGCGAGACTGGCTCAAAGTCCAGGCAGTTCTTCCGAAATTGCCGGAGCTCCGCAAGCGGATATCGCAATTGGAAAGGAAGATAGCGTGTGTTGAAGTGCAGCCTGAAAAAGAATAGAATCGCAAGAGACCGATAAAGGAGGTCATCCGTGATTGATATTAATGAAATCATGAAATATTTGCCTCACCGGTATCCTTTTCTGCTTGTCGACAAGATCGTTGAGTTCGAGGAGAACAAACGTATCGTAGGGATCAAGAACGTGACGATCAATGAACCGTTCTTCCAGGGTCACTTCCCCGGCCATCCCATCATGCCGGGCGTTCTTTTGCTGGAGGCCATGGCACAGACCGGCGGTGTACTTGCCTTGAAGTCCGACCCGGAGCCACACAAAAAAGTGCTTTATTTCATGAGCATTGACAATGCCAAGTTCCGCAAACCTGTGCTGCCCGGCGACCAGATTCGTTTTGAACTGGAATTAATAAAGTCCCGTTCAACGATCCGTGCTTTCAAGTCCGTGGCAAAGGTCGATGGAGTTGTTGTCGCAGAATCGGACATGATGGCAATGATCGTTGACAAGTAATTCCGGAGGATTGATCCGTGACCATTCATACAACAGCGCTCGTCCATCCCCGGGCGGTCATAGCCGAGGACGTCGAGATCGGGGCCTATACCGTCGTGGGAGAGCATGTCAAGATCGGGAAGGGATGCCGCATCGCATCCCATGTGCTGATCGAAGGCTGGACGACCATCGGAGAGCGGAACCAGATCCTTTCTTTTTCCAGCATCGGAACGCCTCCGCAGGACATCGGTTATAAGAACGAGCCGACAGAACTCATAATCGGCAACGACAACGTGATCCGCGAATGCACCACGATCCACCGCGCTACGACAAAAGCGGACAAGAAGACCGAGATCGGGAATAATAATTTTTTCATGGCCTACTCGCACGTAGCCCACGACTGTAAATTAGGCAATCATATCATCATGGCGAACTCTGCCATGCTTGCCGGTCACATCGAGGTCGGGGACTATGCTATTCTTGGCGGCATTGTGGCTGTTCATCAATTTGCCCGAATTGGCGCCTACGCCCTGATCGGCGGTCAATCCGCGGTAAGTCAGGATGTACCGCCGTATGTAAGCGCCGCGGGAAACCGTGCAAAATTGTATGGTCTCAATCTTATAGGCCTCAAACGACGGGGATTCAGCGATGAAGCCATTGCCGTGCTGAAAAAGGTCTACAAGATCATCTTTCGCTCAGGCCTTACCCAGGAGGAGGCTTTTGAAAAGGTACAGAGCGAATATGCATCTTCACCCGAGGCGCTCCACCTCGTTGATTTCATGAAGAACTCAAAGCGGGGAATTACCCGCTAGGAAACTCTCCGGAACGTGTGAGCTATGCAAAAGATCGGTCTCATAGCCGGGAACGGCACATTTCCCGTGGAATTCGCAAAAGCTGCGAAACAAAAGGGTCTCACCGTTGTCGTTGTCGCTCATGAAGGGGAAACGGTACCGGAGATCTCACAGTGGGCAGACGTCGTCGTCTGGGTTAAAGTGGGACAGCTCGGAAAACTGATAAAGACCTTCAAGGAACATGAGGTCCACGATGTTCTCATGGCGGGCGGCATAAAAAAGACCCATTTGTTCAACGGCGCGCTGCCGGACCTGCGGGGTGCGGCTCTCCTTGCAAAGCTGCTCGCCAAAAAGGATGATTCCATCCTTCGAGGCGTTGCCGCCGAGCTGGAGTCAGAAGGCATTACGGTAAGGGAATCGACCCTCTATCTTGATAGCCTACTCGCGCCCGCAGGTGTGCTGACGAAACGAAAACCCTCCAAGGACGAGTGGAAGGATATCTCTTTTGGATGGCAGATGGCAAAGGAGATCGGCAGGCTCGACATAGGCCAGACCGTGGTCGTAAAAGACCAGTCCGTGGTCGCTGTGGAAGCGGTAGAAGGCACGGATGAGGCCATCCGTCGCGGCGGAAAATTGTGCCGGGAGGGTGCCGTTGTCGTCAAGATCTGCAAGCCCCAGCAGGACCTGCGTTTCGATCTCCCTGCGACCGGCGACCAGACGATACGGACGATGAAGGAAGTAAAAGCATCCTGTCTTGCAATTGAGGCGGGAAAAACGATCATGATCGGCCGGGATGACATCCTGCGAGAGGCCAATGCTGCTGGCATCTCAATCGTTGCATTGAACGTGAACGGCACGATCGACGAATGACCGAGGTTCGGAACACATGATGAAATTTCACGCAGGAGTCATAGGCGTAGGGTATCTGGGACAGTTTCACGCCGAGAAGTATGCGAAGCTCGATGGTGTGGAGCTTACGGGTGTCCTCGATCCTGACAGAAACAGGGCGCAACAGGTAGCCGAAAAGCTGTCCACGCGTGTGTTTGCCGACACAAAGGACATGATCGGCAATGTAGAACTGGTAAGCATCGTTGCACCGACTGTCCTGCACCATCGTATCGCGCGGGAGTTCCTGCTTGCAGGAACACATGTGCTCCTTGAAAAACCCGTCACAACGACCCTGGAAGAAGCCGACGAACTCATTGAGATCGCCTCGAAGAAGAAACTGGTCCTCCAGGTCGGCCATATTGAACGTTTCAATCCCGCGATCAGGACCATCAAGCCGCTGCTGAAATCGCCGCGTTATATGCAGGCAGAACGATCCGCGCCCTTCACGGTACGCTGCACGGATGTGAACGTGGTCCTCGACCTCATGATCCATGATCTCGATATCCTGTGCGATCTGGCCGGTTCAAGACCGCTTAAAGTGAGCGCCGCCGGCGTATCAGTCATAACGAAACTGATCGATACGGCCACCGCTCGCATCATCTTCGAGAACGGCTGCATCGCAGACGTGACCGCCAGCAGGGTCTCCGACGAGAAGAAACGGCTGCTAAAGGTCTTCGATGGAGATCTCCTGTACACGGCTGATTATCAGACCCAAAAGGCCTTTCTGTCAGAACCATCCCGTGGAGAATCAACAACGTTTCCCGCACGGGAACTGCCTTCCGAGAAAAGGGATACGCTGTTCGATGAGATCTCTGATTTTGTCGAATGCGTTCGGGTAGGCAAGCAGCCCCTGGTTTCGGGTAAGGAAGGCAGAAATGCTCTTGCCCTTGCCCGGCTTATTACGACCGCTATTGAGCAGGGAAACAGCGACTTTACCAGTCTTTAACCTGAGAGGAGTGTCGTTCGATGTCCATACCAATGGTTGACCTCAAAATCCAGTACGATGAGATCAAGGAGGAGATCAGTGCTGCTGTCCTTGGTGTCATACAGAACACCACGTTCATCCTCGGCCCGCAGGGGAAAGCGCTTGAGCAGGCGATCGCTCAGTACCACGGCGTGAAACATGCCGTAGGCGTGGCATCGGGGACCGACGCCCTGCATCTGGCCCTGCGCGCCGCCGGGATCGGCCACGGAGATGAGGTCATAACCACGCCGTTCACTTTCATAGCGACCGCCGAGGCGATCTCCTACGTAGGCGCCGTGCCGGTCTTTGTCGACATCCTGCCGGACACCTTCAATATGGACACTGCGCAGATCGAGATGAAGATCACCGAAAGAACGAAGGCAATCCTTCCAGTGCATCTGTATGGTCACGCTGCTGACATGGATGAGATCATGGCCATTTCGGTCAAACACGGCCTCAAGGTGGTCGAGGATTGCGCGCAGTCATTCGGCGCCGAATACAAAGGAAGAAAAACAGGCGCCTTCGGACACGCCGGCTGTTTCAGTTTCTTTCCAAGCAAGAACCTCGGCGCTTATGGCGACGGCGGCATGGTCACTGCCGACGATCCAAAGATGTCGGAGCGCATGCTGAGCCTCCGCAACCACGGGAGCAAGGTCCGATATTACCACGATGAAGTGGGTTACAACAGCAGGCTCGACGAGATCCAGGCAGCTATACTCAATGTGAAGTTCAAACGGATCGACTCATACAACGATGGAAGACGCAGGGCCGCGGCATGGTATGCAAAACATCTTGAAGGGACCGGTGTCCAGATACCGGTCGAACGCAAGGACTGCAAACATGTTTACCATCAGTATACAATCCGCGTAAAGAACCGGGATGCGGTCAAGCAGCGCCTGGATGACGCAAAGATGTCTTCGATGATCTACTATCCGGTACCATTGCATCTGCAGGCTGCTTATAAGGACCTGGGCATGAAAGCAGGCAGTCTACCGGCCACCGAAGCGGCCACAAAAGAAGTCCTTTCACTGCCCATATTCCCGGAATTGACCGAAGAACAGGTCAAGACCGTTGCTGAAGCGGTCAGGAAAGCTTTATAGAAACAGGTCTCCATGTCCACGGGAAAGAGCAAAAAGATCCTGATCATCGCCGGAGAAGCATCGGGAGATCTTCACGGTGCGAATCTGGTCCGGGAACTGAAACATCAGGATCCGTCCCTTGCGGTCTTCGGCGTTGGCAGCAGAAGGATGAGTGAAGCTGGCGTTGAAATGCTCGCAGACGCACGGGATATATCGGTCGTGGGCGCGACAGAGGTGCTGACCCATCTGGGAGCCATCTACCGCGTATACGCCAGGCTGAAAGGATTTATCCGTACAAGCCGTCCTGACCTGCTGATCCTGATCGATTTCCCGGATTTCAATATACTGGTCGGGAAGTTCGCTAAAAAACTGGGGATACCGGTTCTGTACTACGTCAGTCCTCAGGTCTGGGCCTGGCGAAAGGGGAGGATCAAGACCATAGCAAATCTGGTCAAGGTCATGATGGTCCTGTTCCCCTTTGAGGTAGAACTGTACCGCAAGGCTGGAGTCGATGTTCGATTTGTGGGACATCCGCTGGTCGATTCTGTCACCTCCTCGTTCTCGTGCGCTGAGGCGAAGAATTTCCTGGGAATGGATCCTGCCAGAAGGACCGTGGCGCTCCTTCCGGGCAGCAGGACCAAGGAGATCACCAGCCTCCTGCCGGACATGCTGGAATCTGCCCGCATCCTATTGCGACGATTCCCTGAGCTTCAGTTCGTACTGCCGGTCGCCCCGACCCTTGAGCGTTCTTTTGTGAAGGAGTTCATCGACCAAAGCGGTATCCCGGTCACCCTATCCGATGGCAGGACCTACGACGTTCTGCGTGCCTCAGACGCTGCGATCGTCACATCGGGAACCGCCACGCTCGAGACCGGCTTGATGGAAGTGCCGATGGTGATCGTGTACCGCATATCGGAGCTGTCCTATGCCATCGGAAAAATGATCATTGATGTACAACATATCGGCCTTGTCAATATTGTCGCGGGCAGGACGATCGTTCCTGAACTGATCCAGGATAAAGCCACACCGGAAGCGATTGCTTCCGCGATCAGCGATGTGCTTGATGACCCGGAACGGTACGCGCAGATGAAGAGCGAGCTTGGTCGTATCCGAACGCTTCTCGGAGCAAGCGGCGCGAGCAAGAAGGCCGCCGCTGTCGTCCACGAGGTCCTTGGAGCAGCTTTATGACATCTATGGATATCTACAAAAGGCTGCTGCTCTACCTCAAGCCCTATCGCATCCGCCTGATCTGGGCCGCGCTGTTCATGCTGCTGACAAGCGCCACGATCGCTGCGCAGACCTACCTCATAAAGCCCATTCTGGACAAGGTCATCATGGGCAACAATATCCAGCTGGGGCTGCTATTGCCTCCCGCGCTGATCATCGTGAGCATCCTGAAAGGAATTACCTGGTACGCGCGCGACTATTTCATGGGGTATGTCGGACAGCGGGTGGTAAACGATATTCGTGACCAGCTGTACGGGCATATTCAGACCCTGTCGTTCTCCTATTTTACCCGCACACCCACCGGGGTCATCATGTCGCGCATCGTGAACGATGTGAATCTTGTGCAGGGCGCGCTTACCCGCGTGCCCTCCAGTATCGTTCAGGGTGTTCTGACCATGGTCACCTTGACCTGCTATATCCTCTATCTCAACTGGAAGCTTGCGCTCTTCTCGATCATCGTTCTGCCTTTTGCCGGCATCGCGTTCTCCCGCTTCAGCCGCAGGTTCAGAAAAGCGAGCACCATGATGCAGGAGCAGATCGGCGACATAACAATGCACCTGCATGAGACCATCTCGGGAATCCGTATCGTGAAGGCCTTCGGCATGGAGGACTACGAGACAAATCGGTTCCGGAAGAGGAACAAGGACCTGTTCAACTCGCTGATGCGCTCGATCAAGACCAGCGCAATGTCCCATCCCGTCATGGAGGTCATCTCCATGCTGGGAACTGCCTTCGTGATACTCTATGCGCTGTATGCCATCATCGTGTGGAAGACCATGACCGTTGGAGATTTCTTTTCCTTTCTCGGAGCGCTGGTGTTCTTCTACCGGCCGCTGAAGGACCTGAACGGCATCAACAACGTGGTCCAGGACGGCATCGCAGCTGCCAAGCGAATCTTTGAAGTGCTCGACACGAAGCCGGAGATAACCGATCGGCAGGGCGCGTCGACAGTCTCGGACAACTTCCAGACGATCGAGTTCAGGAACATCTCTTTTCGATACGAGAATGATCTTGTCCTTCGCGGAGTGAACCTGACAGTGCGCGCGGGAGAGACCATTGCTATTGTAGGCAAGAGTGGCGGCGGCAAAACGACCCTTGTGAACCTGCTTCCACGCTTCTACGATGTCACTGACGGGTCCATCCTGATCGACGGCCGTGATATCCGCGATATGACCATCTCATCGCTGCGCGGGACCATATCCATGGTCACCCAGCAGACGATCCTGTTCAATGATTCCATAAGGAACAATATCGCTTACGGTCATGAAGAAAAATCGATCGATCTGGTCGTGAACGCAGCGTCGGCAGCGCACGCCGACTCCTTCATCAGGCAGCTGCCGCAGGGATATGACACGATCATTGGAGAATCCGGAGTAAAATTGTCAGGCGGACAGCGGCAGCGTGTCGCCATCGCCCGCGCAATTCTCAAGAATTCTCCCATCCTTATTCTCGATGAAGCGACCTCGGCCCTGGACACGGAATCGGAACGGGAGGTCCAAAACGCCCTGGAAGCGCTCATGCGCGGCCGCACGAGCTTTGTGATCGCCCACAGACTTTCCACCATCATGAATGCCGACAGGATCATCGTTCTCAAGGGCGGAAAGATCGTCGAAGAAGGCCGCCATGAGGTCCTCATTGCCCGTGGAGGCGAATACAAGAACCTCTATGATCAGCAGTTCAGGGAAGAACCGAACCTGAGCAAAGAGCAGGTATGATGCGAGCACGGGTCCTCTCATTTATCGGCTGGTTGTTGATATCGCTCTGGAGTAAAACTCTGAGGATCGCCGTCCTGAACGCGGAGATACCCAAGAGGTTGTCCGCCGAAGGCAGGAACTTCATCTATGCCTTTTGGCATGGTCGCCAGTTCCTGCTTTTGTATGCACACCGGAATTCCCATATTGTCATACCTGCCAGCGAAAGCAGGGATGGCGAGATACAGGCCGGTATTCTTCAGCGATTTGAATACGACGTCGTCCGCGGATCAAGCAAACGTAAAGGAGAGCGGGCCCTTCTTGGCATGGTCGAAGGTCTGCGAAAGGGCAAATGTGTTGCTCTTGCGGTCGACGGTCCCCGCGGGCCGATCTATGAGGTGAAGCAGGGGATCACCTATCTTGCCGGCAAGCTGGATAAACCGATCGTACCGGTCATTATGAGCGCGAAAAAGGCTTGGATCCTGGATAAGATCTGGGACAAGTATATGCTGCCGAAACCGTTCACCCGGTGTGTAATCATGTATGGGAGTCCGGTTCACGTCAGTGGCATCTCCGATGAAGAGCTCGAAAGAAAACGTCATGATCTTGCTCAAGCCATCAATGAGCTGATGGCAAGGGCAGATCAGTACTGGACCGCTTCCTGACGGAACAAAGAGGAAACAGGAAATGTATATTCTCTATAATCTGCTCCTGGTCATTGCGACCGTGCTGCTGTCGCCGGTGATCCTGTTCAAGGTCCTTACCGTGCCCAAGTACCGGGGCGGATTGACCCAGAAACTGGGACGGGTCAGGAAGGGCGTATTGCGCGTCCTTGACGGCAGCCGGCCCATCTGGGTCCATGCGGTTTCAGTTGGCGAGGTCATGGCAGCTCATCCGCTGGTGCGGGAGCTGAAAAAGAGATATCCCAACAGGAAACTGATCCTGTCCACAGTGACCGTGACCGGTAATCACACGGCGAAACAGCGGGTCCCTGAGGCTGATGCTGTCTTTTATTTCCCTTTTGATTACCCTTGGGTTGTCAGGAAGGTCATTTCGAGGATCAATCCCTCCATCGTCCTTATTGCCGAAACCGAGCTGTGGCCGAATTTCTTCAGGGAACTGAAGCGCCAGGGGATTCCGTCGGCCGTGGTAAACGGCCGGATATCGCCCCGATCCTACAAAAACTATCTCAAGTTCCGCGGCTTCTTTCAGGAAGTATTTCGCAATGTAACGCTTCTGTGCATGCAATCGGAAAATGATGCGGTCCGGATCAAGGATATCGGGGCACATGCTGACAGGATCATCGTCACCGGGAATCTGAAGTTCGACCAGAAGATATCCGATGTCAAGTCCCTTCCTTTGCATATCGCGCCAAACAGGAGGGTGATCACGGCAGGGAGCACCCATCGGGGCGAGGAAGCCATACTGCTCGACATTTATTCACGTCTTCGCAATAAATACCCCGATCTGCTCCTTATCATCGCGCCCCGCCATCCGGAACGGTTCGACGAGGTCTGCGGACTGATCTCGAACGCGGGTTTCGAATGCCAGCGTCGAACAAGATTGAAAGGATCGGCCAAGGATGTTCTCCTTCTCGACACGATAGGAGAGTTGAGGGCCTTTTACGCGCTTTGTGACATTGCGTTTGTAGGCGGCAGCCTGGTCAAGGTAGGAGGGCATAACCTTCTTGAGCCTGCCGCGGTAAAAAAGCCTGTAATATTCAGTAGATATATGTTCAATTTTAAAGAGATATCAGAAGCTATCATAGAGGCCGGCGGCGGAATCATGGTTAAGGATAAAGACGAACTTTATGCAGGTCTCGATAACCTTCTGGCAGACAAGAAGAATGCCGCTGCCATGGGAGAGAAGGCCTTTTCGGTAATAGCAGTGAACTCCGGGGCAACGACACGTACCCTTGATGCGATCCGGGATATAATCGGTGATCACTAGGCAGACCATAGAAGACATCATGTACGGAAGAAAGAGCTCACGACCTATCGGAGCTCTTCTCTTTTTTCTGTCCATGCTGTACCGTAGTGCGGTGCAACTGCGTCTCGCTCTTTACGACAGAGGGTTCCTTAGGAGAAAAAACCTGTCATTCCCTGTTATCTCTGTTGGTAATTTAACCCTGGGCGGCACAGGGAAAACCCCCACGGTCATGGCTATTGCAGATCTTCTCCAGCAACAGGGCAAAGCACCGGTAGTGCTGAGCAGGGGCTATGGCCGGAACAAGGGTCCGGCAGTGCTCACTGTCAGCGACCGTGACAGGATACTGGTGAAAGCTGATGCTGCAGGTGATGAACCAGCGCTCATGGCATCACAGCTAAAAGGAGTTCCGGTCATTGTAGGGAAAGACCGATATGCCGCCGGCATGGCAGCTCTTTCGGAATTTAGGCCGGGTGTGGCTGTGCTCGACGACGGATTCCAGCATATCCGTCTTCATCGTGACCTCGATATCCTCCTGGTAGACGGGATCCGGCCCTTTGGAAACGGAAAGATATTCCCCGCTGGAACCCTGCGTGAACCGGTTGATTCGCTGAAACGAGCAGATGTCGTGGTCATTACTCGGGCGGAAAGATCTCCGGACCTAAATTTGCTGAAAGAGCAGATCGGAGCACACACCTCCGCTGCGGTATTCACTTCACGCCATATTCCAACGGGACTTATCGACCTTACGGACGATTCGAGCAAACCGCTTAGTTCGATCCAGGGCGCTGCTGTGCTTGCCTTTTCCGGTATCGCGAGGCCTGACGCATTTACCGCCCTGCTCCAGGAGCAGGGAGCCGATATCAGGAGTGCAGTGACTTTTCCTGATCACCATCGTTATTCAAAGAACGATGTGGATCGGCTCCGCGCCCAGGCGGTCGAAGTCGGCGCAACGCTCATCGTGACCACGGAAAAGGATGGTATTAAATTGCGGGATTGGGATCTAAAAGGATTCCATGCTCTGCGCATTCGTCTTGAAGTCCTTGAAAAGAACGCATGGGAAAGGGTACTATTACAGCGGCTATGAACAAGGCAGTTTTTCTTGACCGCGACGGCACGGTCAACGAGGAAGTGGGATACCTGAGCGACCTCCGGCAGCTGAAATTGCTGCCCGGCGCCGCTGCGGCGATCAAGCGTCTGAACGATGCGGGATTCAAGGTGGTTCTGGTGACAAACCAGTCCGGCGTGGCACGTGGGTATTTCCCCGAGACCTTTGTGCACAAGACCCACGAATTGCTCACACAGATGCTGTCCGAAGAGGGAGCCAAGCTAGATGGTATCTACTACTGCCCTCATCATCCCCGGTCGGGTTCGTCGCACTATACCCGTGAATGCGATTGTCGCAAGCCCGCGACCGGTCTCCTGGACCAGGCGTCCCGCGACTTGAGCATCGATCTGAGAACGTCCTTTATGGTCGGGGACAAGTGGAGCGATGTGGAACTTGGACAGCGGGCAGGTTGCAGGTCCATACTCGTGCGCTCGGGTTTCAGCCATGATGATCCGGGCAATGTCCGGCCGTCCCGCATGAAGGACCCTGATTTCATCGCCCATGACCTGGCCGAGGCAGCGGATTGGGTCCTTGCGCGTGGCGCGGGGCAGGGTGCATGAAACTTTCGGCGAACAAGATCCTGGTCATGCGGTACCGGTTCATCGGTGACACGGTCCTGACGGTTCCGTTCCTCAGGAACCTGCGGAACTCATTCCCTGAGGCAAGGATTGACCTCATGGTGGAGCCATTTTCCGGCCAGGTCCTGGAGGGATGTCCTTATGTGGACCGGATCATCCCTTTTGAGTTTAAGACTATCCATACCTACAGTTCCCGGTCCACAAGGGGCAAGCTCGGCGCTTTCCAGCACTACTGGTCGCTCATCCGCAGGGAAGGCTACGACGCCGCTTTTGTGCTGAAACGGTCCCTTTCGAGCGCTGCCCTTGTCTTTGCCGCCGGTGTATCCCGCAGGATCGGTTTCGCGACCGAGGGGCGGGGCCTTCTGCTGACCGACAGGGTGCCCTATCGTCATGATCAGCATGAAGTGGAGAATTTCCTCGACTGCCTCAGGTGTCTGGATGTCCCGGTGACTTCGAAGGGCCTTGAACTTTGGCCGCTTCCCGAGCACGAACGCAACGTTCAGGAACGATTTACGCGGAAGGGGTGGGCTCAGGATGACCTCAAAGTTGTTATTCATGCGGCTGCAAGCCTTCCAGCCAAGATGTGGCCCCTTGACCGCTTCGCCAGGGTCATGAAACACCTTCAGGACCGGTATCACGCAAAGTTCATCTACACAGGATCAGGGAACGATTCCGCATTTTATAAAGATATAGAACGTCAGGGTACTTTCAGCGGACTCAATCTATGCGGTACCACATCGCTCCGGGAGAACATCGCTGCTTATAAGGCCTGTGATCTTTTCTTTGGAGTCGATTCCGGACCAATGCACATGGCTGCTGCTGCAGGCATTCCTGTGGTGGCATTGTTCGGACCCACGGACGAGCGGAAATGGGGCCCTTGGGGCAGCGGGCACGTCATTATTTCGAAACGTCTTGCCTGCCATCCCTGCAAACCGCACAAGTGCGGGAACAACGAATGCATGACGCAGATCACGGCAAATGATGCCATTACAACGCTCGATACAAGGATAACCGAAATTCGTTCAGGAACGGTGACCCGTTAGCCATGTCTCCGAAGCTGTCAATTGCCATAATCACGCTGAATGAAGAATCGAACATCCGCCGGACTTTGGATAGCGTAAAGTGGGCCGATGAGATCGTTGTTGTCGATTCAGGGAGCACTGACGGCACGCTGGCGATCTGCCGTGAATATACCGACAGGGTCTTTCACCAGAAGTGGCTTGGCTACGCCGGACAGAAGAACTTTGCCATCGACAACACCTCGGGAGAATGGGTCCTGAGCCTTGATGCCGATGAACCGATCGAGCCGGCGCTGGCACAGGAAATCCGTGCTATTCTGATGTCTGAAGATCCCTGTGACGGCTATTGCATCCCCCGGAAGACATACTTTCTTGGAAAGTGGATAAAGCACGGCGGATGGTATCCTGATCTCAACCTGCGGCTTATCCGCAAGGGGAAGGGCAGGTTCGAGGAACGGGTGGTTCACGAATCCATCAAGGTGAAGGGGAAGGTGGGCGTGCTCAGGAATGCGATCGAACACCACACCTATCCTGATCTCGAATCGTATCTCTCGACGATCAACAAGTACTCCACACTGGCCGTAGAGGTCATGGCGCAAAAGGGACTGCCCTGGTCAAAGACATCGTGGATCAGCATCGTCATCCGGCCGCTGTTCACATTCCTGCATAAGTACATTTTTCGTCTCGGTTTTCTCGACGGCAAACACGGGCTGGTCCTGAATCTCTTTCATTCCTGGTATGTTTTTGCCAAGTATGCGAAAGCCTGGGAACGGGCGAACAAGCGTTGACCGGTTGATGCACACGATCAATATCCTTATAGAGGTCCGGACTGTCTATTGTGAAGATTCTCTTTGTAAATAATTTCCGCGGTCGGGGAGGAGGGGAAGAGTTCCTCCGGGACCTGCTTCCTGGCCTGTCGAAAAAGGGCATCGAGGTCGGACTTGTTTGCCGGCCGAACACGCCGCTTGTTGAAATGTTCCGGGGGACAGACATCGCCTTACATCCCCTGGATCGCTCCGGTGTCAATGGGCTCACCTCTGTTCTCAAGATCGCCGGCCTGATCAGGGAGCGGGGTTACCAGCTGATCAATATCCAGCGGGGCCACGATATCATCCAGTCCTGGCTTGGCGCATGCTTGTCCGGCAGAAAACCTGTGCTCATGTACACGCCCCAGGTGCCCGAATTCATCCGTTCCCGTTTGTTATTGCGAAGGATGGATGCCATCGCGACGATCTCGCGCCATATCAGGGATGGATTGGTTTCCTTTGATCCCTCACTTGCCGCAAGGACGAGAATCGTATACTACGGGATCGATGTTAATCGCATCAGACCGGAGGCGGTCCCGACCGGCTGGCTCAGGAAGCGATTCAACATTAATTCCTCGACGAAGATCATCGGCTCCGTAGGCGACCTCTGGAAGAACCAGATCGAATTCCTTGATGTTCTTTTTGAACTGCGAAACCATTTACCTGATGTGCGATACGCCATGGTCGCGTCGGAATCCGGCATCGGGCAGATCGAGGCGTTCAAACGCAGGACCGCGGAATTGGGACTTACCGATGCGGTCATCTGGGCCGGGCGGCTAGCCAAGAACGACATGCTGTCA